>Ga0180437_10000285_pt1 | contig 100296 bp, 84 predicted proteins | sample SS_ome_4_FD_132410 | JGI IMG/M metagenome (GOLD analysis project Ga0180437, IMG submission 132410) | Hypersaline lake sediment archaeal communities from the Salton Sea, California, USA - SS_3_D_1 metaG | ecosystem: Environmental > Aquatic > Non-marine Saline and Alkaline > Hypersaline >...
AGAGTGTCGTCTTCGACGCCGACGTCGCGGAGGGCTTTGAGGATCTGGCCGACACCGTCGTCGACGGCGCTGAGCATGGCGGCGAGAGTGCGGCGTTTGGGGTCGGCGATGTCGGGAAAGCGGTCGAGATATTTCTTCGGAGCCTGCATCGGCGTGTGGACGGCGTTGTAGGCGAGGTAGAGAAAGAAGGGCTGATGCTGGTGGCGCTGGATGAAGCTGACGGCTTCGCGAGAGAAGGCGTCGGTGAGGTACTCGTCGCCCTTGGCGGGCTCCATGCCGCGGAGAATCGTGCCCCATCCGGTATCGCCCCAGTTGGTGTACGAGTGGGCGCCGCCGAGGTGACCGAAGTACTCGTCGAAGCCGCGATTGAGGGGGTGGTACTTATCGCGTACGCCGAGGTGCCACTTGCCGACGCATCCGGTGGCGTAGCCGTCGGACTTGAGAAGGTCAGAGATCATGATCTCGGAGGTGGGAGTGCCGATGTCGTCTTCAAACATTCTCGTCGGGTTGCCTGTGTTATGTTCGTGTCCAAAACGCTGCTGATAGCGGCCCGTCATGAGGCCGGCGCGAGAGGGGCTGCAAAGAGGGGCGGTGACGTAGCCGGAGGTGAAGCGAACGCCGGTGTGAGCAAGAGAGTCGATGTGGGAGGTTTTGAGGTCGGTGGCTCCCTGGCAGCCCAGGTCGGCGTAGCCGAGATCGTCGATGTAGACGAGAACGATGTTGGGCTTGCGTTGAGATTGGGCCGAAGCAGACGCGAATCGGTCCAGTCCGGAACATCCCGCAGCGGCAAGCGCGGCGAGGGAAGCAAGGAAATCTCTGCGGCGCATGCGTGAGGTGAATTCGTACGGGTTTGTTAAGTCAGAGTCATTTTGGGAGGGGATGTTCGCGCCGTTGGACGGGGGCTTCGTCATGTTCTTCTCCTCACTTGCTCGGGCCTCTGCTGGGCATTTCAGCGTTGCCTGCGCGTGGCGGGCTGTCTCCCTGAGCGCGCCGGGGCTGGGCTCGAGGGAGGCTGCTGCACTACGGCAAGCTCGCCGAAGGTCTCAGGAGCCTGCCAGTTGACCGGGTAGCCAGACCAGGTGTGTTTCGAGGTCGTGCTGTAGTCCTGCTCGCTGTCAACATCGATCACGATGACATCGAATCGGAAGGAGCCGTTCTCGGAGGCGCGGAGGATCTGGTCGGCAACGTCTTTGGGAATGAGAAGTTCGACGTTGTAGCCCCAGTTGCCGGATTTGGTCTCAACCTCGATGCCGTACATTGCGTCGCTTAGATTGCCCTTGAAGTTGACGTCGGTGTCGCGGCCATCCAGCTCGGGGCGGACATAGACGCGGTTAGGCTCTATTTCACGGTCCGTCGGGTTGCCGGAGAAGTGGAAGGCGATCGCGTCGCCTGTGCGGAAATTGACGGGGTCGCCGGCGACAAGCTGATCATCGCTGACCTTTGCCATAAGGTACACATCGCCATTGTCATGGGCGAGAGCGACGGCTGCGGTCATGTCGGAAGGGCCAACCCAATTCTCAGCACCCGCTGCGACGTTGGAATCTCCGTCAAGGCGCAGGATTGTTGTGGAAGGGAGCCAGTCCGTGAGAACACCATCGATAGTGACGGGGGCTTCGAGCAGGAATATCTGCGACGCGCCCGCAACGACCACCGTCCAAGTGATCTCGAGCGGGGGCCGATTCTTGTCGATCGTGATAATGGCGTTGAACTGTGGGGGGCCGGACAGAGCGCCCGGTTCGGCTGAGAGGTCGAATGTGTATTCGCCCGCGCGCCCGGGCCCGAGCTTGAAGTCGATGCGTTCGGGGCTCACGTCCCAAAGGTCGGAGGGAAGGTGCCAGGAGAGTGTGCCCTCGATCATGTGGTCGAAGGGATTGGCTACGCGGCGAGTCACGCGGCCGCGGTAAGCGCCGCTGGAGATCTGGACGGTGTGAGGGACGGAGAGCGGCTCGATGACTTGGCGCACCTTCTGCTTGGACTTGGCGGTCACGTAGTTCTCGCTCTTGACGCTACCGGCCTTAACCACGGCGAGCTTGACCTCGGGTTCGCGAACGGTGACGAAGGTGTAGTGATAGAAGCCGCCGAGAAGCTCGTGATCGCGCAGGGGTGCGCCTGCACCGCCGGTGATTATGTAGCGGATGCCGTCGCGGGTGTCGAGCTTCTGATACTCGTGCCGATGTCCGGCGAATACCGCGTCGGCACCGTACTCCACGAGCAGGGGATGGACGGCGTCGTTCCAATTCGACTCCATGTCGGAAAGAGGCTTGTGGAGAAAGGCGACGATGTGATCGGCGTTCTTGTTCTTCTCGAGGTCAGCCTTGAGCCACTCCAGCTGGTCGCCGGCGATGTTGTCGACGGAGTCGCGTTTGTCTGAGTCGAGAAGGATGAAGTGAGAGCCCTTGTGGTCAAAGGAGTAGTAGAGCTTGCCGTATCGCTCGATGTAGATGTCCTCGGAGACCTGATTGTAGGTGTCGTGGTTGCCGGGAAGAAGGTAGACGGGCATGGTGAAGCCTTCGATTGCCTGGTCGAACGCGTCCCACTCGCGATGAATGAGGTCGACGTCGGGAGTGCCACCGAGAATAAGGTCACCTATGATGACGACGAAGTCGGGGTCGAGGAGATTGATTTCTTCGATCATTCCGAGGAACGCTTCCGGCTGGGTGACGGGGTCGGCGCCGCCACGGGGGCGGTTATCGCCCATCACAACGAAACGGAAGACGGGGCGAGATTCGGAATACGAAGCGACGTCAACATCGGACGAGACGCGAACGGGGGACCCCGCGTAGGAACAGACGGCGAAAAGGGCCAAGGCGATTGCCAAGACGGGCAAGATGCGTGTCATCGAGAATATCTCCCATGTGTGAGAAGTTCGGCGGCCAGGTGAGGCAGCAATCATAACAGATTTGACCACAGGCCGGAAGGATGCCGACGGTCCAGAGGAAGGTGACGTACGGCTAGGTTGTGCGGGAGGCCGGGGCGGCGTTGAGCTTCCAACGCTCGCGCTGGATGAGGGGCGTCTTGAATTGGGCTTCGATGCGTCCGGTCTTTTCCAGATGGTCGAGGCAGGCGCGAAGGCAGCCGCGGCCGACACAGATGCCGCAGTGGCGAAAGCGAAGCTGGACGAACTGGTTGTACCTGGGCTCCTCGCCTTCGGGTTCGGCACCGGTCCAGAAGGGCGAGAAGCGGGGGTCCCTGCCGGCGTGAACCTGGATGCATGCCTTTGGGTCGAAGGAGGCGTGAGAGTACTCGCGGTCCTCGATGGAAAACACGACGTCACGAGACCGGCCGATAGCGGCAGCTTCACATTCGGTGGCGCAAGCGAGGCAGCCGTCGCATATCTCGCCGGTGAACAAGGGGGTGGGCTCGAGATCGGCGTCGGTGAGCACCGCGAAGACGCGCTGGCGAGGGCCGAACTGCGGGGTGAGAAGGAGCTTCGAGTGGCCAAGTTCGCCGAGACCGGCGGCGACGCCGATGATGCGGAGAGAGACCTTGCCGTCGGGCCCCCACGGGAACTCGTCGCGAACCTGACGTCCGACGTGAGTGCAGAAAGGGTTGTGGACGGGAACGCTCGTGTGGCCGCGGCTTTCGAGGAACATAACGACGCTGCGGAGGATGTTGACGGACATGACCTCGTTAAGGTACCAGTAGGAGTCGCAGTTGTAGGACTGCCAGTAGGTCCCCTCCTCGACGGCCTTGAGAGCGCCGCGGGGCTGGCGGAGGGCGATGGCGACCACGGTGCGCGTCTGAGGGAAGATGGTGCGAGGGTGGAACTGAGGCGGGGCGTTGTCGAAGCGGGAAATGGGGGCGAAGCCGACGAGGTCGGCGCCGTTATCGAGAGCGACGTGACGGACGTGTTCGGGGAGGGTGCTCATAGGGACCTCCAATCTGAGTTGGTTAGCGCGACGGGAATAACATACCCCACAGGATAGCACGGACAGGTGCAGGGCTCCAGGTGTGGCGGCGTGGGAAAGGATCGGGGAGAGGCGATTTAGGAGACGTAACGCAAGGCAAGAGAGGAGCGCGAGACCTGTTGCGGGGCTCGCGCTCCTGACCGAAGGTTGGCTGCGACTGCGTCTCCGAGTGTCAGAGAGTCAGCCTATATGTTGGGGCCTGCAGGAACGACGCGGAGGACCTCCTCTATTGAGGTGAGACCTGCGGCAGCTCTTTGGAGGCCGCTGACGAGCAAGGGCTTCATACCGGCAGCAAGCGCGGCGGTGCGAAGGCCCCCGACATCCGCGGAATCGAGAACGGCTTTGCGAATCCGGTCGTCCATGGTGAGAATTTCGTGTGTCGCCATGCGGCCGTAGTAGCCCGTTTTCCTGCATTGGTCACAGCCCTGGGCTGTGTAGAAGGTTGCGCCCTCGGATTTCCGGACGAAGTCTGCGGCGTCCTTCGGCAGCAGGGCGATATCCGGCGTGGCTTCCTTCTTGCACTCGTCGCAGAGCTTGCGAACGAGGCGCTGGGCAACAACGCCGGCGAGGGAGGAATTGACGAGGAAGGGTTCGAGGCCGATATCGAGCATGCGCCGTATGGTTCCGGGGGCAGTGGCGGTGTGGAGCGTGGTGAAGACGAGATGGCCGGTCAGCGCCGTCTGCGCAACGACCTGAAGCGTCTCGGCGTCGCGGACTTCGCCGACCATGACGACATCGGGATCCTGGCGAAGGACCGATCGCAATAGACGGGGGAACGTGAGGCCCTGGCGGGCGTTCACCGCGACCTGGGCAACACCGTTTAGGGTGTACTCGACGGGGTCCTCTATGGAGAAAACGCCGCATTTGTCGGCGTCGATCTCGCTGATCATGGCGTAGAGAAGTGTGGTCTTTCCGGAACCGGTCGGGCCGGCGCAGACCACGATGCCGTTGGGAAGATGGCAGAAGGAGCGGACGGTCTCGATATCATCGGGCGAGACGATTTTGGCCAGGTCGAGAACGGGAGCCACGCGCGAGAGAATGCGGATGACGACTCGCTCTCCATAGACGGTGGGGAGAGTGCTGACGCGTAGGTCGTATTTGGCGTCATGGGATTTCACCATGATCCGTCCGACCTGCGGGATGCGCCTGGAAGCATCGTCGAGGTCGAGGTCGGCCATTGCCTTCACACGGTCCACCACGGGGAGGCACATTCCCTCAGGTGGAGGCTCCACGTCCTGGAGGACGCCGTCAACGCGGATGCGGATTCGGGCACGGCGGTCTTCAAGCGGGTCGATGTGAATGTCGCTGGCGCGGACGGTGATTGCCTTGTCGAGAAGAGTGTCAAAGAAACCGGCACTTTCGTCAGGTTGTTTCGTTTTGCTCATCGGTTCTTCCTCCTAATTGAATTGCACTGATAAGCACTTGCTATGAGGTCCCTTGCGCAAGAACGCGAGAGAGGATTCTGGACACACCGGATTGCGTGGTAGCTTTCATGTATGCAAGCTCGCGCTGTTCGACCCACTCGATGAGCCTAGTGCGGCGGACGCGGATCTCTCCACCGATTTCGAAGGCGGGAAGGTCTTCCACGATTTCGCCGAGGGCATCATCGTCGATGCGGAGAAAGCGGGCGACGTCGTCGAGGGTCATGATTTCAGGTGTTCGGGATGTGCGAAGCTCCGCCGAGAGGATGCGCCGCACTTTGAGGAGTGCCGCGGCGGAGGGTTCGGAGCGAGGGAGCTGCCTGAGGGCCGAATCAAGCTGGGAAAGTACTCCAAGGCGGTGCCGGCAGGCTTCGCACTCGACCACGTGCCGTTCGATGACGTGAGCGCGGCTCTCGTCAACGTCGCCGGCCGCAAATTCGGCAAGCTCTTCGTAGGTGAGGTTGCAGCTCATAGGTTCTCTCCTAAGGCCCGCCTGGGCGGGTCGAGCGAGCAGGCGAGAGACGCCCGCGCGCGATGGATGAGGGTCTTGACGGTATTTATTGGCATGTCGAGCACCTGGGCGATCTCCTTGTACTGCATCTGCTCGAAGGCGTAGAGAGCGATGGCCTCGCGCTGGCGCTCGGGGAGGTTGGAGATGGCCCGGCAGATGACGGCAACGCGCTCATCGGTCTCGATGCGTTCGAGCGACGGGGGTTCGGGAGAGGAAGGAGTGATGAATTCTAGAGAGCTTTCTGCGATGGCCGCGCGGCGGCGACGCTCGGACTCGATGCGATTCAGGCAGCTGTTCCGAACGATTTTCATCATCCAGGTTCGGAAGCGCCCCCGGGGCTCGTAGCTCTTAGCGGCGCGCGCGACTGAGAGAAACGTCTCTTGCATCACGTCCTCGGCTTTCGTGAAGTCTTTGAGCATGGTGCAGGCGAAGTTGAAGACGGAGTTGCGGTGGCGGTCGAAGAGCGTGTCGAAGGCTTCGACGTCGCCATCGGCATACATCGAGTAAAGCTCGTCGTCGGAGATGTCGTCCAAGCGAATGCTCCGCCTATTCCGGGTTGTCCACAATAGTAAACAGGGCCCGGAGGAGATTGTTTCAGCGGGAGGGGGATTATTCAAGGGAGGCTTCAGGAGCTGGAAGAATGGCGGGCCCGCTTTTCGGCGTCACGGAGCTCGATGCTGAGTTCGCGGTAGCTCTCGTAGCGGGACGATGCGATGGCGCCTTCTTCAGCGGCCTGGCGGACGGCGCAGCCGGGCTCTTCGACGTGAGCGCAAGAGGTGAAGCGGCACTGTCCGATGTACGGGTGCATTTCGGGGAAGAGTTCGGGAAGCTCGTCCAGGGGGATCTCCCAGGTGTCGAGGTAGCGTATGCCAGGGGTGTCGACGACGCTGCCGCCCATGTCGAGGTCGAAGATCTGGCTTGCGGTGGTGGCGTGGGTTCCCTCGCCGGTGACGGTGGAGACCTCTTTGATCTTAAGGCCGAGGCCGGGCTGAATCCGGTTGAGAAGGCTGGACTTGCCAGCGCCGGAAGGGCCGGCGAGAACCGTGAGCTTGCCCAGGAGGGCCGAGCGGAAGCCGTCGATGCCAGTGTCGCGTAGGGCGCTGGTGTAGACAACGGGATAGCCGACGTTCTCGTAGACATCGCCGATGCGGCGGAAATCGGATTCGGCAACGAGGTCGATCTTGTTTATGCAGATCACGGCGGGAAGGTCGGCATGCTCGGCCGATGTGAGAAGACGGTCGGCAAGTTTCGGCTCGAAGTCGGGTTGGACAACGGCGAAGACAGTGAGGAGCTGGTCGGCGTTGGCGACGATCACCTGTCGAATGGGCCTCTGCCCGGAGGCCCGCCGAGCGAGGACGGTCTTGCGGGGTAGACGCTCGTCGATGGCTCCTTTGCCGCCCTCCCCTAGCGTAATCCTGACCACGTCACCGACGGCGATGGGATTGAGGTCGCGGATGCTGCGGACAGAGGTGGCTCCGCGAAGTCCGGAGTCGCTTTCGGGGTATATGAGCTGCTTGCGGAGCTTGCTGCGGACGGGACAGATATAGGTCTCGTCGCCGGCACGGACGTAGAAGTGGCCGCGAGATTCGCGGACCACTTGACCGAGAAGGCTTTCGGGTTCGTTCTGAGTCGCGATAAGCGGCTCCCTCATAAAAGGATCTGCATGCAAGCTAGATCGTATAGCACAGAGGGGCGAAGTAGGTCAAGGCCGAGAGGAGAGATGGGCGATATTGAAAGTGGCGGGGCCGTTTTGCGTGGCATGAGAGAGAGGGAGCGCCGGAAAACGCGCCCTTGACACGAATACCGTGGATGTTAGAATTCAGGATGTCAAGCAAGGGCGATTAGCTCAGTTGGCTAGAGCGCCTGCTCGACACGCAGGAGGTCAGAGGTTCAAGTCCCCTATCGCCCACGATTTTAGTGATATGAGGTGGGGTCTAGCTGCATAAGAGAAGCCAGATGACAGCGTAGGAAAGCCAGCGGGTCCGCCTAGGCGGATGGCGGACGCCGCTGCTTTTTTCATTGGACGGAAGAGGACAGATGGACGAAGAGGGTCGGGACGACCTGGATAGGATGAGGCACAGCGCGTCGCACGTCATGGCGGCTGCGGTGAAGAGGCTGTACCCGCGGGTGAAGTTCGCGTTCGGGCCGGCGATAGAGGACGGGTTCTACTACGATTTCGATCTGGCAGAGCCGCTGAAGGAGGAAGACCTGGGGAAGATCGAGGAAGAGATGAGGAAGATCGTGGAAGAGGGGCTGGAGTTCGAGCGAATGGAGCTTCCGAGGGAAGAGGTTGTGCGGGCGATGACGAAGGAGGGGCAGGATTACAAGCTGGAGCTGTTGGGAGACATCGAGGGCGAGAAGGTGTCGGTGTACGAGCTTGGTGGTTTTGTGGATGTCTGCGTGGGCCCGCATGTTGCCACGTCGAGGGACATCGGGGCGTTCAAGCTGACGCACGTGGCCGGGGCGTATTGGAAGGGCGATTCGAGCAATAAGATGCTGCAGAGGGTGTACGGGACGGCGTTCCCGACGAAGGAAGAACTGGACGAGCACTTAAGGAAGCTGGAGGAGGCGGCGAAGAGGGATCACAGGAAGCTGGGGACGGCGCTGGATCTCTTCAGTTTTCATGATGATGCGCCCGGGTTTGCATTCTGGCATCCCAAAGGGTGGACCCTTTACAGAACGATCGTGGATCACTGGCGGGAGGTGCACAGGGAGGCGGGGTACGAGGAGGTCAACACGCCGCTTATTCTGGACCGGAGCCTGTGGCACCAGAGCGGGCATTGGGACCACTACAGGGAGAACATGTATTTCGTGGACGTGGAGGAAAGGGAGTTTGCGGTCAAGCCAATGAACTGCCCGGGCGGTCTGCTGATATACAAGAGCCGCCAGCATTCGTACAGGGAGTTTCCGCTGCGTGCGGCGGAGTTGGGGCTGGTGCACCGCAGGGAACTGTCGGGGGTGCGGGCAGGGCTATTCCGGGTTTGTGCGTTCACGCAGGACGACGCGCACATATTCTGCCTTCCGGAGCAGGCGAAGGACGAGATTGAGGGAGTGATAGAACTGACGCTGAAGATGTACCGTACGTTCGGCTTCGAGAATTGCGATCTGAAGCTATCCACGAGGCCGGATCACTCGATCGGTTCGGAAGAGATGTGGGAGATGGCGGAGACGGCTCTGAGGGAGGCGCTGGAGGAGATGGAGCTGGAATATGAGGTGGCTCCGGGCGAGGGGGCGTTTTACGGTCCGAAGATAGACTTTTTCCTGAAAGACTGCCTGGATCGAGAGTGGCAGTGCGGAACGATCCAGTGTGATTTCGCGATGCCGGAGCGATTTGAGTTGAGCTACGTGGGTGCGGACGACAGGCACCACAGGCCGGTGATGATACATAGAGCGGTGCTGGGGAGCTTCGAGAGGTTCATGGGGGTTCTCATAGAGCACTACGCAGGGGCGCTGCCGATGTGGCTGTCGCCGGTGCAAGCGGCGGTGATTTCGGTCAAGGAAGACCATGAGGGGTACGCCCGGGATGTGGGCAAGAAACTGAGTGAAGCGGGATTGAGGGCAGAATTGGACTTGAGAAACGCGCGAGTCGGGGCGAAAATAAGAGACGCAACGCTGCAGAAGATCCCGTTCATGCTGGTGCTGGGGGACAGGGAGGCGAAGGAGGGTACGGTGGCTGTGCGGGATAGAGTGAAGGGGGACCTGGGCACGAGCAAGCTGGGTGAATTCATTGAGAAGGCAAAGCAATTGGTTTCGACTAAGGCCGCAGGCGATTCTTAGAGGAGGTGGTGTTTAGATTTCACCGAGAGGGAGTCTACGGGTGAACGAGCGAATACGGGAGCGGGAAGTGCGCCTGATAGATCAGGACGGGGAGCAGATAGGGGTAGTTCCTACCGAGGAGGCACAGAGGCTGGCGACCGAAGCCGGGCTGGACCTGGTGGAGGTGTCGCCAAACAGCACTCCTCCCGTATGCAAGATAATGGATTTCGGCAAGTTTAAGTACCAGTTGAGCAAGAGGCAACGTCATGGCAAGCACAAGACGGCAGAGGTGAAGGCGATTCGGGTATTCCCGAAGATCGACGAGCACGATCTGTCGTTCAAGATAAAGAATGCCAGGCGCTTCCTGGAGAAGGGGGACAAGGTCCAGATAAACGTGCTGTTCAAGGGTCGGGAAGCGAAGCACCCGGAGCTTGGGGTGGAAATCATCAACCGGATAGTCGCAGAACTGGAGGACGTGACAAGTCTGGAGCGGGCGCCGTCGAGGGATAGGCAAGTGATGACTGCGCTGCTGACGCCGAAGGGGAAAGCGAAGAAGCCAGCGGCGAAGCCGCAACCTGGAGAGAGCGAAGCCAAGTAGGGAACAAAGATGCCGAAGCAGAAGAGCCATTCATCAACGGGGAAGAGGTTCCGCATTACGGGCACGGGGAAAGTGATGCGCCGAAAGGGAGGCGCGAGCCACCTTATGTCTTCGAAGACGGGAAAGAGAAGGAGACATCTGACCCAGAAGACAGAGGTAGTGGGGAGGAAGGCAAGAACCATCAGACGTTTTGCTTCCGGGTAGAATACCGGCGGGCGGTGTTTGCTCCGGTGCTAACCATAAGGCGGGATTCTGCCTTTATCTTATTTCGGGAGGCATAAGGAAAATGGCAAGAGTGATCAGTGGCGCGACTAGAAGAAGGCGTCACAAGAAGATAATGAAGCTGGCGAAGGGTTACTGGGGCGGAAGGCACCGGATGTTCAAGGTGGCGAAGGCTACGGTGCAGCGGGCCATGGCGAACGCGTACAAGGGAAGGAAGCAGCGGAAGCGGGAATTCAGGAGACTGTGGGTAGTGAGGATATCGGCCGCCGCGCAAGCGAACGGCCTGAGTTATTCGAAGCTGATGGCGGGACTGACCCTGGCGGGGGTGGAGCTTAACAGGAAGATGCTTTCGGAGCTGGCAGTGGCGGACGAGGAGGCCTTCGCCCGAATAGCTGAGATGGCGAGAGAGCAACTCGAGGTAAAGACGGCATCGGCGGAAGCATGACGGTCAAGGGCGAACTGGCGAAGATCCGGGAAGAGGGACTGAAGGAGTTCCGGGCGGCACAGAGCGCCGAGGAGGTCGAGGCCGCACGGATCAAGTATATGGGCAGGAAGGGGCTCGTATCGGCGCAGTTCTCGAAGCTGGGGACGGTGGAGCCGGAACTCAGGGCCGAGACGGGCAAGGCCTTGAACGAGATGAAGGGCGCATTTTCCAAAGCACTCAATGAGGCAGAGGAACGCGTCAAGGGAGGAAAGGCGACGCCCCGGGAAAGGTTGGACCTGACGATTCCGGGGAAGCGCCCCGAGAGAGGCCGATACCACCCGATCACGATGGTCCAGGAAGAGATGATCGAGATCTTCCAGGGGCTAGGGTTCGAGGTGGTGGAAGGCCCGGAAGTTGAGATCGAGTTCTACAACTTCGAAGGGCTGAACATACCGAAAGAGCACCCAGCGCGGGAGCCCCGGGACAACTTCTACATATCCGACGATCTGCTTCTCCGGACACAGACATCCCCGGTGCAGATACGGGCGATGGAGAAGAGAAAGCCCCCGGTGAGATTGGTGAGCCCGGGGAGGGTATACAGGCCGGATACGGTCGACTCGACGCACCATTACATGTTCACGCAGATCGAAGGACTGATGGTGGAGCGAGGCGTGTCGTTCGCGGATCTGAAGGGGGTGCTGGAGCTTTTCGCAAAGGGGATGTTCGGGGAAGACGTGAAGACGCGGTTCGTGCCGTCGTATTTCCCTTTCACCGAGCCGAGCGCGCAGATGGACATTGGGTGTACGTTCTGCGCGGGCAAAAAATGCGACGTGTGCGGGGGGACGGGCTGGCTGGAGCTTCTGGGGTGTGGGATGGTTCACCCCAACGTATTCAAGGTAGTGGGGTACGATTACGAGGAATTCACCGGCTGGGCGTTCGGTGTGGGCGTTGAACGGCTAGCGATGAGGAAGTACGGGATAAACGACATCAGGCTGCTGACTGAGAACGACGTAAGGTTCCTTCGTCAGTTCTGGAAGTAGGGAGCGGACGGTTGAAGGCTAGCTACAAGTGGCTAAAGGAATACTGCAATTTCGACCTAAGTCCAGAGGAGCTGGCTGTGAAGCTCACGGATCTCGGGAACATGGTCGAGTCGATGGAGAAGGTTGGGGACGACGTCTGCTATGAGATCGAGACGCTCTACAGCAGGCCGGATACTCTCTACCACGTGGGAATTGCGAGGGACATTGCGGCACTGCTGAAGCTGGAGCTTACGTTGCCGGAACTGGGGGGTGAAGGTGCGGGGAAGGACGTGAGCGAGTGGACGAGCGTCGAGATTGTCCACAGGGACCTTTGCCCGTGCTACACAGGGAGAATCATCTCGGGCGTTGAGGTGGGACCGTCCCCCGAGTGGCTGACGAAGAGACTGGTGGCAGTCGGGGTTGCTCCCGTGAACAACGTGGCGGACGTGACGAACTACGTAATGATGGAAATGGGACAGCCGCTGCACGCATTCGACTACGATACGCTGGAAGAGGGACGGATAGTCGTGCGGCGGGCGAAGAAGGGGGAGAAGCTCATCACCATAGATCATGTCGAGAGAGAGCTGGACAGTGACATGCTGGTGATCGCGGACGGGAAGAACCCGGTGGCAGTGGCGGGAGTGATGGGAGGCCTGGATACGGAGGTGGGGACAGGGACGAAGGTCGTGCTTTTGGAGAGCGCGCATTTCGATCCGCTGAGCATACGGAGGACATCCCGATGGCTGGGCATGGAGTCGGAAGCATCATACAGATTTGAGAGAAGGATCGACCCGAAGGGGGTGGACGCGTCTTCGCGGCGAGCGGCTAGGTTAATCCGCGAGGTAGCTGGAGGCGAGATCGCGAAGGGCGTCGCGGTGGTGGACGTGCGGCGAGACGAAGCTCGGGAGGCGGACCTGCGTCACGCGCGGCTGAACCTGCTGCTCGGGATGGACGTTCCGATGGAAGAGGCGGAGGGGATATTGCGGAGGCTGGGGTTTGAGGTACTCGAGAGCAGCAACGAGAAGGTGCGGGTGCGGGCACCCTCGTGGCGGGGAGACATCGAAGGGGAGGCGGACCTGATTGAAGAGGTGGCGCGAGTTTACGGGTACGACAGAGTGCCGACGGAGCCAAAGGCATCGGTTAGGTTGGCCAACATTCCGCGCTGGTTGAGAATGGAACGGCGCACGCGCGACCTACTTGTGGCGATGGGGTACTACGAGGCGAATACCGTGAGCCTGGTGCCGGAAGACCTGGCGGAGGTGTTCTCGCAATGGTCGGACGGCAAGCCGCTGAAGGTTAGGAACCCCGTGCGGACGGGCGAAGGGGCGCTGAGGAAATCAGTTCTGGCATCTTTGCTTCCAATCCGGGAACTCAATCAGGACCACGGCGCAGGGGAATGCAGGCTGTTCGAGATCGGGAGAGCTTTCCTGCCCGGACCGAGAGGGAAACAGCCAGAAGAGAGGAGAATGATCGCGCTGGTGGATGACGGCAGCTACGTCGAGCTCAAGGGCGCTGTTGAGGAGCTCCTGGAGGGGCTGGGCGTGCAGGAGCGGCTAAAGGTGGAGCAGGAGGAAGCGAGCTTCCTCGACGAAGGCGTGGGCGGGCGGATAGCGTTGTGTGGAGAGACGATTGGTCACATTGGGAAGATGGCATCAGGGCTGGCGGAGCGTTTTGGTCTGAAGAGAGCACCGCACTTGTGCGAGCTGGATGCGGAGAAGGTTTGGGGAAGCGCAGCAGACAAGCCAGTATTTGAACCGCTGCCGATGTTCCCGTCGATGAAGAGGGACTTGGCGGTGGTGATCTCGGAAGACGTGACGTGGGAGGAGCTCAGGGAGGAAGCAGAAAGGGCCTCGGGCGATATAGTGCGAGAGGTGAGTTTCTTCGACGTTTATCAGGGAGAGGAACTGCCGAAGGGGAAGAAGAGCATTGCCTTCACGGTAGTCTACAGGGCGGATGATCGCACGCTGTCGCGGAAGGAAGCGGAGACCGCCGAAGAGAGGATTCTGACCGCGCTGAAGAAGAAGTTCCAGGCTGAGCTGCGAAGCGGGTAGGCAGATCCGGCTCCCCTCCCCTTCTCGCTTTCAGAGGCACGAACGGGCAACGGCAAGGACTGAGTCGAGGGCGATTTCTTCCATGCAAATGTTGCGCCCGCATTGTGTCCGTGTCTGCCGGTCACACGGCGAACAGTCGCTCGGGCTTTGCAGAACCCGCACGTTGTTTCCGAGTGGCCTCCACACGGAGGGATCGGTAGGGCCGAAGAGAGCGATGACGGGGACGCCCAAGGCGGCGGCCAGGTGTGTGGGGCCCGAGTCATTGCCGAGGTAGACGGACGCGAGGGAGATCAGCGCGGCGAGAGTGTCAACGCCGGGGTTGGTGACAACGGCTGCGGGGATATCTGAGGCCAAGCCCTTGAACTCGCGAGGTGCGTCGGCCTCGGCTGGGCCGGTAATGAAGATCGCGGCCAAGCCGCGTTCGCGGACGAGGGCTCGGGCTACGTCGGCGAACCGTTCCGCGGGCCACTTCTTCGCCCCACTGCCCGCGCCGGGGTGGACGGCGACAAAGGGCATCTGCGGGTCGCCAAAGGACTCTTCAAGGAAAAGGGACGCGCGCGAAAGGCTCGGGGGCGTGGGGGTAAGGCGCACGCAACGGATCTCCCCTACGACACCGAGAGGTTGAAGTGCATCTGCAAGATGCTGAGAGATGTGGCCGCCGGGAGGAGGTGCGGGGTCGAAGAACACGGCCTTTTCGACGCCGGCGGAGGATAGCCCGCAGCCCACGGTGTCGCGGGGGTCGTCGATGTAGCATAGGGCCGCGTCGAACCGGGAGAGGTAGTCGGCAAGGTCCGAAGGGAGCGCAACGCAGTCGGAGAAAAGCGGGGTGAAGAAGGCATCGTCGTAGCTCCGAACGGTGGAGATGAAGCCGGCGCGAGACGCGAGGACGACGTAGGAAGGATGGGCGACGAGTTGGATTTCTGCGTTGGCGTGCGCCTTGCAAAGAAGGTCTAGGGCGGGAAGCGTCAGCAGGAGGTCGCCCATGCCTCCCGGGCGAAGTACCAGGAGTCTTGAGATCATGCTATTATCCAGCCGAGAACCTGAATTCATGTGCGTGGCGAGAGAGTAGATGCTATTCTACTGCAAACTGTGAATGTGCGGAGGAGAATCAACCCTTGACCCCTGAAAGCGCAAAGAAATAGAATTCGGCATCGCTGGTGGAGCAGGCTTATGCAAGAGAACCGGCACGAAGAGACAGTCCCGCGGAGCGACGAGCTGGTAAGTGTCGTCGAGAGCGGAACTCGCGAGGGGAAGCTCAAGGATCTGCTTTCTCACGAGAAGGCGGCTGATATCGCCAGGGCACTGGAACGCCTGGAGATAGAGCCCAGGAAGGCGGTGCTGACGGCGCTGAGTGACGAGCAGGCGGGCGAGGTTTTGGTGGAGGCGAATGAACTGACCAGGGCGGAGCTGATAGGAGCGCTGCGGGCGGAGAGGATCGCGGGGATAGTGGAGGAACTGCCGCCGGACGACGCGGCGGACGTGGTGTCGGAGTTATCTGAGGAGAAGAGACGGCGGGTGCTCAATAGGATGCCGGAGGAGGAATCGGCAGAGGTAAGGGCGCTGCTGGAATATCCGGAGGAGACGGGTGGCGGTCTGATGACGCCGGAGCTGGTGGCGGTGAGGGAGGAAATGACAGCGAGGGAGGCGGCGGAATCGCTGCGAAAGCTGGAGGAGCCGGAGAGTATTTTCTTCATACATGTTGTGGATGCTCATCGCAGGCTGGTGGGATCTGTCCCGCTGGGAAGATTGATAGCGGCTGAACCTTCGAGCCGTGTGGGGACATTGGTCGATCCCGACGTGCTGTCGATCAGAGAACACGCAGACCAGGAGGAGATTGCACGAACGTTCAGAGAATACAACCTTACGGTGGCGCCGGTTGTGGACGATGAGGGACGGCTGCTGGGGCGAATTACGGTGGACGACGTGGTGGAGGTCATCGAAGAGGAGGCAACCGAGGATGCATATAAGATGGCCGGGTCAGACGACGAGGAGCTTTCACAGCGGTCTGTGTTCGTGGTGGCTAAGATAAGGCTGCAATGGCTGCTGATATGCCTGCTGGGTTCGCTGGGGGCGGCGGCCATCATCCACTGGTTTCGGCTGGCACTGGAGGACTTTTTCGCGCTTACGATATTCATACCGGTGATCACTGCCACGGGAGGGAACACCGGGCTGCAGAGCTCGACGATCACGGTGAGAGGGCTGGCAACAGGCAGGCTGGAGAGACACCATCTCCTTCCGACGGTGCTGCGGGAGATACGTGTGGGAGGAATAATAGCGGTCACATGCGGGGCTGCGATCGGGATTGTAGCGCGGCTGTGGTCAGGTCAGATGATAATCGGGGTGGCGATAGGGTCAGCGATGTTCTGCGCGATTACGGCGGCGGCAACGCTGGGAGTAGTCGTTCCGATAGCACTCAAGAAGTTGGGAAAGGATCCGGCGATAGCGTCGGGGCCACTGATAACTACGTCAAACGATGCCCTGGGACTGCTCATTTACCTGGGGCTTGCGAGTGTGTTGCTGAAGACGCTCGGTTAGAGGCCATGGAGGGAGAGATGAAGAACTTCGCGGAGATGATGGAGGCGATTCAGCAATACCCAACGAAAAGGGTGGCGGTCGCCGTGGCGCACGATGCGATCGTGCTAGAAGCGGTTGCGGAGGCGAAAAAGCAGGGGGTAGCCGAGGCGGTGCTGGTGGGCGACAAGCGGGAGATCCTGCGGATTGCAGAGGAGAAAGGTTTGGAGGTGAACGAGAGGGAAGTAATAGACGAACCGGAGGAGCTGCACGCAGCGAGGAAAGCGGCGGAGATAGTGTCATCGGGCGGGGCGCACATTTTCATGAAGGGATACCTGCACACGGACGATTTTCTGCGGGCGGCTTTGGATAAGGAAGTGGGGCTGAGGGCGGGTGTGGTGATGAGCCACGTGTTCATTCTGGACGTGCCTGACATGGATAAGCTGCTGTTCATAACGGACGGGGCAATGAACATCGCGCCGGACCTGGTTCAGAAGTCGGAGATCATGCTCAACGCGATACACCTCGCGCACATTTTCGGTCTGGAAGAGCCGAAGGTGGCAGTTCTGGCTGCGGTTGAACTGCTTAACCCGAAGATGCCCGCGACAGTGGATGCGACGTGTTTGGCGAAGATGGGTCAGAGGGGCCAGCTTTCGCTGAGGTGCAAGGTTGACGGGCCCTTTGCGCTGGATAACGCGCTATCGGTGTGGGCGGCGAAGCATAAGAAGATAGGCGGGGACGTTGCGGGGCTGGCGGACATACTTCTGGTGCCGAACATCGAGGCGGGAAACATACTGGCGAAATCCTACGTTTACCTAGCCGGAGGGGGGGCGAAGCTGGCCGGAGTGGTGGTGGGAGGCAAGGCACCAATCGTACTCACCTCGCGCGCGGACAGCGCAGAGAGTAAACTGTACTCTATAGCTGCGGCGGTTCTGATGGCGGATGTGAAGCGCGCGCTGAAGTTGAAGATAGGCAAAGTTCACTTCTAGAAGCGACCGGAACGAGACATGGATAGAGTTGACCCGCGGAGAACGATCATCCTGGTGACGGGCAGCAACATCGTAGCGGAGGACAGGGACAGGCCGCTCGCATATTTCCTGAAGACGGAGATAGACAAGCGGGGTGACGGGGAGGCCATGCGCGGGATTGTGGTTTCGGATCTCCTGTATCTATTCAGCGACAAGCTCCAGGGCTGCGCGAGCATTGTGGTGGGAGGGCCGAAGGTCAACATACTGGCGCAGATGCTGTATCGGGATTTGCCTTTGGTGATAACGGTGGAACAGGCGATGTTCATTCACATGGATCGGGGGGATACTCAAAGGCACGTGCTGATATACGGGTGGGATTACGAGACCACACACCAAGCCGTGCGGCTGTTCGTGGATTCCGGGCAGCTAGACAACTTCCTGGCCGCGGTATGGAGCGATGAGGAAGGCGGAGACGAAGGGGAAGAAGAGGAAGAGGGGGAGGACGAAGGGGATGATGTGGAAGAGGAAGAAGGTGAGGAAGAAGAGGAGGAGTCCGGTGAATTCGGCGGGGAGTGGACGCCGGGCGATGGCTAATGCACACGTTGGTTGACGGTTACAACGTGCTTTATGCCATGCCCGAGTTTCACAGTAAGAGCATCCAGCGGGATCTGGAGACGGGTAGGAAGCTGCTGGCGGGAAAGCTGATGAGGTACTCGCGCGTTACCGGCGGCAGGATTACGCTGGTGTTCGACGGGCGGGGACGGGATTTGAGTGAAGAAGCGATTGGGGGCACGATGAGGCTCGCGTTTACCCCCGACGCAGATGAGTTCATCACCGAGACTGTTAGGACATCAGGGGCAGCGGGGACGGTTCGGGTTGTGACGAGCGATAGGGAGCTACGGGAGGAAGTCAAGCGGCTGGGAGGGAGTTGCCAGGGACCTAGGAGTTTTCTGGGAGAGGTGAAGCGTGCAATCCGTGGGAGTGATGAGGATACGGCGGAGAAGCCGAGCGACCTCGGAGAAGAAGAGGTGGACGGATGGCTGAAGGAGTTCGGATTCCGAGAGGATGAAGGCAAGAACGACGACGGTTAATGTGCTGTGGCTGGCGACGATAGCTTACGCGAGCCTGCTCATGTGGCTGGCAATTGTGCACGTGCCGATGCGCATGGTTCCTGCTTCGCAATGGCAGCTGGACAAATTGTATCACGGGGTGGCGTACATGGTGCTAGGTGTGCTCGTGGCCCGGACGCTGTGGCTGTCGGGACCCAGCCTTTCGAGACGGCTGGTGGCGGCATGCGCTATAGCGGTCGTATTGGGATACGGCGTGATGACGGAGAGGCTCCAGGCGGCAGTCTATTGGAGGTCGGTGGAAGAGTTGGATGCTGCGGCGAATGCGGCTGGAGCGTTGCTGGGGGTGGCCGTGTGGAGCAGGTTGGAACCTAGGGAATCCGGAGAGCACTGAGGTGCGGGTGATGGCAAGGCGGATGCGGAAGCCCTCGATCCTGCTGGTATTGATGTTGTGCTTCATCACGGTGCCCCTCGTAGAGCTGGGGATATTGATAAAGGTCGGGCAGTACCTGGGAGTGCCAGCGACTTTGGGGGTGGTTGTGCTGACGGGGGTGCTGGGTTCGGCGCTGGCGGCGAGCCAGGGGTCGCGGGCGTTGAGCGGGATCCGAGATGACCTCCTGGCGGGAAGAATGCCGGCGCAAAGCATTCTGGACGGCGTGCTGGTATTCTCGGCAGGCTTGTTGCTTGTTACTCCAGGATTGCTCACTGATTCGGTGGGCTTTTTTCTCCTCGTCCCGCCGGGACGGCGATGGCTGCGCGGTGTGCTGACGCGCCGGCTGCGGTCGAAGATAGAACACTACGTATACAGGGAGGAGGACAGATGGGAGTGAGAGTGGGAGAGATAATCGAGGTGCTGGAGTCGTTCGTGCCTGTTGAGCTTGCGGAGGAGTGGGACAACGTAGGGCTCCAGGTCGGCGACGCCGACTGGGAAGTGGATGCGGCGCTGGCGGCGCTGAATGTGGACATGAATGTGCTGGAAGAGGCGAAGGAGGCGGGAGCGGGGCTGGTGATTTCGCACCATCCTCTAATCTTCGGGACGCTGAAGAGCGTCACGGCGGCTCGCGAGCCGGGGTGCACGATCATGAGCGCGCTAAGCAAGCAGATCGCCGTGTACGCCGCGCACACGAATGCCGATTCGGCGTGTGGAGGGGCAAGCGATCTGCTGGCGGAGGGATTGGGGCTGATCCAGCGTCGCCCGCTACGGGCAGCGGAGGGAAAGGCGGAGGCGAAGCTAGTTACGTTCGTTCCCGAAGAAGACGTCGAAACCGTGAGAACGGCTATGTGTAATGCGGGCGCAGGAGTAATCGGGGAGTACCGCGACTGCAGCTTCAGGTCCAAGGGAAGAGGGACGTTCTTCGGAACGGAAGGGTCCGATCCGGCGGTCGGCCGGAAAGGGAGATTGGAAGACGTGGTCGAGTGGCGGCTGGAGGTCGTGGCTCCGGGTTGGAGGCTGCCGGAAGTGGTGAGGGCGCTGCTTGAATCACACCCATATGAAACACCGGCTTACGATGTCTACCCGCTGAGTTCATCGAATTATGAAGCCGGCCTTGGGAGGATTGGAGTTCTGCCGAAGCCTATGAGAGTTTCCGACCTGGTGAGGCGGGTGAAGAAACTCCTGGGACTGGACAGCGTGAGAGTTACGGGGGACCTGGGCGCAGCGGTGGAGAAGGTGGCGGTGTGCTCGGGAGGAGGCGGGGACCTTTTGAAGGATGCGGTCAAACAAGGCGCCGAAGCCTACGTGACCGGCGACGTTAAGTATCATACAGGGAGAGAAGCGGCCGCCGAAGGAGTTGCACTGATAGACGCGGGGCATGCGGCGTCGGAGCTTCCGGTGGTAAGGTGGCTGGCGGAGGAGTTGGAGAAGAAGATACCCGAGGTCCGTTTTCTCGTGAGCGAAGTCGATGTGGAGCCGTTTACGGAGCTGTGAAGGAGAGAGTGAATGCCTCTTGATCTGATATCGAAGCTGGCTGAAGAGAACGACACCAAGCTGTGCCTGCTGGTGCTGGACGGGCTGGGAGGGCTGCCGCGAGGAGAGGACGCCTTGACGGAGCTGGAAACTGCCAGGACGCCGAACCTGGACGAATTGGCGTCGGAGTCGGAGGTGGGGTTCCTGATTCCGGTGATGCACGGAGTAACACCGGGGAGCGGGCCGGGGCATTTGGGGCTATTCGGATACGATCCGCTGAAATATGAGATCCCAAGAGGGGCGCTGGAGGCCGCGGGCGCGGGCTTTCACCAAGGGGAGAAGGACGTGGCCACCCGAGCGAATTTCTGCACGGTGGATAAGACAGGCAAGGTGATGGATCGACGAGCGGGAAGGATAGCGACGGAGAAGTCGGCGCCGCTTTGTGAGAAGCTCGAGAAGGCAATCCGGATTGAGGGGGTGGAGGTATTTGTGAGACCAGTGAAGGAGCACCGGGCCGTCGTGGTGTTTCGGGGGGAAGGTCTTGGGGACAGAGTTCGCGACACGGATCCGCAGGAGACAGGGGTGAGACCTCTGGAACCGGAGGTAACAGAGGACGAGCCGGAGAGCAAGAGAACGGCGGAGATAGCGAGGAGCTTCCTGTCTCAGGCGAGGGAAGTACTGGCTGAAGAGAAATCCGCAAACATGCTGCTGCTCAGGGGGTTCTCGGTCAAACCTAAGCTGCCGCAGATGTCGGAGGTGTACAAGCTGAAGTGCGCGGCGGTCGCGCAGTATCCCATGTACCGAGGGATAGCGAAGCTGCTGGGAATGGAACTGCTCGAAGCGGGAGAGACATTCGAGGACGAATTCAGGGCGGTGGCGGAAGCCAGGGATGAATACGATTATTTCTTCGTTCACATAAAGCCTACGGACAGCGCCGGGGAGGACGGGGACTTCGACCGGAAGGTAGCGAAGATTGAGGAAGCGGACAAAGCGCTGCCGGAGTTGCTTGAGGTCGGGCTTGACGTGCTCGCGGTTACAGGCGACCATTCGACGCCTGCGGTGTACAAGGCCCATAGCTGGCATCCGGTGCCGGCGCTGCTGCACTCGGAATACTCTAGGCAGGACAAGGTGACGGAGTTCGCCGAACGCACGTGCCGGAGAGGGAGCCTGGGAATGATCGAGTCGAAGTACTTGATGTACCTGATGCTGGCGAACGGGAAGCGTCTGGCGAAGTACGGAGCGTAGGGGCATCGGGAAGAGAAGATGAAAAGGGCCGCCGATTGCTGGCGGCCCTTTTTGCTGAATAGATTCAGGAGCCGACTACTCGGGCGATCTTCCCAAATTCGCCTTTGAGGGCGACGTAGAGGCTGCGGTAGATGGGGTAGTAGGTGTCGTAGACGGCGGAATGGGCCTGGTCGACGTCGGTTGTCGAGACCACCTGGATTGTGGCCTCGCACGCCTCCTCGACGGAAGAGAAGACGCCGGTGCCAACGCCGCCGAGAAGCGCGACGCCGAAGGCGGGACCCTCGCTGGCGTTGATGGTGGATACGGGGTTCTTGTAGATGTCGGCCTGCATCTGCCTCCAGAAGGGGCTGCGAGCACCGCCGCCGGAGACGCGGATTTCCTCGATTGCGACGCCCATGCCTTTGATGATCTCGAGTGAGTCGCGCATTCCGTAGGTCACCCCTTCGAGAAGAGAGCGGATGACGTGCGGCTTGGAGTGGTAGGCGGTAAGCCCCATCCATCCGGCGCGGGCATTGGGGTCGGCGTGAGGGGTCCTCTCGCCGGTGAGGTAGGGAAGGAAGAGAAGGCCCTGGCAGCCTGGCTCGGCCTTTCCGGCGATTTCACAGAGAATCTCATAGGGATCAATGCCGCGCTTGCGGGCTTCTTCTTTTTCGGCGTCGGCGAGGTTGTTCCTGTACCACTGGAAGGAGCCGCCCGCAGAGAGCATGACTCCCATGACGTGCCACTTGCCGGGGACGGCATGACAGAACGTGTGGACGCGTCCCAGGGGGTCGGTCTCGACATTATCGGAGAAGGCGAATACGACGCCTGACGTGCCGAGAGTGGCCGAGATGACTCCGTGCTTGACGATGCCGTTGCCCACAGCGCCTGCGGCCTGGTCCCCGCCCCCTCCGACCACAGGCGTCCCGGGAGCGAGACCCGTCTCGCGAGCGGCGGCATCGGTGAGCTTGCCGGAGACCTCGGGCGATTCGAAACACTCAGGCAGGAGGGCTTCGTCTATCTGGAGAGCCGAGAGCACTTCCGAAGCCCAGCGCCGGTTGGGCACGTCGAGCAGAAGCATGCCGGATGCATCCGAGACCTCTGTGGCGAAAGCGCCGGTGAGACGGAAGCGTATGTAGTCCTTGGGAAGAAGAATTTTGGCGGTGCGGTCGTATATTTCGGGCTCATGCTTTCGCACCCAGAGGATTTTGGGAGCCGTGAATCCGGTGAGCGCGGGATTGCAGGTAATCGCCAAGAGCCGGTCCTTGCCGACTTGTACCGTCATTTCGTCGCACTCTTCCGCGGTGCGCTGGTCGTTCCAGAGAATTGCGGGGCGGAGAACGTTGCTGTCCTTGTCAAGGAAGACGGCGCCGTGCATCTGTCCGGAGAGACCCATGGCGGAGATTTCTTTGCCGGGGATTCCGGCTTTGGCGATGGCCTTCTTGATCGAAGCGACGGTGCTCTGCCACCAGTCGGCGGGCTGCTGCTCGGACCAGAGAGGCTTTGGGTGGTAGGAGGGGTGTTCGACGGTCTCACTGGCGAGTATTGAGCCCTTTTCGTCGCAGATGAGGGCCTTGGTACCGGAAGTGCCAACGTCAATGCCTAGCAGATGAGCCACGCGCTACCTCCTTTGCTAATCACCTTTCTTGCCGGCCTTTTTCCGGCGCGGCTTGCGCGGCGGCAAGGACTTTGATGAAAGCTTTTTCTTTCGGGGCCTGTTGGGACGCAGGCCGAACAGGCTGCCGATCCTCTGGAAGGCAAGAGTAATGCGGCCGATCATGGTTGGTCTTTCTCCGCTTCGCGCTGTCGTGCGAGGTCGAGGTCGCTGTAGGTCCAATCCGTTCTGGGGGGCCTGTAATCGGCGAGGCCGGCCACGTACGGACAATCAGCCGGAAAGGCGCGAAACCTTATCCCCTGCTCTACTGTCAGGCACTGGGGGTTGAGTTCGTGGCGGTGTTCGTAGATGGTGCAGAGATTGGTTGCCGGGTCGAGGTAGGGACAGTGCTCGCTGAGAACGAAGACGTCATCGCCGACGATTACCTTGGCATGGCAGCAAAGCCCACACTTCCGGCAGAGGTCCTCGATGTATTCGGCGGATGCGGGTTCAGGAGGGTTGTGGCTTCCTTTCCGAAGAAATCTCATAGAGTTCCTCTGCAAGCTCCCGCAGACGGTTGGCCTCGTCAAGTGCCGCGAGCCAATTCTCGGGTATTTCGGAAGATGTATAGTAGCAACCAGCGAGGGCCCCGGCAACAGCGGAGATTGTGTCGGCGTCACCTCCAAGAGAGACGGAGCTGCGGATGACGTCCGGGAAAGTCGTCCCATTGAGGAAGCACCATGCGGCGGCAACGAGAGTATCGATAACGAAGCCCGAGTTCGGAAGGCGGTCGTATGTCATGGAAGGGAGTTTGGTGAGGGCGGCGTCGATCTCGGAGGAAAGCCTTCTGAGGGGAGCGGGGGCGTCGAGGATGATCTCTCTCTTGTCGCGAACGCCGTGGAGAATTGCGGCGATCATGAGGTTGAGTGCGGCGGCTCCCCAGCCTGCTCGCTCGTCCCAATGAGTTATTCTGGAACACTCTAGCGTGGAGACTACGAGCTGGTCTCGGTCAGAGAAGAACAGCAGGCCCAGAGGAGCGGAGCGCATGAGAGGGCCGTTCCCGGCGGAAAGCCCGAAGGCGAAACCATGAGCGCGGCGAGACGCTTCCTGCCAAGGAACGCCACGCGCTATGAGTCGGAGAGCGTGATAAGTGGAGCGACCTATGCCCCTTCCATCTTCGGCAGCCCAACGGGCGAATCGCTCGGCCACGTCATCAGCGTCGTAGACTTTCAGACTGACGAGGCTTTCGGCCAAGGCGACGGTCATGGAGGTATCGTCGCTGGTGATTGGGTGGAGGGCAATGCGGTCGAGGTCTTCGCAGGTTATGGCGGCCGGGGAAGCTCCCTCGAACGGCCCGCCTAGAGCGTCGCCGACGGCAAGTCCCAGGAGCGTTCCTTCGAACCGAGGGATCATAGGGAGTTGAGGATCTCTATCCCCTTCTCGATCACATCGTCCGGCGCGGCGAACGAGATCCGGAAGTGGGTGCTTTTCTCGGAGAATACGCTCCCGGGGATAATGAGCAGGTTGCGCTCGATGGCGGCGGCGACGAATTCCTGGTCGGTGAATCCATCGGGTACCTTGGGGAAGATGTAGAAGGCACCGGTGGGCTTCACGACGTCGAAGCGGTCTTTGAGTCCGTCGTAGATCAGGTCTCGCTTGTGTTTGTAGTCTGCGGTGTGGTCGGCGGGTTCGGGATTCTTGAGAGCGGCGACGGCGGCCTTTTGTGAGATGGAAGGCGCGCAGACAAAGCTGTATTGCTGGAGCTTGGCCATTTCCTGTATCACGCTGGAGGGGCCCCCGGCGAAGCCGATGCGCCACCCGGTCATCGCGTGAGATTTCGAGAAGCCATCGCAGACGAGAACGTTGTCGGTGAATGGAGCGATGCTGGGGCTGGGGCCGTCGTAAGAGAAGCTCCTGTAGACTTCGTCGGAGAGAACGAAGAGGCCTTGCTCGTCGGCGAACGAAGCGATGTCTTTCAGATCCTCCTCCGAATAGACAGCACCGGTGGGATTACAGGGGCTGTTTATTACAAGAAGCTTAGAACGTGGGGTGATATGTGGCCTGATTCGGTCGGCAGTGAGGCGGAAGTCGGGATAGGTGTCTACGAATACGGGCTTGCCGCCCATGACGTTTACGAGGTGCTTGTACATGACGAAGTAGGGATCGGGGATGAGGACTTCGTCGTCGGGATTGACCAACGAGAAGATGGAGAGAACCAAGGCCCCGGAGCAGCCGGATGTCACCAGCACGTCCTCGACCTCGATGCCGCGTGCTGAGAGATTCTCGCGTATGGCGTCGCGGAGCTCAGGTATGCCCTGTGTGGGCGTATAAGAGTTGAATCCTTCGCGCGCAGCCTGGATGCCGGCATCCTTCACGACGTCGGGAATGTCGAAGTGGGGCTGCCCGATGCTGAGGTTGACGGGGTTTTCGAGATGCTGTGCGAGATCGAACACCTTCCTGATACCCGAAGCGTCGATCCTAGACATGCGCTGCGCTATTCTTGGGGTTTTTCCAGACACCGTCACACCTCTGTGAGATTGGGAAAAGGGAGTGACGCGGCAAGAGGCCGAGACTACTCCTGCGATTCGGAAGAGCGCTCGCGGGGTCTGCGCTTCAAGAGAACGAGACGCGACTCGGGCTTAACCTTTGGAAGGCCGAAGACCGAAGCCCCTTGCGGCAGCTTATCCGTAGCCATGAGGATATCGATGCGCTCCTTGCGAGAGAGCACGTTTCGTTTTCCTGTGCCTGATAATCGGTAAACGAGACTCTTGTGAAGCGACATTTCGGAATGTACCTCCTTATTCTTCTTTCTTGTACTCCCGTATCTGAGCATCTGGAAACGGGCCAATCCCGCTAACTTCGTTGGTCAAGAACCACTTCTTGGCTTCCTCTGCCTGTTCGCGGGTGGGGTAGACACCGACGCCAACGCCTATTGCGGTCTCAGATTCCGTCGTAAAAGTCCGGATCCCCGCTTGTCGAAGTGCGTTGATGAGATCATCAGCCATGCCTGACTTCGTTCTCTTACCGTAGGAGATCAGCTGCACGACGTAGCCGGCCTCCATCGCGGATATCGTGGGCAGGACCTCACTGGCGGCAACGGGGGAAGGTGTGGCGGCAAGGTCGGCAGGAAGAATGTCACCCATAACGGTCTCCCCTGCCGGGGCGGCGCTGTGCCGCCCGCTCCGCTGTCCCAAGGCATAGGCAATGGCGATAAGAAGGACGAAGACTATTGCGGCGAACAGGACCACTCCCCTGCTAAGCGAGAACGTGAACCGGTCAGATGCGCTAGAGGTCACCTCTTCCCAGAGGGTCTTTCTATGAGGGAATGAGGTAGTGGGGGCTGGAGGAGGGGGCTTGGGGTGCGGTGAGGGCGCGGGTGTGGCGTCCTCCTTGTGAGGTTCTCGGTCCGAAGGCTGGAATACTTCGAATAATTCCCTTTTTTTTGCCGCCGCCACGTTGCACCCCCGTCATGGGATTGCGTGAACTTAGAGGATACTATCCGCACCTATTGTTGTCAAGGCGCGGTTAATGCGCCGTCCTCGGAGAAGTATGCAATGCTCCGGTACTTCTGGTAACGATTCTCGAGGAGCTCGTCGATGGGAACACGTCGGAGTTCGGAGAGCTGCCGGAGTATTGTCTCCTTGAGGAGCTGGGCAGCGCCTTCAGGACGGCGGTGGGCTCCTCCAATCGGCTCGACGATGACCTCATCAACGATTCCGAGGCGCTGGAGGTCGGCGGCGGTCAGCTTGAGGGCGCTGGCGGCGTCGCGGTGGCGTTCGGCGCTCTTCCACAGTATGGCGGAGCAACCTTCGGGAGTGATGACGGAGTAGTATGCGTTCTCGAATATTGAGACCCTATCGCCGAGTCCTATGCCTATAGCACCGCCGCTGCCGCCCTCCCCTATCACGAAACAGAGAATGGGCGTACGAAGCCGGGACATGTCCATGAGGTTGACGGCGATGGCGTGCGCGACGCCGCGCTCTTCGGCGCCGACGGCGCAGGAAGCGCCCGGAGTGTCGATGAGAGTAACGACGGGTAGATGAAGACGTTCGGCGAGCCTCATTTTGCCGAGGGCCTTACGGAACCCCTCCGGATGCGCCATGCCGAAGTTGTGGCGCACACGGGCCTTGGTGGTCTTTCCTTTCTCGTGCCCGACCAGCAGGAGCTTCTGTCCGCCGATGGTGGCGAATCCGGTGATGATGGCAGGGTCGTCGGAGTAATGCTTGTCACCGTGAAGCTGGATGAATTCCTCGGTCATCAAGCGGACATAGTCGAGGGTAGTGGGCCTGTCGGGATGGCGGGCAAGCTGGACGCGCTGCCAGGGGGTGAGCTTGGAGAAGATCTCCTTCACGAGAGCTTCGCGGCGGGCCTCGAGGCGCCGGAGCTCTTCGTCAAGAGGAACGCCGCGCTCGGCGGAGAACTTGCGGAACTCCTCGATCTTGCGCTCCAATTCGGCGATTGGCTGCTCGAAATCCAGTTCCTGCATGAGTTTCGTACCCCGCTTGGGCAAATACAAGAGCAATTCTATATTGTATCCCCCAGGTGGGCGCGCTCAAGTGGATTTTGCTGTTGACGGTTTTCGAGCGCCTCTGCTATTATCGCCCGGACTCGGTTTGATGGGGGAGCAAGCGTTGCCAAGAGAGAAGAAGTTCGGGAGAGTGGCGATTGTGGGGGTGGGGCTCGTGGGGGGCTCGCTGGGGCTTGCGCTGAAGAAAAGAGGGCTTGCAGACGAAGTGGTGGGGGTCTGTAGGCGAAGGGTCAGCTTGCAGAAGGCACAGAAGAGAAGGGCTGTGGACTGGGGAACGCTGTCGCTGAAAAAGGGGGTGCAGGGGGCAAATCTGGTCGTACTTGCGGTGCCGCCGGGGCTGATTGTCGAGAAGGGGCTGGAGGCGGCGGCGGTCATGGAGAAGGGCGCGGTACTGACCGACGCGGGAAGCGTTAAGGGCGTGGTGGTCGAGGAGCTTGATCGGAGGCTTCCGCCGCGGGTGGCATTTGTGGGAGGACACCCGATAGCCGGATCAGAGAAGAGGGGTGTGGAGGCAGCGTCGGCGGATCTGTTTGCGGGGAGCGTCTGCGTGGTGACCCCCAGCATGAAGAGCACGTCGGAGGGAGTAAGAACGGTGACCAGGATGTGGAAGGGGGTCGGATGCAGCGTCGTGAAACTCTCTCCCGGGGAGCACGACCTGTTGCTTGGCGAGGTGAGCCACTTACCGCACGTAGTGGCGGCGGCGCTGACACGGACGGTGTCTGAAAGAGGCTTGAGATATGCCGGGGCGGGATTCGGAGACACGACGCGAATAGCGAGCGGGGATTCGGGGCTGTGGGCGGACATATTGATCGGCAACCGCAGAGAGATAGGCAAGGCGGCCGCAAGGCTGCTGGAAGAGCTGAAGCGCTTTCAAAACGCCCTTGCGCGTGGAGAGCGGGAAGAGGTAGCGAAGCTGCTGGGGGAGGCAAGGAAGAAGCGCCAGCTCTTCGAGGCAAAACGGAATAAGACGTCGAAAGGGCGAAGCTGATGCTGTGGACCGTGGAGATCGCTCCGAAGCCGGGGATGCGGGACCCGATCGGCGAGGGAGTGTGCGCCGACATCAGGGATCTGGGTGTCAAAGGCGTGGAGAAGGTAGTAGCTGCGAAGCTCTACTATGTGGAAGGGGACCTGAGGGAGGAGGACATAGAACGAATCGGGGGCGAGCTTCTTGCTGACCGGGTGATTGAGGGGTCTGCGGTGAACTCGAGCCTGCACGAGGAGAAGGACGGTGTGCACGTTGTGCAGGTGGTGAGAAAACCGGGGGTGATGGATCCGGTGGCGAACACGACGATGGAGGCGATCGAGGACCTGGGCCTGAGGGCGGAGAACGTCAGCACGGGAAGGAAGTACTACATCCACGGCGAAATCGGCGAGAGTGAGGTGGAGTACATATCGCGGAAGCTTCTGGCGAACGACTCGATAGAGAAGGTGTTGATCGGCGGGGGGTCGGCTTACGAGCCGGTCCGAGAGATAAGGTACGACTTTAAGCCCGTGGAATTAGAGGTTGCCGGGGCGGACGACGAGGCCCTGATGCGCATATCTCGCGAGGGGGGCCTATCGCTGAATCTGGAGGAGATGAGAACGATCCAGGGCTATTTCGCGAAGCTGGGGCGGAATCCTACGGATGTCGAGTTGGAGTCGCTGGCGCAGACGTGGTCGGAGCATTGCGTGCACAAGACGTTCAAAGGGAAGATCGAGTTCGAGGGCAAGGTGATCGACAATCTGCTGGCGAGCACCGTGATGAAGGTCACGAAGGAGCTGGCGAAGCCGTGGTGCGTGACGGTGTTCAAGGATAATGCCGGAGTGATCAGGTTTGATGACGAGTACGACGTGTGCTTCAAGGTGGAGACGCACAATCATCCGTCTGCGATAGAGCCGTACGGCGGGGCGGAGACGGGGATAGGGGGAGTGATTCGCGATCCGATGGGAACAGGTCTGGGGGCAAAGCCGGTGCTTTCGACGGATGTGTTCTGCTTTGCGCCGCCGGACTACCCTCACGAGAAATTGCCGAGGGGGGTGCTGCACCCAAAGAGGATCTTCAAGGGGGTCGTGGCGGGAGTCCGCGACTACGGCAACCGGATGGGGATACCGACGGCGAACGGGGCGCTGTTCTTCGACGAAAGGTACCTGGCAAACCCGCTGGTATACTGCGGTAACGCGGGGATCATGCCTCGCGACAAGGTGACGAAGAGGGTGAAGGCAGGGGACCTAGCGGTGGTCGTGGGAGGAAGAACGGGACGCGACGGGATACACGGTGCAACGTTCTCGTCAGCGGAGCTGACGGAGGAGTCGGAGGAGGTGTCAAGCGGCGCGGTCCAGATCGGTAACGCGATAACGGAGAAGAAGATGCTGGACGTGCTGCTGAAAGCGCGGGATGAGAATCTCTACGACGCGATAACCGACTGCGGCGGCGGAGGCCTGTCTTCGGCGGTGGGAGAGATGGGAGAGGACGTGGGCGTCGAGGTGAATCTGGATAAGGTGACGCTGAAGTACGAAGGGCTTTCGTACACGGAGATATGGATATCTGAGGCGCAGGAAAGGATGCTGCTGGCGGTTCCTCCGGAGAAAGGAGACCGGCTGCTGGAGCTTTGTGCGTCCGAGGACGTGGAGGCGAGCGTGATTGGGGAGTTCACGGGGGACAGGAAGCTGCGCTTGCTTTACGACGGGAATGAGGTGTGCGAGCTAGAAATGGAGTTCCTCCACAAAGGGTATCCGATGCCGACCAAGAAGGCGGCGTGGTCCCGGAAGAGATATCCGGAGCCGGATATCAAGGCGAAGTCAGATTACGGTGAGGATCTGAAGAAGGTGCTGGGGTCGCTGAACGTGTGCAGCAAGGAATGGGTGATAAGGCAATACGATCACGAGGTGCAGGGAGGGAGCGTGCTTAAGCCGCTGGTGGGAGTGGAGAACGACGGGCCGGGGGACGCGTGCATAGCCGCGCCGCGGCTTGGGTCAATGAAGGGAATAATCGTAAGCAACGGGATGAAGCCACGCTACGGAGACATCGATCCGTATCACATGGCTGCGTCGGCCATAGACGAGGCGCTGCGGCAGATAGTGGCGGTGGGCGGGAACCTGGAGGAGGTGGGGCTGCTGGATAACTTCTGCTGGGGGGACGCGAACCGTCCGGAGCAACTCGGCGGGCTGGTGAGAGCGGCCAGGGCGTGCTACGAGGTGGCGAAGGAATACGGGACACCGTTCATTTCCGGAAAGGACAGTCTGAACAACGAGTTCACCGCCGAGGGGGAAACCGTATCGATTCCACCGTCTCTGCTGATCTCGGCAATTGCGGTGATGAAGGACGTGAGGAAGGCGGTCTCGATGGATCTGAAGGAGGCCGGGAATCCGATCTACGTTGTGGGAATGACCAAGGACGAGATGGGAGGCTCGGAGTACTACGCTCTGCACGGCATAGTCGGCAATGACGTGCCGGAGGTGCACGCTAAGGTTGGGAAGGCGGCAATGGAGGCAGTGTCGAGAGCGACGGATTCGGGGTGTGTTCGCGCGTGCCATGACTGCTCGGAAGGCGGATTGGCCGTGGCAGCGGCGGAGATGGCGTTCGCAGGCGGTATGGGAATGACCATGGACGTGGGGAAGGTCCCAAGAGAGCTGGAGAGGGAAAGAGACGACGTGGTTCTGTTCTCCGAGAGCAACTCAAGGTTCGTGGTGGAAGTGGACAAGGGCAAACAAGAGGAATTCGAGAAGATCATGAACGGGGTACCGTTCGCACAGGCCGGGACGGCATCTGAGGAGAAGCGATTCGAGGTGACAGGGCTTGACGGAACGACTGTGATAGATGAACGGCTCGAGGACTTGAAGGAAGCGTGGCAGGCAACTTTGAGGTGGTAGGCCATGAGTAAGGTGCGCGTACTGGTGCTGCGTGTAGCAGGAACAAACTGCGACATGGAAACAGCATATGCTTTCGAACGGGCGGGGGCGGAAGCCGAGCAGGTGCACATCAATAGAATCCTGGACGGAACGAGGAAGCTGACGGAGTATGAGATACTGGCTGTGCCCGGCGGGTTCTCGTATGGGGACGACATCGCGGCGGGAACGGTGCTGGCGAACCAGCTTTCGATACAGTTGGGAGAGGAGATAAAGTCGTTCCTGGAAGAAGGGAAGTTGGTGATCGGCATATGCAACGGTTTCCAGGCTCTGGTGAAGGCCGGGTTTCTTCCGGCGGGATTGGGCCGGAAGCCTGGATTGGCGACGCTGGCATTCAACGATTCCGGGAAGTTCGAAGACAGGTGGGTGTACCTGGAGGTGGAGGATACGAAGTGCGTGTTCCTTGATGGGATTGAGCGACTGTATCTGCCCGTGGCGCATGCTGAGGGGAAATTCATGGTGCCGAAGGGGGAGATGCTGGAGGAATTGGGGCGGAAGGGGCAGATTGCGCTAAGGTACGTGAACGCGCAGGGCGAGAGGGATGGATACCCGTGGAATCCTAACGGCTCTATGGGCAACGTGGCGGGGATATGCGACGAAACGGGAAGGATATTCGGGTTGATGCCGCACCCGGAGCGGCATGTGGAGTCGTTCCACCATCCAAGGTGGACGCGCGCCGGGCTGGCGGAAGAAGGGGAAGGCTTAGCGATATTCAGGAACGCGGTACGATTTGCAGAGACCCTTTGACGACATGCCGGGAGGACGACGATGAGGAAGTTTGGCGTTGTGCTGCTGTCGGCAGTTGTGGTTGTGACTATGCTCGGGTGTGCATCGAAGGGAGTAGTGTCACCAAGCCCTACGGTGGCGGAGCCGTCCCCGGCTCCGAAGCGGACCTCTGAGCCGGCAGCCCCGGCTGCGGAAACGGCGGCGCCTGAGAGTGAGCGCGCAGCCGCAGGTACGGAGCCGATGACGGAGAAGGTGAAGGAAGGGCGTCCGTCAGTCGGGGCGCCGAGAGGCGTGTTTCCCGAACCTTCCGACACGGTGGATCTGGCGGCAATCAGTCCGGAGGAGAGCGGGACGTACGCGGATTTCATGCTGGAAGGGGCAGCCCGGTACATTGCAGCAGACTACCGAGCGGCTGCGACATCGTTCCTGCAAGCGTTGGGAGTGAGGCCCGGGTCATCCGAGGCCCACTACAATCTAGCAAAGGCGCACAGGGCGGTAGGCGAGAGCGCGGCTCTGGTGACCTACGAGCTGGAGCGAGCAGTCGAAGGAAAGCCGATGGTTGCGGATGCACTTCGCGCTCTGGGTGTATCCTACTTCCGTCAGAGGCGATTCAAGGATGCGGAAGGGGTATTCGCTCGGGCGGTGTCGGAGCGGAGGACTGCGGAGAATCTCAGCAACCTAGGCGCGGCGCAGTACATGCTAGAGAGATATGGGGAAGCGGGAGCGAACTTCGAGGAAGCGCTGAAGCTGGATCCAGCGCGACCGGAGTGTTACTGGTACCTGGCGAAGGTAGCCGCTGACGCAGGTGAGGTAGCGGCGGCGAAAGGTTACTGGAAGAAAGCGATCGAGACGTACGGTTCGGCGAGCGAGTGGGGCAAGAAGGCGATGGGGGAACTGGAGCTGCTGGAGAAAGAGGGAGGGCAGGAACAGTAGGTCAAGGCGGGAGAACGGGGGCGCCTATTTCTCGATGCGGACCGCGCAGACTTTGGTCTCGGGGATTTTGGATACGGGGTCGAGAGCGGCGTTGGTGAGAACATTGGTCGGACTCTCGCTGAAATGGAAGCTCATGGAAACGACGCCGGGCGGTGATACCTCGGTGACCAGAGCTTGAGCTTTCACCTTGCCGCGCCGCGAGATTACCCGGATTACCTGGCCGTCGGAGATTCCCAGTTCCTGAGCATCCTCCGGATTGATTTCCACCAGCTCGCAGCCTCTTTTTCGCTCAAGTCCCTCGACCTTGCGTGACATCGTGCCGGTGTGGAAATGGTAGAGGCTCCGCTCGGTGGTGAGAAGGAGGGGGTACTCGTCGTCGGGCAGCTCGGCGGGCGGCCTGTACTTGAGGGAAACGAAGCACGCCTTTCCGCCGGGCCTAGCGAAGCTTTCCGTGTGGAGAATCTGCGTGCCGGGATGCTTGGGGTTGGGGCAAGGCCAGCAGAGGCCGTCCTTATCGATGCGTTCGAACGAGATGCCGCCGTAGCTTGGTGTAACGGAAGCGATCTCTTGCATGACCTCGGAGGGATGGGAGAAATCGAACCCCTCGGCTCCCATTCGCTTGGCTATCTCGCAGGTTATGCGCCAGTCGGGCCAGGAGTCGCCGACGGGGTCGATCGCCTGGCGGACGCGCTGGACGCGGCGTTCGGTGTTAGTGAAGGAGCCGTCCTTTTCGGCGAAGCTGGCGGCGGGGAGGATAACGTCGGCAAGGGGGGCGGTGTCGCCCATGAAAATGTCCTGCACCACAAGGAACTCGAGCTTCTCCAGGGCACGACGGACGTGAGAGGCATCGGCGTGACTGAGAATGGGGTTCTCCCCGACGAGGTAGACCGACGTGAGTTCGCCCTTCTCGATGGCGTCATACATCTCGGTCAATGCAAGGCCGACAGTGTCGCTCAGGGAAGCGTTCCAGGCCTTTTCGAACTTGGCCTTGGCTGCCGGGTCCTTGACGCTCTGGTAGCCTGGATAGACGTTGGGAAGAGCGCCCATGTCGCAGGCGCCCTGGACGTTGTTCTGGCCCCTGAGGGGATTGACTCCGGTGGAGGGTTTTCCGACGTTGCCGGTGAGCATGGCAAGCTTGCTGACGGCGAGGACATTGTCGGTGCCGTGAGTGTGCTGGGTGATGCCCATGGCGAAGAGCGTGCTGGAGGGCTTGTTGGTGGCGTAAATGCGGGCGGCCTCGGCAATTTTCTCAGCCGGCACGCCGGTGATTGCCTGAGCATCGTGCACGGTGAAGTCGCGGAGGGATTCTTCAACTGCGCAGAAATTCTCGCAGCGCTCATCGATGAATTGGCGGTCCTCGAGCCCCTCGTCGAGGATAGCGCGCATCATTCCCAAGAGGAGGGCCACATCGGTGCCCGGGCGTTGCTGAAGCCATATGGCGGCGAAGCCGCAGAGGTCGATTTCCCTGGGGTTGGCGACGATGAGCTTTGCGCCCTTTCTGACGGCGGATTTGACCCTCATGCCGATGATGGGATGGGCTGAGGTGGTGTTGCTGCCGATGGCGAAGATGGTGGCGGCGTCGGCGATTTCGTTTATGGAATTGGTCATTGCGCCGCTGCCGAAGGTCTGGACGAGCCCTGCGACGGTGGGAGCGTGGCAAAGGCGTGCGCAGTGGTCGACGTTGTTGGTTCCCATCACAGCGCGGGCGAATTTCTGGACGAGGTAGTTCTCCTCGTTGGTGCATTTGGCCGACGAAACGGCGAAGAAGCGATCTCCCTTGGACTGGGCGAGCCTGGCGGCGACGAGGTCGAGTGCTTCGTCCCACGTCGCCTCCTGGAATTCCCCGTTGCGTTTTATGAGGGGGGTTGTGAGGCGGCCGGGATGATTGATGAACTCGTAGCCGAAGCGGCCCTTGACGCAGAGGCTGCCGCGGTTGACGGTGCTTTCAACAGCGCCGTGTGCGGAGACAATCTTAGCGGCGCGAACGCCGAGGTAGACGTTGCACCCGACGCCGCAATAGGGGCAGACGGTTTTCACGTGGCGCATCGGCGGGAGGAGTTCCTTCTTCGGGGAGAGCGCGCCGGTGGGACACCGCTCGATGCATTCACCGCATGAGACGCAGGGAGATTCTTCGACAGGTGCGTCACCGAAGGTGGAGATGGTGCTCTCGTAGCCGCGGTTGACCACCTCGATCGCGTAGATGTTTTGGATTTCGTCGCAAGCGCGAACGCAGCGAAGGCAGAGGACGCACTTGGCCATGTCGCGAGTGTAGAAAGGATTGCTCTCGTCGCAGAGGGCTTCGCGCTCCATGATTCTGAGGCGCTGGGTGTTGATGCCGAGGTAGGATGCGATTCGCTGAAGCTCGCAGTTGTTGTTTGAGCTGCAGGTGAGGCAATTGGCTCCGTGATCGGAGATGAGGAGTTCGACGACCATGCGGCGGATGCGGTTTATCTCGTCAGTTTCGGTTTGAACGACCATGCCTTCGGCGACGCGGGTGGTGCACGCGGTGGGGAAGCCGCGCATCCCCTCTATTTCGACGATGCAGAGGCGGCAGACGCCGACGGGCTCGAGGTCGCGGTCGTTGCAGAGGCCGGGAATGTAAATGCCGGCGCTTCTGGCGGCTTCGAAGACGGTGGTCCCCTCCTCCGCCGTAACCTTCTTTCCATTTATCGTGAGGGTCGTCATTCTGATTCCCTCGTGATTCATTTACTCAACGACGATGGCGTCGAAGCGGCATTTCTCGGCGCAAGCTCCGCACGAGATGCATTTATCCTGATCGATTACGTGGGGCTGTTTGGGCTCGCCATGCGCGGCACCGGTAGGACAGACGCGAGCACAAGCCGTGCAGCCCGTGCACTTCTCGGGGTCGATCCGATACGTGAGAAGCTGAGTGCAGACACGGGCCGGACAACGACGTTCGGCAATGTGGGCGTCAAGCTCGTCCCTGAAATAGCGGATGGCCGTGATAACCGGATTGGGGGCGGTTTGGCCGAGGCCACATAGTGAGGCAGCTTTGACTGACTCTGCGACTTCCTGAAGAAGCTCGATGTCGCCGGGCTGACCGCGACCCGCGGAAATGTCCGTGAGTATTTGAAGCATCTGGGTGGTGCCGAGCCGGCAGGGGGCGCACTGTCCGCAGGATTCCTCTTTTGTGAACTCGGTGAAGTATCGGGCGATATCGACTATGCAGGTATCCTCGTCCATTACTATCATGCCGCCAGAACCCATGATGGAGCCGGCTTGGGCGAGGGTCTCGTAGTCGACAGGTGAATCGAGGAACTGAGCCGGAAGGCATCCACCTGAAGGTCCGCCAGTCTGGACGGCCTTGAATTCCTTCCCTTCCGGGATGCCGCCGCCGATCCCGAAGACTATCTTGTCAAGAGTCGTGCCTAGGGGCACTTCGATCAACCCGGTGCGGAGAACTTTGCCTGCGAGAGCGAAGGTCTTGGTGCCTTTGCTTTTTTCCGTGCCGAATTGGGAATACCAGCCGCTGCCACGCGCGATTATTTCGGGAACGGCTGCGAGGGTTTCGACGTTGTTGATGTTGGTGGGCTTTCCAAAGAGGCCACGTTCGGCGGGGAAAGGCGGGCGAGTTCGGGGCATGCCGCGCCGCCCCTCTATGGAAGCCATTAGGGCGGTCTCTTCCCCGCAAACGAATGCACCGGCGCCCTCCTGTATCTTGATGTCGAAGCTGAAACCTGAGCCGAGAATGTTGTCGCCGAGAAGTCCATACTCGTGCATCTTGCGAATGCCGAGAGTAAGGCGCTCGATGGCGAGGGGATACTCAGCGCGGACGTAGATGTACCCGCGGCTTGCGGCGATGGCGTAGGCAGCGATGCACATCCCTTCAAGGACGGAATGCGGGTCGCTTTCGAGAACGGAACGGTCCATGAAGGCACCGGGGTCGCCCTCGTCGGCGTTGCAGATAAGATACTTTTCGGACGAGGGTGCCTTCGCACAGAACTCCCACTTGAGTCCGGTGGGGAAGCCGGCGCCGCCGCGGCCCCGAAGGCCTGAATCCTTGACTTCGCCGACTACGTTGTCCCGGTCCATCTGAAGAGCCTTGGAGAGGGCCGAGTAGCCGCCACGAGCGATGTAGTGGTCGATGTCGGTGGGGTCGATCCGGCCACAGTTGCGAAGCGTAATGCGAACCTGGCCTTCGAGCATGGGGAGTTCGCGGAAAGGAGGCACGCCGTCGAGACCTTCATCACTCATCACCGCGAGCGCAGCATCGGTGCGCATCTTGCCTCCAACGATGCAGTCCGCGATGAACGCTTCGGCATCCTCGGGCGCGATTCCGCTGTAAAGAATGCTGGGGCCACCCGGGTGGGCAACTTCGACGAGGGGCTCGGCGTAGCAGAGGCCAAGGCAACCGACCTCATAAAGATCCGCGTCGACGGAGCCTGCCTCAGCCGCCGCGCGGATGAGTTGAGCGATATCGGAAGCACCAGCGGCCCTGCCGCAAGTGCCGGCACCGAGCAGGATGCGGGGCCTCTTCGGGGTCTGGAAACCCGACCAGCGAGAGGCGGCCTTTTGCTTGACCTCGTCGAAAGTCATTCCAAGCGCTCGATAGTCTTGACTGCCTTGTCGGGGGTCATCCTGCAGTAGACCCTGTCGTTTATGACCACCACGGGAGCAAGCGCGCACGAGCCGAAGCAGGCGACGCGCTCAAGTGAGAACTTAAGGTCGTCGGTTGTACCGCCGGGGGGGACGCCGAGTCGTCTTGAGATGGCATCCATGATGGCCTTACCGCCGCGCACGTGACACGCGGTTCCCTGACACACTTTGATCTTATGCTTGCCCTGGGGGGAGAGATAGAACTGGGAGTAGAAGGTCACAACACCGTAGACGGTGCTGGCCGGAACGCGGGTGAATTGCGCCACGCTCCGGAGGGCAGCGAGAGGTAGATAACCCAGGGCCTGCTGCACCGACTGGAGAACAGGTATTAGCTCGGTTCGGTTGCCGGTGAAGCACTGGAATACTTGCTGAAGGCGACTGTGGAGTTCTTCGGGCAGGAGCGACTGAGAAGATGACGGTCGGGATTCGCCGATGCTGAGAGCACTTTTGGGGCGGTGCGAGTTCTTCGGTTTCATGTTGCCCTACTACGCTGCGACGCGCATTTCGCGCCCGAGGCCGTTGGCAATGTCCGCTTCGCGGCTGCATCCAGAATTCAACCTAGGGCCTGTTCCTCAGAGCAAGTCGAGGCAGTGTCGCCGGAAGGATCATTCTACCCAATCCCCCAGCTGCTTTCCATACCCGTAGGACGTCCTGGAGGATACAACAGATTAGGGGGACAAGCCAGGGGGCCGAAGAGTGACAGGGCGTCACACGTACTAGGAGATATAGACCTATTCGTTGCGGGGAGCCGAGGTCAGGGGAAAGAAGAACGAGAGCGGGGCGTCAGTCAGCCGATGCGGCCCTCCATCTCCTTGCCGGGCTTGAACGTAACGACTCTTTTCTCTGGAACGAAGACCCGTTTGCCACTTCTGGGATTACGGGCCCAGCGGGCCTTTCTGGTCTTGACTTCAAATATTCCGAAGTTGCGAAGCTCTATTCGTCCTTCCTTGGCGAGGATGTCGATAATGGCCTCGAAAACCTGCTGGACGACTTCTTTGGTTTTGAGCTGAGTGAGGTTGAGATTCTCGGAGATGGTTTTGACTATCTCCTTCTTGGTCACGGCCCCCTCCTTCCACCCCCGGGAGTTGCGGTATGATTCGACTATGAATTATTGCACACCCAAATGAGCCAAAAGCCTGATGGCGACTGGTATTAGAACAAAGCGCCCGAAAGGTGTCAAGCGAAAAAGGTCCTGCGTTGAGGCACGGGCGCTTTGTTGAACGGCAAGGGGGTTCAGGTTAGAATTCCTGCGCAAAGAGACGTCCGATAGAGGGGGCAGATTGGCTATGAGCAGACGGTACATAAGCGAGTTGAAGGAGGGCGAGCTGGTAGACGAGGCGTTCCTGGTGAGGTCAAAGGAGCTGCGGGAGACCAGGTCGGGGTCACTTTTCATAAAGGCGGAGCTTGCGGACAGGACCGGCAGCATTCACGGGAACATGTGGGAGGCCTCCGAGCAGATGTTCGAGTCGTTCCAGTCGAACGATTTCGTCAAGGTAAGGGGTCGGGTGGAGGTGTACCAGGGCAGGCAGCAACTACGGATAGAGGCGATCCGATATCTCGACGAAGGCGCGGTGGATCCGAGGGAGTTCGTGCCTTCGTCATCTGAAGATGCGGAGGAGCTGCTCGTGCGCCTTCGGGATGCGGCGAGGGAGATAAAGGAGCCGTATCTGACGAGGCTGGCGTTGAGCTTCTTGGAGGACGAGGAGTTCGTGGAGAAGTTGAAGCGAACACCGGCAGCGGTGAGCTACCATCATCCATTCCTCGGGGGGTTGCTGGAACATACCTCGAACGTGGTGAAGCTGGCGGATTTCGTCTCGCGCGAGTACCCGTGTCTGAATCGCGACCTGATGCTTGCCGGCGCGATACTTCATGACATAGGGAAGGTCGAGGAGTTAACAATAGACCGCAGCCTGAGATACACCGACAGGGGAGAACTCGTGGGGCACGTCGTGCTTGGGGCGCTGATGGTGGAAGAGCGGGCAAGTCGCATTGACGGATTTCCAGCCGAACTCCTGAACGTGATTGAGCATGTGGTCGTATCCCACCACGGGGAAAGGGAGTTCGGCTCTCCGAAGGTGCCTCTGTTCCCCGAGGCGATAGCGCTGCACTTGCTGGACAACCTGGATGCGAAGATCTTCGGCTCGACCAAAGCGATAGAGCGGGACACCGACAGTTCAAGCAGTTGGACGGCGTGGAGCAGCATGTTGCAGAGGCGTCTGTACAAGGGGCTTGCAGAGGAAGCGGAGGGAGACTAGGACACTGTGCGGGCTAGCGGCCTGTATGTGCGATCACAGTCGCGGGCGCGGCCCTTCTGTACGCTTCGGGCGCAGTGCGGCAAGGGTTGACAGGGCGAGGAAAGCAAACCTACAATATGGGGTCTGCACGCCAAGGGGCCGGTGTCGGCGCTAGGGTTCTACCGGTCGGAGATTCCCCGGAATGACGCCAAGGGGAGCCGGCCTTTACGCAGCAGAGGTCCATGAGGGTGATAGCGTCTGAAAGATTCTTCAAGTTTGTTACGGGACTAAGAGTCCTAGCGCCGCTTCGCACCTTCCTCGCCAATTGGGCCGTTTTCGGGAAGTTCTCGAGCCTGTCGACGCACCGGTTCCTGATGCGGGATTGGGAGAGGAATGAGGCTCTGGCGAAGGCTGTGAAGGACATTGTGAGGCCCGGTGACATTGTTGTGGACCTCGGAGCCGGGACGGGATTTCTGTCTGTGCTTGCGTGCAAGGCGGGGGCGAAGCGCGTCTACGCGATCGAGAGACAGGGAATCGCTGACGTGGCCCAGCGCGTGGCGGAGGCGAATGGAGTAGCCGACCGAATCGTGCTAATCCGCAAGTCGTCGTTGAAGGTGAAGCTGCCCGAGAAGGCGGACGTATTGATCTCCGAAACGCTGGGACACGTCGGTATCGACGAAGACATCGTGAGGTACGTATCGGACGGGCGTCGGCGCTTCTTGAAGGCCGGAGGAAAGATAATCCCGTCGGACATTCAGGTGCTGGCGGTTCCGGTCGAAAGCAACGAGGATGGGCCAGGGCTCTGGGACCAGAAGTTCTGCGGGGTGGATTATTCGCCGATCGTTGAGGGCAGCTTTACGGCCCCGATGCTGGTGAGGCTGCGGTCACGGAACGGCTTCCTGAGCGAACCGAAGGAATTGCTGCAAGTGGATCTGTACAGGGATCGTTCGTTCACGGAGGAGACCTCGGCGGAATTTGAGGTCGTTCGAAGCGGGCGGCTGCATGGATTTCTAGTATTCTTTCGGTCCAGTGCCGCGCCTGGAGCGGTGATGACGAACGAAGTTGCCGGCAACACATGCAATTGGGATCAGGGATTCCTTCCCGCCCACAAAACAACGCCGGTTGTCGAGGGGCAGAGGATTTCGCTTACGGTCAGGTTCGGCGGGTACCTGTTCCCCGACTGGAAGTGGAGCTACAACGTGTCGGGTGAAAGCTCACAGAAAGGGGCGGTCCAGCACGAGGGCGATACGCTGGGACGCTCATCGAGCGGTTCGGAGGCTCAGACGTGAAGAAGGTCCTGCTGGTGGCTCCGCGCGTCTTTGACTACTCGAAGTGCCCATCCCTCGCCATAGCCTACCTGGGCGCGTACCTGAAGCGGCAGGGGTACGAGGTGAGAGGGGTGGACGAGCAGTATACCGGAGAAGACCCCTTCCAGGCGGTTCGCGATGCGGAGTACCTGCTGGTGGGCATCTCATGCGAATGCGCGAACGAGACAAGGGCACTTGAGATAGCGAAGGCAGCCAAGTCCGCAGGACAGACGACTGTTCTCGGCGGGCTTCACCCAAGCCTCGTCCGGGAGAAGACGCTGGATGACGCGTGCGTTGACTACGGCATCCTGGGTGAGGGAGACATTGCACTGTATAAGCTGTGCCTTGCGCTGGAAGGGAAGCTGGCGTTCGAGGAAGTCCCCGGCCTGATGTACCGAGACGACGGGAGGGTAGTCTGCAACGAGATGGAATTCATCAAGGACCTGGACAGCATGCCGTTCCCTGATTTCACTTTGAGCGGCATTGAGAAGATCGACGAATTCGTCCCGGTTCTTACGAGCAGAGGGTGCCAGTACCGGTGCGCGTACTGCAGCACAGGTTCCATCTGGGAGGGGCACTGGCATGTACGGAGCCCGGAGAACGTGGTGGAAGAGATCGAGCAGGCCAAGAAGAAATACGGCACGAACCGATTTCATTTCTGTGACGAGAATCTCACGGGTAATACGGACCGTGCAGTTCAGCTCTGCGAATTGCTGATCGAACGCAACCTGAACATCAAGTGGTGGGCGGACGAAGGGGTAAGAGCTGACCGAGGCGACCTGGAGTTCTTCCGTCTCTTGAAGAGGTCCGGTTGCCAACTGCTGACCGTGGCGGTTGAATCGCTGAGCGACGAGGTGCTTGCCAGGATGCGCAAGGGGGAGTCGTCGCTGGACGTCACTAGGGCGGTGAAGCTGGCGAAGGAGGCGGGGTTAAGGGTCGGGGCATATTTGATGATTGGGCTGCCGGGATCAGACTACAAGACGGACCTGCGCACGGTGCGTTTCGCGTGCAGGCACGCTGACTGGCCAGTGCCGTGGCTGACAATTCCACACCACGGAACGAAGCTGCTGGAATGGGTGAAGAGGGAAAGCAAGCTGCTGGTGGAGCCCAAGGACCAAGCGGTAGTGAACTGCGTGGACCAGAGGGCGTTCTTCGGGACGGAAGCCTATCCCGCGCGACAGGTTCAGAAGGCGTGGACTATTGCGAGGCTGACGAGCGGATACCCATGTCACCTGATGCCCTTGGGGGCGAGACTCCCGGTACAGATCTGGCGCGCTCTGGTCAATAGCCTGCGCTATGCGCCTCTTCACACCCCGATACTGATGTTCCGGGTATTTCGGCAGATTTTCCGGTCAGCTCTCGACAGACTGCGCCGCAAGGGCTGAGATTCGACTCCGAGCTGAATGGCCGCCTGGCGGGGAATAGGATGTAAGCGGCAGAAGGTCAGCGTTTGTTGATCGAAGCAAAGCGGGCGAAGGAACGGTCGTAGGTGCGCTCAACGTCATCCGGGAAGACACATGCGGGCAATTCGTTGTGGGCCCTGTGGTAGGCGATGCACTCGCAGCAAATTCCCTTTCTCGAGCACGGTTCGTAGGTGCAGTTACATTTGGCAATGTTGCGCTCGTAGTTGGGACAATTGGCCATCAGATTTCCTCTCCTTTTGCCGATGCTAGGTTGACTGTTCTCCTGAAGTCAGACGCGCCATCTCGTAGAGGAGCGTGACAACGTATTTTATCCCAGCGATGAAGTCCTCTACCAGGATGTTTTCGTCTGGCCCGTGGATGTTCGAGCGGTCATTGCCGACACCCGCAGCCACTGTGGGAACGGCGAGGGTCTTAGTGAAGAGGCTCATGGGGCCGCTGGCAGCCATCGATGGGAAGACTATGGGGTCTTGGGGGTAGGTTTTCTTTGCAGCGGCTATCGCTGCCTGAGACACGGTTGTGCCGGGGTCGGTGCGAGCGGAGAAAAGCCCGCCTTGCTTGACGACCTCTGCATCGGGGAATCCCGAGGCGGTCAGGTGGGCCCTCAGAAGCTCAACCACGTGGTCGGGATCCTGATCGGGCACCAGGCGGAAGTCCAGCTTGGCTGATGCAATCCTTGGAAGGACCGTCTTCACGCCAGGGCCTTGGTACCCGGCCGTGAGTCCGCAGATATTGCAGGTGGGCTCGAAGAGCTGACGCCGGACGGCGTCCTTGCCCGTGGCGCCGACGATGAACGTATCGAGCCCCCATTTGGCTTTCATTTCCGCTTCCTCGAAGGGTACGTTATCGGCGAGAGCTAGCTCCCCCTGCGAGGGGGGACGAACGTCGTCGTAGAAGCGGGGTATGAGAACCTTGCCTGAGAGGTCGCGAAGAGAGGCAAGCGCCGCCACCAATCGCCAAGCAGGGCTTTGCACAAGTGCGGCGTTAGAGGAGTGGAGGTCAGCGCGGGGGCCCTTGAGTCGTATCTCGACAGCGCATATCCCCTTTAGGCCGAGAAACAACTGCAATCTTCGTGAGGCAGACCTAGAACTGGATTCCCAGAGGCAACCGTCCGACCGGAGCTTTGCGGCGTTCTGCACGACAATCTGCTCCAGGTGAGGGCTGCCTACCTCCTCCTCTCCCTCGCAGAAGAACTTGAGTCCTATGGGAAGACGGCCGACGGTAGCGCGAAGTGCCTCCACGGCGAAGACCCTAGCGAGGAAATCTCCCCGGTTATCGGCAACACCTCGGGCGAACAGGCGACCATCCCGGGCTTCAGGCTCAAACGGAGGAGAGGTCCACTCTTCGAGAGGGTCCTCAGGCTGGACATCGTAGTGGTTGTAGAAGAGCAAGGTGGCGGGGGAATCGCCGTCGATGCGGGCGAACACGGCGGGTGGGGATGAGGCTGCGGACAGGAGTTCGGTGGATGCCCCAAGCTTGGTCAGGGCGTCCTGTACGAGTTTCGCGGACTCCTGCACACCTTCGCCGCGCGCAACGACGCAGGGCTGAGACAGGAATTCCTTCAGCCGAAGGATAAAGGAATCGGAATGCTCGTCTATGTAGGCGAACGCTTTGCGGATGGGGTCGTCCATATCACAAAAGGGGAACGAGGGTGAATCAAGCCGCCCTCGTTCCCCAAGGGTCTTCTTGCGACAACCGCAGACGTACTAGCGGCCGCCTCAGCCACCTAACTCGATTATCACGTCACCGCTGGCACCGCTGCGGATTACGACGTTTGTGTATTGGCGCAGAGGGTTGATCTCAAGCTCGCCCGGAGCCATGCCATCATCCCTGAGAGCGCAATAGGTCCAGTCCGGCCAGGGCCCGCTCATGAGAAGCCGCGCATCGAACGGGGGGGTATCCACCAACGCGCCCGGAGGGGCTGTGCCCTTGCCGAGTATGGCGACCCAGGTCTTCAGCGTTACCTGGTCGTATTGGTTCGGTATGGGAGCGATTTCAAGCTCAGAAGGAGTCGTTCCCTTGTCTCTCATCGCCATCCATGGATTACCATAAAACGGGTCGACCCATGACAGCGAGAAGTCTGCGTAGCCGCCAACACCTCTGACCTCGAGGTCGCCATTGACGATCACTTTCTCGTTGAAAACTATCGCATAGGCAAATGCTGCACCCAAAAGGATGCCAGCAATTGCGACCATCGCCTTAAGCCTCATATGCACCCTCCTTCAGAGCACTGAATCGAGGACGAGTGAATCCAAGGGTTCCGTACGTACAAGTATGCAAGAATAAGCCTGGACGCCTCCTTTCAGCCACCTTTTGGCGGCTAACAGTTGGCTCCAGCAACCCCGCTATTTCGCTGCCCCTTCGACTTAAGTGTACAGCTTAGAAGGCGGCTGTCAAGGACGTATTTAGACATATTTGTCCGAGGAATTGCCGAAAAGAAGATGTAGAGAGCGCCTCATGCCCAAGGGGACAGCGATGGAACTTGGGTGCGTCGAACGAAAGAAGGGCTGCGCCCGGCATTAACCTGGGTAAGCCCTTAGCGAGGGAGGCAGGGTGGACAACGGAGTTGCTCCAATAACCAGCCCGGTGCTGCATTTTAGGCTGGACCCAGGCGAGCCGGGGGTTCTGCAGAGTTCCCCCGCCGGGACGAGTACTGTGCGGGTGTTCGGGCAGGAGACGCGAAATCTGACAAGGCTGAAGGCGGAGGCAGCGCGGGAAGGAAAGAGTGTCATCTATGCCGACGTGAGTCTGGGGTTGAGGAAGGTGGGTAACAGAGTTGTTGCGGCTTCGGGGCATACGCGGGTGATAACGCGGCCGAGGCCTGAGGCAAGCGGCGTGGCAACCACCGCCGGACGGATTGGGGTGAGCGGCCAGAGCCCGGTCGGGTTGGCAGAGGCCGTGCCTGTTCCTCCCCAGGCGACCGAGTCTGAACCGAAGGAAACGGGGCGTGCTCGAAGTGACTCCAGTGGGGATCCGGCGGAAGTCCGGGAAGCGCAGCAAGAGACCTTGCAGTTAAAGATGCAGGCGGAGAAGCTGCTGGATCGCGTTGAGGATATCCGCCGTGAAGGCGAGGACGCAGAGAGTGAGGTAGAGGAAACGAGGCTCGGGCGGTCGGAGACATACATAGACGAACGGCTGAAGCAGATAAACGATGAGATACGAAAAGTCGAGTTCAGGTTAACGGCGAGGAAAGCGCTGGGAGACGGACCGGAGAGCCTTCGCATCCTTCCGGCCGGACGCCGAATCACTTACTTCATAAGGGCAATGCCCCTCACGGCAGTGCTTCTGGAGGAATCAGCGTAGCAAGCCCTCATTGGGCTATGGCTGCCAGCTCGGGGTATAGGGAAGGAAGATCTTTCGGGACAGGCTGTTTTTCCCCCGTCAACATGGCCTTCAGCTGCAAGGCGTTGGCGAGGCCTTTCCCCTGAACGTGGTTGTTGGTGATGACGAAGGTCTGCTCGGCCGAATCGGCGAGGGTGAGTATGCGGGGGAGCCACGAGCGGAGTTCGTCCTCGGAATACAGGTAGTCGTAGCGGAGGTCGCGTCCTACCTTCTTGTCAAACCAGGCGGAGTAGTTCCTGCCGTGAAATCGGACGTACCCCACCGGGCCGGTAACGTGGGAGGTTGGCTTGATGGAGGAGCGCGTGTAGGGCTGGTCGATGTTGCAGAAGGATACCCCGAGGTCGCGCAGGGAGTCAAGCGATTCGTCAGAAAGCCACGACACATGTCGGACCTCGATCACCAAGGGGTACTCGCGGAACTCTGAGACTACCTTTTTGAGCCATTCGCGGTTCTCGGACGTGGAGGGAAACGCCCAAGGGAACTGCACGAGCACGCACCCAAGTTTGCCGGATGCGTGAAGCGGCGCCATCCCGGTCTTGACGGCCTGAACTTCCGATTGGTCCCAGGGCGCTTCGCGTTCGTGAGTGAAGCGGCGCCAGAGCTTGGCGGTGAAGCGGAAGCGCGGATTTCGCGACACTCGCTTGGTCCAGCTTTCGGCATAGGAAGGCGGAGCGGGGCGGTAGAAAGTTGTGTTTATTTCGATGCAGTCAACGTAGCCCGCGAGGAAGGAAAGAGGGTCGAATCGAGGAGGCTTTGGCTGGGGGTAGACGGTGCCTTCCCAGTCGGGGTAGGACCAACCGGCGGTTCCTACAAAGAGCTTCTGTGGCATAGCGCATGGCTCCCGCTGCGGGCCACCGCGGAGGGTTGCAGGCTTTCTAACAGCATATTGCCGGAGGGTCAAGAGCAAGAGACTGCCGGAGGACGCCGGGCAAGGGAATCGCCTTACCAAATCCTCTGCCCAAGCGTATAATCCAGGCGGCGGGTGACCAGTTACAGTGGAGACTCGGCGGCAAATGGACGCGCGAAGGGAGAATCGGACCAGGAATTTGCAGGAAGAAATTCTGTCGGGAGAGCGGAAGAGGCATCTGACTTTCACGAAGAGGTTGGGCGGGGCTCTGGTGGTCGTGTGTCTGGCGGCGCTGGGTTTTCTGATACTGGATCGAGGGTTCTTCCTGCGATACGCCGCGCCGAAGGCCGCGGTGGAAGGGGACAGGGTATGCCTGGCGTACCAGAGGAACCTGTTCGGGCACGAGGGGGCTTCGTTCTTCGTATTCGCTCGCGGGGAGGGATGGTCTCAGCGGAGGCGGTTCTTTGGTGATTGCATCGGCCTGTCGCTGAGGGATGATGAGCTCCTGCTTTTTTTCGAGGGTGGCAGTTACGGCAAATATGTGGGTGAGGAATGGGAGCAGGCAGGCGATTGGCCGCCGGGCTGGGTGCCGAGAGGGAGTGCGTGGGTTGGCGGGGAACTCTACGTTGTGGGAAACGACGCAAACGTGCGGGCGGCGGTGTGGGAAGATGGGGAGTGGCGTGACGTGGGCAAGGGACCTGAATCTGCGGGAGAAGTGAAGGACCTGTCGGCTATCAGAGCGCCCGGAGAGGAACTGTGGGTTGTGTGGTCGGATGACCAGGGGAAGTGGCTTGTGAGGAGCGGATGGGAGTGGGCGGATAGAATACGCCTTCGACTGGAAGGAGGGTCGTTTGTGGCAGGCGCAGCGGGAGAGGCCGAAGGCAGTTTCTGGGTCTTTCATTCATCGAAGGCCAAGGGGGAACTAAGGTATGCGGAGGTGAACGTTCAAGGAGAAGTGTTGAGGCAGGGGGATGTGCCGCGGGAGTGCTGGATTGGTCGCATATCGGGAGTGGAGGCAACGAAGGTCGATGGTAAGGTGTGGGTGTTTGTAACGGGGCTGAGGGGAGTCAAGCGTCTGTATTTCAGCGGAGCGAAATGGGAGGACGGAGGCTGGGTGGACAAGGTGGGGTGGTTTCGACGGGCGGGCACGGCGATGGGGCTGGGGTTGCTGAGCCTGATGCCCGTTCTGACGATCGTTATGGCTGCGGCGGTGATGAAGATGCAGGAATCGTTCCGACAGATCCTGATGGGGGTGAAGGAAAGCTATCTGGCGCAGTGGTGGAAGCGCGCAGCGGCGCAGCTTCTCGACATGCTTCTCATGATCCCTATGTCCGTGGCGCTGGTGGGTCTGGCGATGAGGTTCATGGCCTGGAGGCTGACCCTGGCGACAGTGGGATTGTGGCTTATCTACCTTGTGTGCACGGAAGCGATATGGGGAAGGACGTTGGGGAAAGCGGCGCTGGGACTTTTGGTTGTTGGTGAGAGCGGAGGAAGGGCCGGAGCGGCGGCAGCAGTAGTTAGGAACCTGCTGCGGCTCGTGGACTTCTTGCCGGTTGGGTACGCAGCGGGGATCCTCGCAGCACGCGGTACGCTCCTACGGCAACGGCTCGGCGATAGGATCGCGCGTACCGTTGTGGTGAACAGCGCGGGGGCTGAGAGAGCGCGGCAATGGGAAGTCTGAGGAAGCGGCCTGGGCGTGTCAAGGGGGAGCGGGGGGCTGAAACACACTGACCGCGCTGGTCTTGAACCCGGCGACGATTCTTGTGTTGGGGCGTAGAGAGAGGGATCTGACGGATTCGGGGGTGAGAAGAGCGCGGAGTTCGAACCCTGCATCAAGAAGCAGTTCCACGCTTCCGTCCGGCTGGGGGGAATGAGTGAGGACCGTCGCCGGAAGACTGTTCCGGACGCTGGAGCGAAGGGGCTCGTGCGAGATGATCACGGATTCAGGGGGTATTGAGATCCTGGCGCGGCCGGAGTGCTCGGCATTGACGCGAATGCGCGGGACTCCCGGCAGGACGAAGAAGGTCTCGCCGGCGTAGATGATGATCTCGCCGGGGATGAGATTTGGCATGGGAATGGGCCTCAAACGCCCGTCCTCGAGGTAGACCTCGTGGTCGCTGATGCAAAGAACACGCTCGAGCTGATGGGTGCTCAAGATAATAGTGACCGGTCGCGATTCGGCGAGGTCGCGGAGCAGGACCATGAGGGCGTGGGCGGAGGCGGAATCCACGTGGGAGAGAGGCTCGTCGAGGATGAGGACGTCGGGGTCGGAGGCCATTGCGGAGGCCAGGGCGAGCCGCTGGCGTTCGCCACCTGAAAGGTTGGACGAGTGCCGGTGTCGCAAGTGCTTGATCCCAAGGGCGGAGAGCGTCTCGTCGATCCTGCGCCGGTGCTGGGCTCGTGGGATTCTCTTCAGGCGCAAGGCAAGGGAGACAGTGCGGTCGACAGATGTGTGGAAGAGGTAAGGGTTCTGCAACACCATGGTGACAGAGCGGCGAATTGAGGGGAGCGCTACGCGACCGGGAAAGAGCGGTTTGTCACGGAAGAGAACGGTTCCCGCAGAAGGTTCTGTCAGGCCGCAGAGGATTTCAAGCAGCGTGGTTTTGCCTGCGCCGTTGGGACCGGCAATCAGGTGGATCCCGCCTGCGGTGATATCGAGCGAGTCGATGCGAAGGGCCTCCTCGGCTCCGTAAGCCTTCGTTACGTTTCGCAGTGAGAAAAGCGGGTTATCCCGAGCGGACATGTGACAGAAACCAGAAGAAGAGGTTCGCGAAAAAGACGACGACGACGAGAATAATGCCGAGAGCGAGGGCAAGAGAAAGGTTCCCGCCACTCGTCTCGAGGGTGATGGCCGTTGTCATTGTTCTTGTCTGATAGGCTATGTTTCCGCCGACAATCATGGCGGAACCAACTTCTGTGACGGCCCTGGCGAATGCGACAAGCACAACGCCGAGCAAGGCGTAACGCTTTTCGGCCATGACGAGAAGCGCGGCCCTTGCACGCGAAGCTCCGAGGCCAAGGGCGGTCTTTCGGATTCTGGGGTCAGCCTGGCCCAGGAACATGGCGCTAAGCGCGCAGATGACGGGAAATGCAAGAACGAAGTCCCCGAGAATGATGGCGGTAGGAGTGTAGAGCAACTCGAGGGCCCCGAGTGGGCCGCTGTGGGAGAGAAGCATGTAGACGAGGAGTCCCACAAGCACGCTGGGAAATGCCATGAAGCTGGTGAGGAGGGTAAGAGTCAAGCGCTTGCCGCGATACTGCCTGGTGCCCAGGGCGTATCCGGCCGGGATTCCGAGGATGGCGGCAAAGATCACGGCCACGGAGGCTACACGCAGAGAGAGAAGGCAGCTTCCCAGCACCTGCGGGTCAAGGGGGACTATTAGCCGGAAGGCTTGGGAGAAGGACTCGGAGATGTAGTCGAGGGTTGCGATGCCTGGTCTCCCTTCATGACTTCCGGATGCGCATCAGGCCAGAAGAGCCGCTCACCTTTTATCTTGTAGTCGGCGATTATGCGCTGGACGTCAGCGGAGGTCAACCAGTCGATGAGCCGCTGGGCGTCGTGCGAGTTGACGTGAGGGTGTCGGTCGGGGTTTACGGCTATCAGGGAATAGGGATTGAGAAGCAACGGATCTTCTTCGAAGAGAATCTTTAGGGCCAGTTCGGAGCGGTAGTTCAAATAGGTGGCCTTGTCGCAAAGTACGTAGGCGGAGAGTTCATCTGCGATTCTTAGCGTCGCTCCCATCCCCTGCCCCGTCTCGCGGTAAGTCTTGAGGCTTTGTGGGTCGGGAGTGATGCCAGCCGCCTTCCAGATGGAAAGCTCCTTCATGTGGGTTCCCGAGTCGTCGCCGCGCGAGACGAAGAGAGCATCCGCCTTGAGGATGCTGCGGAATGCGTCGGCAGCGCTAGGTGAACCGACAATGCCAGCCGGATCTGCCGCGGGGCCGACGACTATGAAATAGTTGTGCATAATCGGAATCCGAGCGACGCCAAAGCCGTTGTCGACAAACTGCTTCTCACGGTCGGGGGCATGGACGAGCAGGAGGTCGGCGTCACCGTTTTCGGCCAGTTTGAGGGCCTGGCCGGTTCCAACTGCGACGATGGCGACCTTTGTGCCGGTTTCCTTTTCAAATCTCGGCAGAAGTATGTCGTAGAGCCCCGAGTCGCGGGCGCTGGTGGTGGTGGCGAGAATCAGGTCGGGTCCGCGGCTGCAGGCAACCTCGAGACAGAGTACGACCAAGATGAGCACAAGCAACAGAGCGTACTTCCGAAAGCTGGTCATGTTCTTCCCTTTCGCGTCAGGGGCAGGAGTGTGACAAGGAACCGTACTTCTAGCACAGACGCGAAGGCCACACAAGAGAGGGATAGCCGTAGCGCTTTCCCCTTGAAGAGCGAGAGGAAAGAATTAGAATCAAGGTCCGTGATGGTGTACGAGCGGGAGGAAGTAACCCAAAACACCCTTAGCGGAGGGGAGAGATGGCGGTGGAGGCCAAGTTCAAGACGTTTGAGTACGCAGTGGATTCGAAGACTCTGACGGAGAAGACTGGCGAACTGGTCGGGGAGGGAATGCCCGAGATCGTCACGTCGGCTCCGCCGGAATTCAAGGGCGAGGAGGGCTGCTGGACGCCGGAGCACCTATTTGTGAGCTCGTACGCGGCGTGCCTGCTGATAAGGTTCCTGGGATTTGGGAAGAAGGAGGGCCTGAAATACGAGAGCTTCTCGTGCCGGGCTGTGGGGAGAATGGCGCGGGAGGAACAAGGTTGGGTAATCGACAGAATCGACGCGCACGCAAAGATTGAGGTAAGAGGGGCGGATATGGCGGCCAAGGCGGACCAAGTGCTGACATCGGCCGATGAGAGATGTCCGATATCGAACTCGATGAAGACGGTTGTTGCACTAGACCGCGAGATAGTGGATATATCCTAGTGGGACATGAAAGAGGCGCGCGTGACGGGGTTCCCTGTCGGCGGAGGTAAGAGATGCCGGACATATTCGACGATATTGAGAGACTGCATGACCAAATGAGGCGCAGGCTGGTGAGGCAGGTCTATCTTGCAACTCATCCGGCCGGGTTCCTGCCGGAGAGAAGCTGGGAACCCCCCCTGGATGTCTACCAGACCGAGGACGCGATTTTGGTGGTCATGGAAGTGGCGGGCGTGGAGCTGTCGGACGTCGATGTTGTGGTGGACCGGCAGATCCTTACCGTTTCGGGGATCAGGCGGGAGCAGGGGGAGCGAAACAGAGTCTACATGCAGATGGAAATTCGGTATGGACCATTTGAGCGGCGGATCAGGCTCCCGGGGTCGGTCGATACGGGGAAGGTTTCCGCGGTCATGAAGAACGGCTTTCTGCGGATCCACATGCCCGTGTCTGCACGATCTGAGCATGGGACGATAACGGTAGTGCCAATAACAGTGGAGTGAGGAGTATGGCGGAAGAGAAGGCGAGCGAAAACGGCATGGCGCTGCCGCTGGGAGGGTCACGGCTGGAATCAGAAAAGAGACGGGAGCTGCCGCCCGAACTGCCCATTCTGCCGCTGAAGAACCAGGTGGCATTCCCGATAGCCGCGCTGCCGCTGGCCGTAGAAGGCGAGAAGAACGTCAAGCTGGTGGACGAGGTGGCGGTGGGCGATAGGATGCTCGGGGTGGTGACGCAGAGGGATGAGAAGGTGGAAGATCCGGGTCCAGATGACCTGTACAGGGTGGGTACCGCCGGGCTGGTAGTGAGGATGCTGCGGGTCCCTGACGGGACGCAGCGTGTTCTGATACAGCCCCTAAGCAGGATAAGGCTGGACGAGTTCGTTCAAACGGAGCCGCACCTTCGCGCGAAGGTGACGGAACTCAAGGACGAGAAGGACGACAGCGTCGAGGCGAAGGCAGTGACAAGGCACGTCCTGGAGCAGTTCACGAAGATCGTGTCGATGGTGCCTCAACTGCCGGAAGACCTTCAGATTGTGGCCATGAACACTGACGATCCAGGGATGCTGGCGGACTTCGCGGCGTCGATCCTGGGGCCGTCGCTGAAGCGAGAACAGAGACAGCGGCTTCTGGAAGAGCTGAACGTGAAGGCACGCCTGGAGCAATTGTCCTCGCACCTCCAGAAGGAGTTGGAGGTATTGGAACTGACGTCGAAGATACAGTCGAGCGTTCAAGGCGAGATGTCTAAGGAGCAGAAGGACTTCTACCTGCGGAAGCAGCTTGAGGCTATTAGGAAGGAGCTGGGCGAAGAGGACACGGGAAAGGAGATCGAGGAGCTGCGGCAGAAGATCGAGGAAGCACGCATGCCCGAAGAGGCAAAGGGCGTGGCCGAGAAGGAACTGTCGCGGCTGTCGCAGATGCACCCGAGCGCAGCGGAGTACACGGTTGCGAGGACCTATCTTGACTGGCTGATCGCGGTGCCATGGGACAAACAAACCGAAGACCAGCTCGAGATAGGACACGCGAAGGCGATACTGGACCGGGATCACTACGGTTTGGAGAAGGTTAAGGAAAGAGTGCTTGAATACTTGAGCGTGCGGAAGCTGAAGCCCGACACCAAGAGCCCGATCCTGTGCTTCGTCGGGCCTCCAGGCACGGGCAAGACATCGATTGGTCGTTCTATAGCGGAATCGATGGGAAGGAAGTTCATCCGGATGTCTCTGGGAGGCGTGCGGGACGAGGCGGAGATAAGAGGACACCGTCGAACGTACGTGGGCGCGCTGCCCGGAAGGATAATCCAGGGAGTGAGGCGGGCGTCGTCGCGGAATCCTGTGTTCATGCTTGACGAAGTGGACAAGATCGGGGCGGATTTCAGGGGAGATCCGGCTGCCGCGCTGCTGGAGGTGCTGGATCCGGAGCAGAACTATTCCTTCTCGGACCATTATCTGGACGTGCCCTTCGATTTATCGAAGGTAATGTTCATAACGACTGCGAACATACTGCAGACGATCCCGCCGGCGCTCCGGGACAGGATGGAGGTCCTGGAATTTCCGGGCTACACGGAGGGGGAGAAGATAGGGATTGCGAAGCGGCATCTGGTGCCGAAACAACTTGAGTCTCATGGCATACCGGAGGGTAAGCTGGGGTTCGGGGATGGTGCCCTGAGAACGATCATCCGAGACTATACGCGGGAGGCGGGGCTGAGGAATCTGGAGCGGGAGATAGCGAACGTGTGCAGGAAGTTCGCGAGGAAGCTGGCGGAGGGGGAGAAGCTGCCGGACGAGGTCACGCCGGAGGACGTAGAGGAGATGCTAGGGCCGGTGAAGTTTTTCCAGGAGGTGAAGGAAAGGATGGGGAGGCCCGGCGTGGCTGTCGGGTTGGCATGGACGCAGGCCGGCGGAGACATAATATTCGTCGAGGCAGCGAAGATGAAAGGGAAAGGGGGACTGGTGCTGACCGGTCAGCTTGGGGAAGTGATGAAGGAGTCTGCACAAGCGGCGCTCACATATATCAGAAGCCGGGCTGCGGAACTGGGTATGGACGAAGACATGTTTGCCAAGACGGACATACACATCCACGTGCCGGCGGGCGCAATCCCCAAGGATGGTCCCTCAGCGGGGGTAACCATGACGGTGGCGCTGGCATCGCTACTGATGGGTGTTCCTGCCAGACCGGACGTGGCGATGACGGGGGAGATCACGCTTAGAGGGAACGTGCTGCCGGTGGGAGGGATAAAGGAGAAGGTACTGGCCGCCAGGCGGGCGGAGATCAGGCATGTGGTTCTTCCTGAGCGGAACGAGAAGGACCTGGCAGATGTGAGCGACGAGATAAGGAATGAGATGAAGTTCGACTTCGTCAAGGACATAGACGAAGTACTGAAGCTGGCAATGGAGAAGGTTGCCAGGAAGCCGCGGAAGAAGGCCGGGGGGAAACCCAAGGCCGCCAAAGCTCCGGCATAGCGAGACCTCGGAGAAGAAAGAGGGGCTTGCTCCTGTTTTGCGCTGCGCCCTGCCCTACCCGGGCATTGGCAAGAAGTTCACCACACCCAGAAGCATCTTCTCACGGTCCGGACGATCCGAATGTCTCTCGGTTGCGGGCTTCAGGTGCGCCCATAATGTGAGATCCTCGAAACACGAAACGCGAGGCAAATGAATTGGACGAAGATTCGGCAAAACCGAGATGGCCTGCGAATATCAGGAGAGATGCCGGCTGGTGCCTAGCTGTGCCGGTGATAGGGGGGGTAGGTGCGCTGCTGGGGATAGTGGTCAAGTTTGCGGTCATACGCGCATGGGAATTGGCAGGCGCGACCAGCTATTGGTGGGCATGGCCCATGGCCGGAGGGCTGCTTGCTGGAGTGGTCATATGGAAGTTCGAGCGAAAGGCCGCGGAAGAGGGCATGCCCGAGTACATACGCGGGCTGCGCCAGAAGGAGGGAAAGATAAGGTGGAGGCTGCCGGTGGCGAAGGGCGTGGCGACGTTCTTCACGGTGGGGCTGGGGGGAAGCGGCGGACTCGTGGGACCGGCATCGCTGATCGGCGGGGGCACGGGTTCCGTGATCGGCGGGTGGTTCAAACGAATCGGCATCCTGCGTTCTGAGAGCGCGGATGAGGTGAGACTCGCGGCAGTGTGTGGTTTCGCAGGCGCATTGAGCGGAATGTTCGGGCTTGTGTTTGCTGGGGGCATCTTCGCCGCGGAGGTGCTGTACGCACGGATGTTGCGGTATCGGGACATATTCCCTGGATTGGGTGCAGGCATAGTGGGGTATCTGGTGCAGGGACTTGTGCGAGGTGACTTCTCGCCTGCGATGATGAGGGTGCCCTTTACGGTGGGCCCGACGGTGTTCGTGGCGGCGCTTCTGACGGCGCTTCTCGCAGCGGGAGTTGGAATCTGCTTCGTGTGGCTGTTCCAGGCGTCCAAGAGATTCTTCAGAATGCTTCCGTTCCCAATCTGGCTTACGCCAGCAATCGGGGCGGGGATTTGCGTGGGGGTGGCGGCGCTGACGAGACGCGAAGTGCTGGGGCTAGGGATCGGGTTGCTGGACACTTTGGGGGATGGGAGAAAGGTGCTACTGGCTGTCGCGCTGGCATTGCTCGTGGGAAAGCTGATAGCGACAACCGCGACGGTGGGCTCGGGCGGAAGCGGAGGAATCGTGTTCCCGCTGGTGATAATGGGCGGCGCACTTGGTCAGGTGGTGGCGGCAGCATTCGGCGTAGAAGATCCGGGGATGCGGGTTGCGCTTTCCGCTGCGGGGATAAGCGGCCTGCTGAGCGCGGCAATCAACGTGCCGCTTGCCAGCGTCGTTCTGGTGGCCGAGCTTTTTGGAGCTTCTTACCTGTTGCCCGGCGTGATAGGATCGCTGATAGGGTTTACGGTCGCAATCAGGTACCTGGCTTACGAAGAGGAGTAGAGCGTGGTATCCGCAGAGGCGTTGGCGTCGGGAATGCACTTCGTGGTTCGCGCCGTCTCGACGCTCGTGGAGAACGACGGCGGCGGGCTCGCGCTGGGGAAAAGGGGGCTGGTGGTTGGGGCATTCATGATGTTCGGCGCGGGGGTTGCGACGGCAGCCACGCCGTGTGTTTACCCGATTATCCCTGTTGTGGTGGGGTTCTTCGGCGGGCAGGGCAAGGGAAGGAAGCTGATAGGGCTGTCCGTCCTTTTTGCGATTGGGGTCGCGGTCACATTCTCTGTGCTGGGCACGGTCAGCGCGCTGACGGGAAGGATACTGGGCTTCCAACTTCAGGAGCCTGCGGTGGTGTGGGGGGTTGCCGGAATAATAGCGCTGGCGGGAGTGTTGACTCTGGTGGGCACGACAATCCGACTGCCCACGAGACTGAGCAACCTCATAAGAGCCAGAGCGGGCTACGGGGGAGCGTTCGTTATGGGAGCGACCCTTGGAATCGTGGCACTCCCGTGCGTGGGTCCCGTGCTTGTGGGGCTGCTGACTTACGTGGCCGGTAAAGGAAGTGCGCTGATCGGGGGACTCCTGTTCCTGGCGTTCGGGCTCGGTGCGGCATTGCCGGTGGTGGTGATTGGAAATGTCTCAACGTACGTGACCAATATTCCGAGAGGAGGGGCATGGAACGCGTGGGCTAAGAAGCTGATGGGGGTTGTGCTCATTATGGCGGCAGTCTACCTGGCCCGACCGGTGCTGCCTGAAGGGAGCATGCTCAGGCTGATGGGAATAGTGCTTGCAGGAGGCGGACTTGTGACCGGATTCGTCGGGAAGTGGGCGGCGGGAACGCGCACGGAGACCGCGCGAAAGGTGGCGGGTGTCGTGATGGTGGTGGTAGGGGTGGCTATCCTCGTAGCCCCGCAGGGATGCGCCGGCGGGCCCCAGATGGCTTCCTCTTCGCCTTTGGAGGCGGAAGCAACGGCGGAGCCTGAGTCTCCAGTGGAGCCTGAGTCTCCAGTGGAGCCTGGGTCTCCGGTGGAGCCTACGGCTACGGCGGAGCTTGACGCTGCGGCGGAAGAATCTGCGACGGCCGAGCCTAAGCCGTCAGCGCGCAGTCTGCTCGACAACCCCAAGGATCCGCACGAGTGGCCGGCGTTTGACTGGGAGAAGACAAGAGAAGCGGCGAAAGAGCGCCCGGTGATGGTGCTCTTCACGGCAGATTACTGCCCCGCATGCAGGGAACTGGAAAAGAAGACCCTACAGGACGAAAGGGTGATTAAGAAGCTGAGGGGCTTCCAGCCGTTCATTGCAGACCTCACGAGCAATGAGCCGACCGCGGCACACGAATTTGCGGCGGCATTGAAGATACCAGGCACGCCGACGATGCTATTTCTCATCCACGACGGGAGGATAATCGGGGACCTGATCGTGCCTGGCGCCCTGCCGCCGGAAGAGATGCTCAGGCTGCTCGACACGGCGGAAGGCGTGTACGACAGAGTGAAGGAGACGGCAGAGGAAGGGCCAGAGGAGGAGAGGGAGAGCGAATGAACGTCGTGCTGATCGTTCTCGACACTCTGAGAGCGGACCGCCTGAGCTGCCACGGCTACGACAGGCCGACGTCGCCGAACCTGGATAAGCTGGCGAGTGAAGGGGTGAGGTTCGAGAATTGCTTTATCCAGAGCGCGGGGACGCATCCGGGGTTCACGACGATAATGACGGGCAGGTCGCCGGTGTATCACGGCGTCATATCGCACTGCGGTCATATCCCGCTGAAGGATGGGCTAAAGATGCTGCCGGAAGTGCTGAAGGAGCAGGGATACGTGACGGCGGCGGTGGACAATCTGCCCTCGACGTGGCACTCGTGGCTGCCGGAAGAGACGCGGGGGGTGGAGCCGGAATGGTTCAGGCGCGGGTACGATCTGTTCGACGACTACGGGCTTCTCAAGCAGACGGCTCTGGCGACGAAGCAGAACGCGGGACAGATCACGGAGAAGGCGTTCAAGCTGCTTGATGAGATCGGCGACAGGGAGTTTTTCCTGTTCCTCCATTACTGGGACCCGCATACGGGTTACTTCCCCCCTCCCCCGTTCGACAGGATTTACTACGTTGGCGACGAGACCGACCCGAAGCACACGAGTATGGCGAAGGTGCGGGAAGAGATGGGCGACACGGTGGAGAAGTGGCACGGGAACAGCACGAAAGACGTGACGGATGCGAAGTACCTCATCGCGCAGTACGACGGGGCGATAACTTACTGCGATTACCAGTTGGGACGGCTGTTTATCAAATTGCAGCAGATGGGCGTCGCGGACGATACGCTGATAGTCGTCACGGGAGACCACGGGGAGAACATGCTGGAGCACGTTCCTTACTTCGGGCACGGAGGTCTCTATACGTGCACCACGCACGTGGCGCTGATAATGAAACATCCGAGGCAATTGCCGGAGGGAAAGGTCTTCTCGCAGCTTGCGGGGCACGTGGATATCGTTCCGACGATTTGCGGAATCACGGGGAAGAAGCATCCGGGTCCGCTCGAGGGGATAGACCTTTCCGACGTGGTGGAAGGAGAGCGAAAGGAGACGCGGGAGGTAGTGCTTACCGCAGGGCACGAATTGACGGCGGCGTTCGACGGCCGGTACAGGCTCAAGAAACAGTGGGATGACCGAAGCGAGGAGATTGGGCGGAAGGTGCTCTACGACGACCTGGAAGACCCGGACGAGCTTACGAACGTTGCGGCGAAGCATCCGGAGGTCGTGGCGCGTTTGAGCAAAGCGATAGACGAATGGATCGATGCGCAGATGAAGGAAGCCGGGCGGAACGTCTATCCTTACGCAGAGCAGGAGGCGAAGGTCAAAGCATCCGAGGCCGCGCTGAAGAAGATGAGAGAGCCGCAGGGGCCCTAGCCGCGCGAATATCGCTTGGCTAGAGAAACAGCGAATAATGCAGCCAAGACGACGCCGCTTAGACCTTCTGCCGCCGCCAGCGCTCTACTGCCACCAGACAATGGGTGGACTTCGCCATATCCCACCGTTGCGAACGTAATGGCGCTGAAATAAAGCGAGTACCAGCAGTCACTACCTGCTGGCCAGACGTGGTCACTCACACTAGAAATGCTGTAGTCGATGCTTACACGTTCTGAGGCTACTTCGCCCTCTACCCCCCAGAATAGGTATCCCAAAGCCGATAGCAGTATGATCGCCGCTGCAGTAGCTGCTATTCTCCATGGCCGCTCGCCATAGCCGAAGATGTAGCGGCCAAAAACCAACTCTACCCACTTCCACAAGTCACGATTGCGGCGATCGTGCCACCAGTGAACTCGCTCCTGGTAGTAGTAATCCCCGGCGGCCAAGTACCTTCCCGACTGAAGGGCAAGGACTTTTGCTTTCCTGAAAGCTCGTTCCCCAGATCTCTTGCAGTCGAATTTGGCGCATCCCCTGCACGTCTTTGAGTCACCGAGGAAGAGCATTCTCCAGTCGTGCATGTCCAGGTCCGCGAAGGACACTTCTCCTTTGAACTGGGTGCCTGCAAACGATAGGTTGCCCGAACTCTTAACACCGGTGAAGTAGGCGCCCCTGCAGAAAACTCCCCGGTCGAAGTGAGCCGCTTCCTTCAAACCGGGCCCCAGCCCTTCCTTCAGGGTAAGTTCGGCGAAGTTGGCGTCGAGATCGAACTGCGCAAATATCGCCACGAGTTGCTGTGAAAGGGTTGCTTTCGAGAAATCAACTTGGCCATGGAATCTGCAGGCTTTGCGTCGCGCTTTGCGGGGTGATTGCTGGAAATCCTTAACCGTTGGCCCGACGACCAGCTTGACCTGCACACTGAGTCGAGCGATGCTGCAGATCTCAATGAGACACCCGTGAAGGGCTATTTCGTGGTCCAACCGAGACCGCCCAAGCTTGATGAGCTTTTGCTCAAAGGCGCGTATGATTTCCCCGAGGTCGGTGATCTTCTTCCCACAAATCGGCTCCCTGCGCATCAGGATTTCCACGGCGTCATCGATACTAATGACGGGCAGGTCGTCAAAGCCAGGAAGGTTATCGCGCATTATCATGCTCCTGCAGTTCCGCATATTGGTCAAGCGCCAATTAGTAGTGCTGCCGGGCACGAAAGTCAAGTAAGAAGGGGGGTGAGGGCGGTGCGGATATCTTGGAGTTGGGATTGGAGGTGGCGGATGCGGTTGGGGAGGCCGCGCTCCCAGGGCTTTTCGCTTCCGAGGTGGCGGTCGAAGTCGAGAATGTCGGGCGGATAGTCGAAGATTGCTTCGAGCTGCATTTCCACTACTTTGATGGCCTGCTCCATGTTGTCGATGCACCTGCGGGCAAGCTGCCTGCGGATGCTGTGGGGGGAGACGCCGGTGGCGCCAGCGTAGTACAGGCGAGCTTTGAAGATGATGAAGCACTGGCCGACGATTCCGGCAACAAGCTGTGTGGAGGCGCGGAGGATTTTGAAGTCCATCCGGTGTTCGTCGGGGACGGAGTCGGCGATCTCTTCGAGAATGCGGCGGGCTTCGTCGGCGGCGTCGTGAAGCTCACCGAGAAACTCAAAGGGGTCTTTCCTGCCCGCTGAGACCTTCTGGACCACTTCGTCATCCCAGGGATTGTCGTGAAGATATTCGACCATCTCGGCGAGCGTGGACATGTTGCCGCGGGCCCATTCGGGGGGTTCGGTGCCGGCGGGGCCGGATTGGCCGAGCGTGCCGGGCCAGCCCTGCTCTTCGGCGAAGTGATAGCCGAACATCCACATGTATCCTTCGCCGGGCCGGAACAGCACCTTGTCGATGCCGAGAACGACCTTGCCGAGGAACTCAAGGGCGTCGAGGAACTTCTCGCCGAGAGGGCCGAAGCGCTCGGTGAACTTCTCGACCCATGGGGCGCGGTCATACTCGCCGGTGTCGGAGGCGTAGCGGGTGAAGGCCTCGATGTTGGCCCACTGGATGGGGTACTTATTGGAGATGCATCCCCAGATGGAGATGTCCCAGCCGATGACGCCTGGAACGCCGAGGGCGCGGCAGTTCCGGTGGACGTCGTGGAAATAGCGGGGGCTGGTCCAGACGGTGGGGCCGCCGTTAGCGCCGCCGGAGATTTCTTTTGAGATCCAAACCTCGTGACCGGAGTCGATCCATTCGGAGACTATGGGGTCGGGTCCGGCGTCGACGCAGTCGGCGACCGAATACTTGAAGACGTAGGGGACGCCCTTGGGGAGCTTCTGCTGCCATTCGGGCCCGTGGCCGGTGCTCCAGGCGCGGACGATGGGGAATTTGCCGACGCTGCCCAGGGTGGCGGTGAATGCGTCGATGAAAGAGGTGATGGTTTCGGCGGTGGGGTCGCGTTCGGCTCCGGAGCCGAGTCCCGAGCACTGGTCGCAGGAGCAGTGGTGGCATTCACCGGGAGTGACCATGATCCCAGCGGCGGCGGGGAGCCTGCGGAAGTACTCCTTCCAGCATTCGATCATGAATTCCTGGTAAACGGGTTCGCTCCAGCAGACGTTGCCGTTTATGAACCCGAGGCGGTCCTGGATGTTGTTCCTGCCGTCCTCGTGTCGGTCGAGCTTGGCGTGGAGCTCCGGGTGGGCGCGAACGAAGTTGACGGGGGCGCAGAAGTTGTAGTGATGGGTGAAGGGCTGGACGCCCTTGTCGGCGGCGTAGTTGAATATCTCGTCGAGGATCGCGCGGTTCTTGCGGGTGAAGCGGGTGCTGAACACGCGGGCCTCGGGGAACTTGTCGAAGTCGATGCAGTAGTGGTATCCCCAACCCATGTAGGTGCGGTCTTTCCAGAAGGGCGGTATGTCGGCGATGACCATGTTGATGCCGTTGTCGGCCATCCAGTCGACGGCGAGCTTCCAGGTGGGGATAGGGTCGTCGGTGAATCGAGACGGAGGGATCCAGGGGCCTGGGGCTCCCTCGAGGTAGGCCGGGTGGAGCCACCAGAGGGCGCGGTAGGAGGGTTGGTCGTCGGTCATTTGTTTCCTTCCGCAATTCGAGGAGCGGGGCGAGGCCCGTGAGCGTATATTGGCGGCAATGCTAAGGGCCGACGGCGATGACGTCAAGTAGGAGGTTGAGCGGAAGGATGAGCGGGGCTAAGATGGAGGCTGCGCACCATTGCAGAAGGAGACAGAGATGGACAAGAAGGCTACTGCGGTCCTGCGAGAGCTGGAGGAGTACAAAAAGAGCCACCCGAACATGTGGAACGTGCCCCCGGACGCGGGAATGTTCCTGATGATCCTGGCGAAGTCGATGAGGGCGAAGAACATTCTCGAAGTGGGAATGTCGAACGGGTATTCGACCATTTACCTGGCGCTGGCGGCGAGGGAGACGAGCGGGCGGGTGACGAGCATCGAGGGAGATCCCGAAAGAATGGAGATGGCCAGGGAGAACTTCGCGCGGGCGGGTGTTTCGGAACTGATAGACATAAGGGCAGGAAAGGCGCTCGAGGTCATTCCCGGCATCGAAGGGCCGCTGGACTACGTTTTCCTGGATGCGACGAAGGGCGAATACATCGATTACTTCAACGCGGTGTGGGAAAAAGTGCGGCCGGGCGGGGTGATCGTCGCCGACAACGTGGTGAATCTCGCCAGCTCGCTTCGTGACTACATCGAGATGACGGAGAAGCACGAGGGGCTGGACACGGTTCTGATCCCGGTCGGCAACGGGGAGATGTTGAGCTACAAGCGCCTCGGGTAGGTTGGTGCATAGCTCCCTCAGAGCATCCTTGGGCAACGACAGGGCTCGCCTTGGGGCGTCATGTCCCCTCCCCTGCAAGGGGGAGATTGAGAAACCGTCGCAGGGATGATAACATCTGGGCTCGTGGGGAAGCTCTTCCGGCGCGACAGAGTTGAGGAGTGCGTCTATGCGGTTCACCCAATTTCTCGCCGCAGTGGTGGCGGTATGTCTTGTGTTCGCGAGCGTCGCGTGCGCGGAGGCTGTAAAGGATAAGGTGGTGTACTCGTGGGATTTCGGGGAGGCCGGCGACACGCTGGGATGGAAGGGATCTGAAGAGGTCGAAGTGGATGTGGAAGTGAGGGACGGAGCATTGTGGATGACCACGAAGGGCGAACGAAGCTGGATTGAGAGCCCGGAGATCGAGCTGGAGGCAAATTCCAGGCAGTACTTCCGGGCAACGTTGAGGAACTCGGGAGGCCGCACGGCAAGTATCTACTGGGGCGTGGAAGGCGAAGACGGGGAGATTCAATTCGGCGCGCGGCAGGTGTGTCTACTGTCTGCCCCACGTACGCTGGGCGAGCACACAACGTGTGCGGTTCCGGAGTGGGAACACGGACTAGTTGTGAGAAGGCTGAGGATAAGATCGCCTTTCAGGTCAAGCACGCTTGGGGTAGTCAGATTCCAGGTTATCGAACGCGCGGAAGGCGCGAATCCGTGGCTGCCGGATGCCGGCGTGGCCGAGAGCTGGATAGAGGATGGAGGCCTGGTTGCGGTAGCAGGCGGGCCCTCGCCAAGGTTGATCTCCCCTCCCCTCGACAAGGATGCGTCGGAGATAGCGAGAGTTGCGTTCAAGCTGGCCGCGAAAGGAGGCGAGTTGGCGCAGGTGCTATTCAGGTCTGAGGAGGAAGGATTCGATGTGGAGAGGGCGGCATGGCTTGAACTTGTGGGAGATGACAGGGCTCACGCGTACGTGCTGGACTTGAGGGGGCTGCCAGGATACCGGGGGAAGATAAGTCGACTGGCGCTGGAGCTGGGAACGATGAACAAGGGTGAGGAGATACGAGTGGAATACGTCGACGCAGGGCCGGAAGAAGGGCCGCTCGGTCCAGCGGACGTGTGGATAGAGAAGTTGGCCGTAGACCCGGTAGTTGCGGTGAAGGGCGAGGAAGCGCTGGCGCGGATGTGGATACGGAACTCGGGAGGATCGGCCAGCAAGCGGCTGTATGCCAGGCTGCTGCCGAGCGAGGGAATGAAGGTGGCTGCCGCGGAGCGGCAACTCGAAAGGCTCGAAGCGGGAGAGCGGCGAGAGGTGATATGGAGCGTTACGTTGGAGAAGGAAGGGAGGGAGCTTTCAGCGCACGCTGAGCTACAGGAAGGCAAGGAGATCCGCGATTCGCGAGAGGCCAAGTGTGTGGTGACGGGGGAGATGACGCTGGAATACCTGGACAGTGTGCTGGACTGGGGAGCCAAGGCGAGAGTAACGCAGTCGGGTATGGCGTTTGCCGGAAGCGGCAAGATCGCAGTGTACCTGCCTCCGTCGGAGTACGGTTACGGGCCGGGGTTCCTGATGGTCCGCAGGGAGGGCGAGTGGAAAGCGGTGGCTGCATGGAAGTCGCTAGGGGAACTGGTGATTCGAAACGACAGGGGCGAAGTGGAGACGCACGAATTCACGACGGATCTGGAAGGGGCCGATGCCTACGGCTCGGAATCCTGGGGAGAGGTGGAATTCTGGAGCGAGTGGAAGGATTCGGACGGGAGGAACTGGGACGCGGTCCACACATTCACCGCGGATGCGGATAAGAACACGATTGAGCTGGGTGCCCGACTGCGGTGCGACGGCGACGGAGAAGTGCTGGCGTTCCGGCCCTTGGAGTTGCTGGTGCTGGGAGAGGAGAGGGAGCTGGGGTTCTTCCCTGGGCTCGAGTACCTGCTGGAAGGTGAAAGGTCGTCGGGGATGGATTTCGTCAGGTATCCATTCAATGAGCGGCTGGTGCCGAACCCCTACATGATAACGATGCCGCTGATGGCGGTGATTAAGGACGGCGTTGCGGTGGGCATGATGTGGGACCCGCTGCAGAAGTGGGACGGAAAGAACTACTTGCCGAACGCGATGTTCGCATCGCCGAACTTCGTCGACGGAGAGAGCGACCATCTAATGTCGATCTTCGTGCCATCGCAGCCCACTTGGGTGGACGAGAACTCGACCGTGGCAAGAGAGCCCTACCCTCTCACGCGGAAAGATGAGTTGTGGGTACGGATGAAGATGTTTGCGCGAGAGGGGAAAGATTTCGACGCCGTGCTGGCAACCTACCTGGAGGAGATTGGGGGGCTGCCGGCGACGCCTGAGCTGGCCTACGATTACGAGGAGGCCATCAGGGCTGTCATGCACGAGTACGCTCATGTGACCTTCGAGAGAGAGCTGGTGCAATGGCACAGATTCCTGCCCGATGCGAGAGGGCCTGCATATCTCCCCCAGCGAGTGATGCACCTTTTCTGGGAGCTGGAGAAGGGAGCTGAGGGGAAGGCGGGAGAGGATGTGAAGGAACTGTTCGACTACGTGGTGGAGAAGCGAGGTGGCAAGCAGAACCTGGGCGGAGTGATGCCCTATTACTACGGTCCGGTGAGGGAGCTTATGCGGGGCAAGAGCCAGTCGGTCGAGGACTTGCTTAGGGAGCAAAGGGCTGACGGCTCGTACCCGTACATTCCGCAAGAGGAAAGGCACGCGCTTCTGGGGAAGCCTGGGGACAGCGCTTCGGGATACACGGCCCCGAAGCTGCGAAACATCTGGCGCTACGCGGCGCAAACGGGCGATGAAAGGGCAATTGAGGCGGGGCTCAAGGGATTGGAGTATCTCGACAGTCAAACGAGGCCCGAAGGCGCGCAAACATGGGAGTTGCAGCTTCACGTGCCGGACATACTTGCATCCGCGAACGTGATACCGTGCTACCTGTACGCGTACGAGGTAACAAGAGAAGAGAGGTTCCTGGAAGATGCGGTGAAGTGGGCGTACCGGGGGATGCCGTTTGTGTATCTGTGGAACCCGCCGGAACGGCCCGTTATGAGATATGGGTCGATACCGGTGTTCGGCGGAAGCTGGTACAAGGGAGGGTGGTTCGGCAAGATAGTCCAGTGGAACGGGCTGCGGTTCGCAGATGCACTGATGGACTTGGCGGAGTACGACGATTCGCTGGATTGGCGCAAGGTGGCGAAGGGCATCGTGGACTCTGCCGTAGCTCAGCAGAGACCGCTGTCGAGAGAAGGATACAGATTTGCAGATTACATTCCCGACTGCGGGCATCCGGGGATGTTTCCGGACGCTTACAGTGCTGTGAAGGGGACGGATGCATACCACTGGTGTCTGAGCGGCGACCAGATAGTGGCGGGCGTCTACAAGGTGCTGGGAGAAGACCCGTCAAGCAAGCTGCGTGTAGTCTGGAGTGAGGACGGGGAGAGGTGGGTTTCCGTCAGTTCGGTGGCGTACGTGGAGGATCCGGTCTTCAAAGACGGCAGGCTGGAGATGGACCTTCGAATGATGCCGGGGATTACCCACTACGTAGTGATAAGACGGGTGGGAGAGCCGAAGAGTGTGACAGTGGGAGATAAGCCGCTGGAGGCAAAGGAGGATCTGGATAGCGCGGACGATGGCTATGCATATGACGAGGCCGAGCACGTGGTAGCGATAAAGGTGGCGCAGGAACAGGAAGAGATGGTCCTGAAGGTGGAGTTCTGAGCTTCCAAAGGAGGTCCGATGTGAGGGGATTCTTTCTGGGGGTGGCGGTGGCGGGGGTTCTGCTTGTGGGCTGCGCGACGGCTACGAAGACACCTGAGGCGGCTATACAGGACACTGCGCAATTCGAGGAGCCTTTCGACCAAGTGTGGGCGGCGATCATATCAACGCTGGAAGACGAGGGGCTGAGAGTGAGGTCGGCGGAGAAGGAAGAGGGGCTGATCAGGACCGGCTTCGTCAGGTTCGTTGCCTCCCAGGAAGCGATAGAGGAGACGGCTGAGGTCTCGGACGTGCTCTTCAGCACGATGGGAGCCATGCCGCGGATGGGGTATGCGTTCACTATCCAGGCGCGGCCGGTGGGAGAGAGGGGCACAGAGGTGAGAGCGACGCCGCACATCGAGGTGTACGACTACGCAGCCGGACTGTGGAAGCTGGGGCGCTCGAAGGGAGTTCTGGAGCCACATTTTCTGAAGCTGATAGAAGACCAGGCGAAGAGTGCGCGGGTTTCGGCAGAGGAAGAGGGCACGCCAGTGGTAGAGGCGGAACGTGCAGAGGCCCCGGCTGTGCTTCCGCCCAGGCGGCCCATGTCAAGACAACGGTCCGTCAAGAAGGAAGCGGTCCGGCCGCCAATCGGGATCTCGGCTGAGATGGAGGGCACCGTGGGCGAACTGTTGGACGCGGCACTTGCTGCGCTGGAGGAAAGAAAGTTGCCGATCAAGTCTGCCGACAGGGCAAATGGGCTGATCGTCACGAAGGTGGCGAACTTCGCTGCCTCGCGGGATGAGATCGACCGGGTTGTTGAGGTGGAGAACGTTGTGTACGACGACAGCGGGCGGACTCGTATAGGCTATGCCGTGGAGGTCACGGTAGGGCCGCAGGGCGAAACCGGGACGCAGGTGAGGGTAAATACAGGACGCATCGAAGTGCTTGACTACATGACTTCTACGTGGCGGCGCGGGGTGTCCAAGGGAATCGTGGAAAGACAGATCCTTGATTCGATAGAGGCAAACATCCGTCCTAAGGAAGTTGCTGAGGCGGCCGCAGGGCTGGAGCCAGAGGAGCGCGCGCCGCGAGACACACTCCCGAGCGCCCCGCCCCCGAAGGCCAAGAAACCGACGGAGGCAGAAGCAGGAAGAAGTGCTGCATTCAGCGCACCGTATGATCGAGTGTGGGCGGCCATCGTCGCGACGTTGGAGGAGAGCAACGCGGGAGTGAAGTCCGCGGATGCGGAAGCCGGAGTGATCCTGACGAAGTGGGTGACGGTCGCGGCCCCCCGCAACAAAATCGAACGGATTGTCAAAGCAGACAACGTCATGTACGACGACACGGGGTGGACGCGTCTGGGGTATCTCCTCTCGGTCAACGTCGACAGAACGGAGACAGGCGAAACGAAGGTGCGGGTGGAGACAACGCGAATAGAGGTATACACCCACGCCACGCATTCCTGGGTCAAGGCGTCTTCCACAGGCATGATTGAGCAGCAGGTCCTGGATGAGATAGGGGCCAAGTTGGGATCGCCGTGACGCGGATGAAGCAAGCGCAACCGGATTGAAGAGGCCCGACGGAATCTCGGGCCTCTTTCTCATTGAGAGACACAGCGGGACGAGCGGAGACGAGTGCCGCCCTGGCTCCGCTGGAAGGAGGTAACCTTGGACGAAGTGAAGTCTCGTTTGCAGGAGTACATGAGAGTATTCGACGAAGTCTCGATGCACGTCCATTCGGACGTGCTGAACGAGGCGATTATGAAGGTGCATCGAATAGCGTGGCCTACGCTCGCGCGGCTGTCGACGAAAGGCCTCGGGGATGAGGCCCGTCAGCGCCTGGAGGAGCAGCTTGAGTCAGCGCTGGAGCACGCACGCGAGGCCTGGAAGGTCGTCCAGGAGGAGGTGATCACCGTCTCCTGCAACTTGCTGAGGGACGGGGTAAGGCTCCTTCATGTCACTGGGCCGAAGGAGATCACGTCGGGGGTGGACGATTTCGTGCTTGTGGAACTACGGAATCTGAGCGGCAAGGAGCGAAAGATCGGGGTTTCGATAGAGGCTGAATGGTGGCTCTACTCTTGGGCAAGACGAGTGGACGTAGAATTGGGTGAGGAGAAGAGGTTTCTACTGAGGGTCAAGGGGCACAAAGCCGGAAAACTGGAGCTGCGATTGGTGCTGAGGGATTTCCACAAGCTGGGCGAGTTCCCCTTCGAGGTCGATGTGCTGGACTGGGGGCGGCTGAAGTGCAGTTTGAGCGATGCCGGAACGAAGAAGGCGACCGCGGCGAGGGTCTCGGTGAAAGGCTCGAACGGGCGGTACTACTTCCCGCAGTCACGCGAAGAAAGGCCGACCCACCACGACCAGGCTTTCGATTTCTTCTATGCCGACGGAGGCTTCGATCTGATCGTGCCGTCGGGACCGGCAGAGGTAACAGTCCAGAAGGGGATCGAGTACGTCGCTGCGAGCCGGAAGGTCGAAGTGCCGGCGAGAGGACGGAAGGCGTGCAGAATCGGTCTGAAGAGGTGGGCGAACTCGAAGGAGATGGGTTGGTATTCGGGCGACTCTCACCTGCAGTACGTGACTTGGAACTGGCGAGTGAACGCTGATTGGGACGAGATGGACATGATGCGGCGGGCGGAGGACATAGACGTCGCCCACGTGCTGCCGCTGAAGCATCACTGGCAGGGCGACGCCGATCTGGTGGCGGTAAGGCCGAACCTCTATCCGCCGGGGGTGGTTGAGGAGTACTCGGGAAAGGACTGGCTGACGGTCGTGGGGGAGGAATACAGGAATGAGGAATTCTACGGGCACATGGTGTTCTGGAATGTCAAGGAACTCGTGCAGCCGGTGAGCACAGGCTGGATGGGGGGACCGGAAGAGGTAGAGTACCCGTCGAATTCGCAGGCTTGCGATGAGGTGCACAATCAAGGTGGGTATGCGAGCCCGGCTCACGACATCGGGGGCGAAGCCCCGGTGCTGGCAGCTACGGGGAAGATCGATCTGGTTGACGCGCACGGCCCCGAAAGGTGGTACGACCTGCTGAACTGCGGCTTCCGGCTCCCGCTGGAGATAGGGAGCGATTACCCGGCCAACGTGTTCGGATTCGCGCGGGTCTATGTGCACGTGGGAAAGAAGCTGAGCTACGAAGGGTGGCTCAAGTCGCTGGTCGGCGGGAAGACTTTCGTGAGTTCGGGCGCGATCATCTTCTTTGAAGTGGAGGGAAAGGAGCCGGGCGAGACGGTGCAACTGCGTGCGGATGGTGGGGGCGAACTTAAGATTCGAGCGACGGCCAAGGCCGCCAGGCCTTTGAAGAATCTTGAGGTCGTGTACAACGGCGAGGTGATCGCACGGACGTCTGGGCGAAAGAAAGAACTCAGCCTGGAGGAGACGGTGAAGGTGCCTCGTTCGGGATGGCTTGCGGCACGGTGCAGCCCGAGTGACCAGACTACGTGGTGGGGACAAGCGGACGTGGCGCACACGAGCGCGGTCTACGTGGACGTCGAGGACAAGCCCTTTGCATCACCCGAGTCGGCGGACAGAATGATCGCCATTATTGATTCGACCGTTGATCGAATAGAGAAGCATGCCGTGTTCCTGAATGACGAGCAGAGAGGCGAGGTGCTGGAGCTGTTCGCCAAAGGTCGGAGGGTGTACGAGGTATTAAAGAGGAAGGCATTTGAGATGGGCGCAGCCGGCAAGGTGCCGGGAGTTTGACGAAGGAAGCCACGGGTGATAGTATTGCGAAGATCGGCGAATTTGCGGATTGAGGAGGCGGACAATTGAGGCAAGTCTTTCGTCTGTTGCTCGGGATGATCTGTATTTCGGCAGTCATGCTAACCACGGTGTCGGCGACTGCTGCCGAGGGTTCCTTTTCGATGAAGTTCGATATGGGAACGGCCGACTCGCCGCTCAAGGAAGGGTTCCTGAGATTAACGCCGGATACGACCTACTCGGCTGAGAGAGGGTACGGGTGGGACAAAGAGCCAGCGGGCGCGAAGGACTCCACGGAACATGTTTTCGAGCTCTGGGGTAAGAAGACACCGGCGGTTGACTATGTTCTCGGCGTAGATGACATGACGGTGGATTGCGTCAACGACCCGGAATCCCTGCAATTCTCCGTCGATATTGCGAACGGGACTTACGACGTAGCGATCTGGGTGGGAGATCTGACAACACCTTTGACACACATAAGCGTCCTGGCTAACGGCCGGCCCCTCAAGGAGGATTTCGACTCGCGGACACTGTGGCGGATGAACATGGACACCGACCGCGGTGCTCACCGGCTTGTACGCTCGACGGTCGAAGTCAGCAGCGGGAAATTGACGGTTGCGGTCACGGGCGACAAGAATGCCCAAGCGGAGTACGTGGAAAAACCTACCGGCAGCGCGGGGAAGCTTGTAGAGAAGGTCGCGCGGATGGCGTTCACTGAGGTCGCGATTCAGGGGCTGGTTGTTCGCAGTCACGTCTATTTGCCACTGCAGCTTTCAGAGGGGATGCTGGTGCTGACACGCATGGACACGCCACAGGAGGCACGCGGCTTCGTTGGGAGATTCAATGGTGGGGAGTACGCGAAGGCGCTGAAACTGGCGCGGTCAATAGACGGGGAGAGGTGGCCCGTGCTGAAGGCCGCTGCGCTGCTGTGGCTTGCGGGAAGACCTGAAGTGGAGGAAGAGCGGGAGCTTCTGCCCGAGGCCATTGGGATCCTGGAGGCTCGCGTGGCTGACGATCCGGAGGGAATGGCTGCTGAAGATCTGCTTTGGGATGCCAGGTTGCTGTCAGAGTCTGTGAAGGCATTCTACGGCTATGGCTACGCATACACCGGTCTTGGCGTGAGACAGCAGATGGGGAGAGCGGAGGCGCTGCTGATTCAGCTGGATGACCCGTCACGGCCGTTGTACTGGAAGGCGAAGCTTTATCTTGCCCGACTCACCTGTGTCATGGACCCGTTGAGGTGGGCGTGGTGGTACGAGCGCGGGCAGGAGATGTTCAGGGAAATGGAGAAGGACTTCCCGGACAACAAGTGGGTGAGGCTCTACCTCGACGACGAATGGAGGTGGCCGGAGGGACAGATATCGGAGCCGCGCGTCTACAAGGGGTGGGACATACCTGAATACAGGGACGGAACGGAGGGTGCACCGGCATGGGCGATATACATGCGGGAGCAGTACGCGAGAATGATCGACCTATCGGAGTGGTGGATCGACAACCGGCAATTGGAGAACGGGGAGGTAGGCGGAGGTTGGGGGGACGACGTGGAACTTGTGCCGCTTTGGGCGTTCGTCGGGCTGATTTCAGATGGCGCGAACGACAAACTGATGGAGGGAACGCGAAGGCTCGTTGACGGAGTGTGGAACAGCGACGAGGTAAACGGGGACCAGGGGTTTGCCACGGTGTTCACATGGGTAAAGCCTGCGTCAGAGTTGGTAGCTTACAGCCAGCCGATGATGGTGGCAATCGATTACGGCAATCCGCGCTATGTCGAACGCGTGATGAGGACCACGAAATTCCTGCGCGATTTCGCGACGGGGATAAACGAAAAGGGTCACAGGCATTTCAAGTCGGCTTACCTGAACGCGACGAGACTCGGCGAGGAAGAGTGGGTGAAGATAGACGCGCCACTGTGCTTCAGGCCCGGGTTCGGAGCGGCAGCGCTTTGCTGGTACAGCGAGCATGCCGAGGCAGTGAACTTCATGACAGAGTGGTTGGATTCGTGGTACGTGGTTTCGCAAAGCACGGACAAGGGGAAGCCGAGGGGGATATTCCCTGCCGCAGTGGCGTTCGAGACGGGGGAGCTTGGCGGCCCGGGCAAGGAGAACTGGTACGACGGGAGCCACGAAGGTCCGCAGGGGTTGCCGTCCGACTCATTCTCGTGGCCTGCCTACCAGAACTACCTATATGACCTGTTCACGGCCTGGTTCCTGAGAACCAGGGATGAGAAGTACCTGGAGCCGATGGCGGCGTTGGTGGAGATAGCGCGGCACTACGGCCCAGGGAGGCAGGATCCCCTTCCGGAAGGAACGTATCCGTGGTTCGAGCAGACGGTCCATCCGAGGTTCGTGAATACGGGCGCCCGCTTCCAGTTGCGTTCCGTTCTGAACGTCAAGCTGATGACTGGGACGGAGAAGTACGACGAGTATCTAAAGGCAAAGCTGGGCGGGTACGCGAAGTTCCTGCTCGAGGGGGACGTGACCGAGATGGCCGATGGCATGGAGAAGGCAGGGCGGGAACTGCGGACCCGCTGGCCATTCGTCACAACGGAGGTCGCGCTGACGGACAGGATGGTGGTACCCGGGAGTCACGAGCTGCTGCTCGCCTATACAGGAGGAAATCTAGAATCGCTTCATCACGGCCTTCCGTTTCATGCCGTCACATACGAAGACACTACCAAGAATTTCGCCGCGCTGGTGCGCGCGCAGAGCGAGAAGGACCTCAAGCTTTGGATCTACAGCTTCCTCCCCGAGGACAGAGAGGTGGGAATAAGGCCTTGGAGGCTGCAAGTCGGCGGGAAGTATGAACTGAAAGTGGGGCCGGACACAGACGAGAACTGGGAGATTGACGAGGCAGGAACGACGAAGGAGTTCGTGTTGGAGCACCGAGGGGACTCGGTGCGGTTCAATCTCCCGTCGCGTCAATTGCAGGTCGTCGAGGTGAGGCAGACGAAAGCACCTGTGGTCCAAGCCAAGTATTCGCCAGACCTTGGCATATCTGATGAAGACGTCTTCTGGTTGAGCGACCAGGAGGTGGCGGCCAGGGTGCACAACATAGGCAGCAAATCGGCGAGCAACATACGGGTTGAGCTTTCGGTTGTGGAAGAAGACGAGAGGCAGAAGGTCGGCGAGGCGGTGATATCCTATCTGGACAGTCCTCTCACTCTGGACCCGCAAACGAAGCTGGTCTCGTTCCTGGTGAAGGAGGAGCTGCGGGGAGGGCCGCTTGTCGTGACGATCGACCCGGACGACGAGATCTACGAGATCACCGAGCGCAACAACGTGCTGGAGCTGGCGGCTGAGGCGTCAGATTGATTGCGCCCGGGATCAGCAGACGCTTGAGGAGTAGTCGATGAACGTAGTGGTGATAGTCTCGGACACATTCAGACGCGACCACATGGGTTGCTACGGAAACAAGTGGATCAAGACTCCGGTGCTTGACGCATTGGCGAAGGAGTCAATCGTATTTGACAGAGCCTACACGGCGTCGTTCCCGACGATTCCGAATCGATACGATTGCTTCACAGGGAAGTACGGTTTCCCCTTTCGAGGATGGGCTCCACTTCCTGAGGATGAGACGACGCTGGCTGGGTGTTTGAGCAATGCAGGCTACGTGACGCAGCTCATCGTGGACACGCCGCACATGATGAACAGCGGCTTTCAGTATGACCGGGGGTTCAAGGGATGGGAGTGGACACGAGGGCAGGAGGGGGATCGGTTGGTCACGGGAGCGAACCTGAAGGTGAAGTTCGAATGCAACCGAAAGAAGATGAGAGCAGACGGAGCCCTCACGCACCAGCACCGACTCAATACGCATTACTGGAGTGGAGAGAGCGACCGGTTTGTGGCTCAGACTATGACGAAGGCATGCCGGTGGCTGGAGCAGAACCACGAGGCGAAGAAGTTCTTCCTGTGGATTGATGCGTTCGATCCGCACGAGCCATGGGACCCGCCGGAGTACTTCACCGATATGTACGCCCCGAAGAACTACAGAGGGCAGAAGGTATATCACCCGAACTACGACTTCACAGACTACCTTACGAAGGGCGAGCTTGCGTACTCTCATGCGACGTACTGCGGAGAGATCACTCTTGTCGATAAATGGATAGGAACGGTGCTGCGAAAGCTGGACGACCTGGGACTGACGGATACGACGGCGGTCTTCTTCACGACCGACCACGGATTCTACCACGGAGAGCACGGACGGATCGGCAAGCACACTATAGGGGGAGAGCCGTGGGCGCTCTATGAGGAAGTCGCGCACATTCCGCTGATGATTCGAATGCCCGGGCAGAACAAGGGAAGACGCGTGAATACGGTAGTGCAGCCTCCGGATCTGATGCCGACGATTCTGGACCTTTGCGGCGTACGAAGGCCGAAGGAGATGCACGGCGCGTCTTTCACCCCGGCGCTAAGAGGCAAGGCGATTGCTGGGAGACGCTACGCGTTCACGGCGGGAGGGTTCAAGGATGCAAAGGGGCACTTGAACACGCCGGTTACGACTACTTCCGGCAAGTGGAGCCTGATCCTGGGGGTGAGGACGAAGTTTGTGGAGCTTTACGACATCAAGGCGGACCCAGGACAGCGTAAGAACGTAGTCAGGAAGCACCGACAGGTTGCGAGGAGGCTGTATGGGGCTTTCATGAAGTTCCTGAATGATCTGGGGGCGAGCACTGAGAAGTTTGAGGACTATCCGGGAGTGTGATTGAAAGGTATTCGTGAGAAGAGGCAGGAGGAGGACGGCGGTGAAGATAGACCCCAAGGAAAGCATTGGTGAATGGTCGGACTCGTGGCGGATTGTGGTGGGGTCAGGCCACGGTTACCTGGCACTGAGACAGGACTACCTGGACCATCTTCGGATCGTCAAGGAAGTGATAGGGTGCGAATACGTGAGGTTCCACGGAATCCTGCACGACGACGTGGCGATCTACTATGAGGGGGAAAAGGGAGAGCCGGGCTACAACTTCCTGCAGTTCGACGCGGCCTACGACGCACTGCTCGAGATGGGAATAAGGCCATTCGTCGAGCTGGGCTTCATGCCGAAGCTGCTGGCGCGCGGCGAGGAGACGGTGTTCTGGTGGAAGGGAAACATCTCTCCCCCGAAGGACTATGGTGCATGGGCGGACTTGGCGCGCCAAATCGCCAGCCACTGCAGGGAAAGGTACGGGGCGGAGGAAGTGCGGAACTGGTACTTCGAGGTGTGGAACGAGCCGAATCTCGCGAACTTCTGGGCGGGAACGAAGGAGGAATACTTCGAGCTTTACCGCAAAGCAGCGTTGGCGATAAAGGAAGTGGATGAGGAGTTCGCCGTAGGCGGGCCGGCGACGGCGGGACGGCAGTGGGTGGAGGAGTTCATAGACTTCTGCCGCAAAGAGAAGCTGCCGCTGGACTTCGCTTCGACACACGCGTACTGCTGCAAAGGGGATTTCGACCCAGACGGCAAGCATAGGTGGAGGGTAAGGCCGGCACAGCAGATAGTTGACGGGATGACCCAGGATGGGAAGCTGTGTCGCGACGCGGGACTGGAGCTGCACTACACGGAGTGGAATTCCACGCCGAGCCCGCTTGATCCTGTACACGACACGGCTTTCAATGCGGCGTTCGCGTGCACCGTTATCTCGCGAGCTGCGACCGAGCTGGATTCGATGTCGTACTGGACTTTCTCAGACATTTTCGAAGAGCAGAGCCCGCCGAAGAAGCTCTTTCATGGCGGATTTGGGCTCCTCGGCTACCACGCGATAGCGAAGCCGACCTTCAACGCATTCGCGATGCTGGCAAGAATGGGAGAGGATATTATCGCGAGGGACGAGAAGCTGCTGGCAACGAAGGGACCGGACGGTTCGGTCTCGGTGCTTGCGTTCAATCCGTCCTACCCGGACGCGGCAGCGTCGGAGGCGGAGACGATGGAGCTGGAGATACTGTCGGACGCCAACGAGGTCGTGGTAGAGGAGCAATGGATGGATGAGCGGGTGGGCAACGCGCGAGCTGCGTGGGCGGAGATCGGCGAGCCTGCGGCACCGAGCTTCGAGCAGATAGACTGGCTCCATAAGCAGGCCGCCCCCGAGTATGCAATACGGCGCGAGGCGGTGATTGACGGAAAGGTCAAGGTGAAGTTCAATTTGCCGCCAAACGGTGTAAGGTTGGTGGTCGTGAAGTAGGAGGCGTGATTTTGGAGAAGGTCCGATATGACGAGATGCTGCCGCACGAGATAGTGAGAAGGAGAAAACGTTTTGCGGCGGCCTTCATCCCTTTGGGTGGACTAGAGTGGCACGGGGAGCACCTGGCCGTGGGCAACGATGCGCTGAAGGCGGAGAAGCTGTGTGAGATCGCTGCGGAGAAGAGCGGCGGATTCGCCTTCCCGCCGCTATGGTACGGGGAGCCCAGAGGGTGGGGTCTGATGGAGACGAACCACGACGACGATGGGATGATCAAGAAGAAGATGGGGTTACGGAAGACCGATTTCCGCCCGGACGCGCTGGGAGCCCCCGAGGATCAATGCCGGCTGTATCAGGCACTGCTGCTGCACGTGCTGAAGCAGATGCGCTCGTTGCGATTCCGCGCGATATGTCTGGTCGCAGGCCACTATCCGCTCTCGCGGCTGGCGCAGGAGCCGGTGCGCAGCTTCAATAGGACGTATTCAGATTCGAAGGCCTTCGCGGGAACGGAGGTGCATTACGTTCCTCCGTCAAAGAGAAGAACCGAGGCAGGAGGCGACCACGCGGCGAAGTGGGAGACCGCGTATTTGATGGCGCTGAGACCCGAATGCGTGGATATGACGGTATATCTGGGCAGAGAAGAGGAGCGCCTGACAGGCGTCGGCGGGGGGGACCCTAGGGAAACGGCGACGCGAGAGATCGGGGAAAGGGGCGTGGAGATCATAACCCAGGGCATGGTGAAAAAGGCAAAGGAGCTGCTCCGGCGAGCGAAAGCCAAGTCCGGGTGAATGGGTGATGCGTGAGCCGGTAGCATCACCGAGGCCTTCTCGACGGTCTGCAAAGAAGGAGAGGCGAATGTCATGCTATCTCCGGCACTTGAGGGAATTGTTTGAAGAGAGCGGCGTCAGCGTCACGAAAGAGAACAAGAGAGAGGTGGACGCGTTTCTCCATGAGCAGGTTGGGGTGGAGTACAAACACTGCCCTGACGCGTGGCGCGGCCTCAAGAAGATTGTTCAGGAGAAAGGAAGCGAGAGGGCCGAGCTTGTAAAGGTGCTGAGGAAGAGGTTCGGGGCCGCCTGAGCCACGTCTGATGATAATGTGGCGGAGAGGGCGGGATTCGAGTGGGCCTATTTCCGTAAGGTCTGTCGGCATCTGTTGTTACGACTTAACTCCAAAGATGAAAAGGAGTTCCGTCGTCTCATTGATGTGCTATACCTCCACGATTTTATACCATCTCGTGATGCATTTTGAGGGCAACGGGACGGGTTGCCGTGAACAACGAAGGGAGGGAGATCAGTTTGTCCCTCGCTACCCCCACCCTTATCACTTCGCTCGAGCTCGTGGGCACGCTAGGCGGCGACATGACGTCCGGAAAGGAGCAGGCGTGACGCTCAGGCCGCTGACGGAAACCACCTGCTTTGAGCAAAATGAGAAAGAGGATTCGCCCGCCTGGCAGGAAAGGCTACGTCAGCAAGCTGCATAAGAAGTCACGCAGTTTCGGATGGCGGCGTGGTGTCGCGGCCGAAGGCCTCAACCAAGCTTGTGACCCACGGGTCCGCGCTCAGCCGAATTGTCAGGTGAGCTTGGTCAACCTTGCAGGCAAGCGCTGGACTCTAGAAGAGAGCGCTTTCGGAGAACTCTCGAAGGGTTACCATCTCCGTACGGCGGAATCACGAACCTTGCGTGCCCACGGACGATGCGTTATGGTGGCTGTCAACGCGGATCCGCATCGGCATGTCTTTACGGAAACGATTCCCGTGAGTCCAAGTCCAAACCAGAATGCATTCGGTAGTATCGTTGGTGCAAGCGCACGGATGAGAAAGGTGTATGCATCCATTCGCAAGGCCGCACGGGTTGACATGCCCGTTCTCATCGTGGGAGAAACGGGAACGGGAAAAGACCTCGTGGCGCGGGAGATCCACCAGAGGAGTCACCGCAAGGAGGGGCCTTTCGTTGTAGCGAACATGGGCGCTCTGCCCGCTGAACTTATTGCGAGCGAGCTATTTGGCCATGTGAAGGGCGCATTCACGGGCGCGCTTCAAACGAAGATAGGACGGTTTCAGGAGGCGCAGGGGGGTACTCTGTTTCTCGACGAGATCACAACGATGGATGAGAGAGTCCAAGTTGCGCTGCTCCGCGTGCTGGAGAGAGGCAGGTTCAGACGCGTCGGCGGAAAGAGGGACACAACGTCCGACGCCCGAGTGTTGGCCGCCTCAAACGTGGATCCACGCCACGCAGTTCACGTGGGGCTCTTTCGTGAAGACCTCCTTCACCGGCTGGAGGTCCTGAGGATTTCGCTTCCCCCGCTCCGTTCGCGGAAGAGTGACATCAGGCTTCTCTGCCACTATTTCCTGGGCAATGTGACGAAAGGCTTCGACATTGACGTCAAAGGCATATCCCGGAATGCCTTGCACGCCCTCCGCTCCTATCCCTGGCCGGGAAACGTCAGGGAATTGAAGAACGTCATCGCGCAGGCTGCGGTGACGGCCCAAAGCGGCCAGATAGAGGCAGAGCATCTCCCTCCTCGCGTCTCCACCCCCACCGCCGACCAGGTGCAAGGTCGCGGCCAGTCTGAGCGAGCCGTACTGGACGATTCGCATATGCTCGTTCCATCCGTGCCGGCGCGTGGCCGCGTCTTCCCGGGCGGACCGGCGGGAGTGCAGGGAGGCGTGTTCATACCAGTCGGTACTCCGCTCGCGGATGCAGAGAAGAGGTACGTCCTGAGGGTTCTCGAAGCGTGCGCCAACAATAAGACACGGGCAGCGGAACTCCTCGGTATCAGCCGGAGGACGCTGTACAACAAGCTCTCACAATGGGGTGTCCAGTTCTGACCTCACGGCGCTGGCAGCCGTCGCAGGAAAGCGCCCCTTCCGTTGAACGACTTTCCTGCAGTTCCACGCGCCAAGTCTCGTGTAATACCTACACAGTACTGTAAACGTTCTATACATTGCTCATCGGAGACGGCACTTGCGTACCGTTGGGCTTTCCGTAGGCAACCCCCCTCCCGACCCCTCCGCCAACCCACAATCAGGCGAGATCGGTTTGCTTCCCCGGTTCGGCACACTGATTGCGCTTGATCAGCTAGCGTTGCGAGTACCGCCAACAGAACAGGTTTGATCGAGGTAGAGATCGCCATGCAAAAGCTATTAGGGCTTGTTGCCGCAGGGGATGATGACTGGAAGGTGTTGTTTGCGAAAAACCTGATGGAGTGCGGATGCGATGTCCAGACGATCTCGGACGGCGGCAATGCTTTGGGGCAAGCCCGCAGGCAACGATACGACATCGTCATCCTAGACGAAAGCTTGCCGGGGACGGGAAGGATCGAGTTCGTTCTTAACCTGCGTGAGGTGGCTCCGAGGATGCCGGTGATCATGGTGACGGGAAAGCTGCAAGAGAAGGAACGTGATGTCTTGAGCCGGTGTGAGGTTTTCTTTGCAGGCGCGCGTTCGCAGGCACTGTCGAAAGTCAGGGAGGCGGTCAGCAGGGCGAGTTCCGCGCTGGCGGCTCAGAAAGAGAGTGCCCCCTCCAAATGAGCAGCAATCCAGCGCGAACCGGAACGGCGGAAGCATAGAACGACACTAGATGCGTGAGCGCAGGTAAGGATTGGACGGGGAAACCATTTTGAGAAAGGAGGCACGAGGATGCAGCAGTCAAGGCTGCTGTGGGCAACGTGCTTTTCGGCACTTGCTCTAACGGTCGGTTGCGCGCAAAGGGAAGTGTATATCGAAGGGTACAGCGAGGCCCGGTCTTCACACGAACGACAAGAATACGCGAAGGCCATCGAACAGTACCAGGCCTATGTGGCCGAGCACCCCGAAAGCCCTCTCGTCGTGCCCGTTACGTACCAGATTGCGGAGTGCAACGAGGCCCTCGGGAAGACGGACCAGGCCGTCGCCCATTACAGGAAGGTCATCGAACTCCAACCTGACGGCACATGGGCTCGCGCTTCGAAGGACAAGCTGGCACGTTTGGCCAGAACCCGATAGGGCCTCGACGGCGTGTCCCGGGCAGTGTCGCGGCAAAACGGACAAGATAGACAAGATCTTGATTAGAGAGATCCCGGCTCGGGAAGACTGGCAACTCGATTTCGTGAGCAGTGATGGTGCAGAGAGTCACCGACATAGCGGCGCGTGGCCGCGCAGCGGCCAGGGAAACGGCGAAAGCAGACACCGCCACGAAGAATGCTTTGCTCCTCCGTATGGCGGGCTTGCTCAAGGAACACCACGCTGATGTCCTTGCCGCAAACAGGGAAGACGTGAAGACGGCGAAGTCTCGGGGTATTGACGGCAAGCTGTTGAAGCGGCTGTCGTTCGGTCATGAAAAAATCATGAGTCGTATCGAGGCGCTGAAGCTGATGGCAGGACTCCCTGATCCTGTGGGAGAGATAACGCACATGCAAAAGCGCCCTAACGGCCTGATGGCCGGGCGCATGCGCGTCCCGCTCGGTCTGATCCTCATGATCTACGAGGCAAGGCCGCATGTCACCGTGAACGGAGGGGCGTTGGCCGTCAAGTCCGGAAATACCGTGATCCTTCGCGGTGGATCGGAAGCGTCGCGGTGCAACAGGGTTCTTGGAGAGCTCTGGAGCGATGCACTCCAGGCTGCCGGCCTCCCGCTCGACGCCATCCAGGTTGTAACATCGAGCCACGAGGAGCTCGGTGAGATGCTGAGGCTCGACGACCACATCGACCTGGTCATACCGCGCGGTGGCAAGGGCCTCATCAAGGCAGTCGCTGAACAATCCAAGATCCCTGTCATCAAACATTTCGAGGGCATCTGCCACGTCTATGTGGGAACCCTCGCCGACACCAAGAAGGCGCTCCGCATCATCCTCGACTCGAAGCTGCTGATGCCGGGCGTGTGCAACGCCGCCGAGACCGTTCTCGTCGACGAATCCATGGAGTGGTGGGTCAAGTCGCTCGTCGACGCCCTCGAAAGGCGTGGGGTAGAGGTCCGTGGATGCCCGGCAGTCCGCAAAGCGGCACCGCAGGCACTGCCGGCGACTGATGAAGACTGGTCGACAGAGTACCTCGACACCATCTACTCGATCAAGGTGGTCCGCGGGACAGGCGAAGCGATTGACCACATCGCAACCTATGGCAGCGGCCACACAGACGCAATAGTCACTGAGGACTACTCCGCCGCCCACAGGTTCGTACGGGAGGTAGACTCCTCGGTCGTCCTCGTCAATGCGTCTACGATGTTCTGTGATGGACAAGCACTGGGCATGGGGGCGGAAATCGGGATATCTACCGACAGGCTGCACGCAAGGGGGCCCATGGGACTGAAAGAACTGACGACCTACAAGCACGTAGTCTGGGGGGTAGGCCAAATCATGGGGAGGGAGCACCTGATGATAGAAAGCGAAGGAAAAGAGTCCGGCCCAGAAAACACTTCCGAAGGGCCGACGAAGAGATGTTGAAGACGACAAGTCCAATATACGAGCATTTCGCCACAGGTTTCGAGGCGGCGGCTGCCGCAAATAGGTCCGGGGGCCGTCGTATCGGAGCCGAACTCAAGTTCCCCATGGTGAATCTGGGGGGCACGGCGGTCGGGCAGAACGTGGTATGCGATCTGTGGCGATACCTGCAGAGCCGCGGATGGGAGCCCGTGACCGATGCATTGACAGGCCAAGTCTCAGGGGCGACAACGCCAGGCGAGAGAAACGACACTGTGGCCTCATGCGAGACGGGATTCTGCAAGTCCGAATTCTCGCTTTCCCACGTGTCAAGCCTCTTTGAACTACATAGCGCCATTCGCTCACTGACAGAAGGACTTCGAGCCTTTGCGCTACAGAATAGCATGTACTTCCTTGGCTACGGAATTCAACCGTTCACGCCTCCCAGCAGACGGCTTGCGCTTAGAACGACGCGCGCGTCCGTATGGGAAAATGCCTCGAGTTCCAACAGGTATATCCCGAAGGAATACGGCGACGATGTCCACCTTTTCACAGTCAACAGCGCAACCCATGTCCACCTGAGCGTTACGCCGGACGAGGCGATCCCAGCGGTGAATGTACTTAACGGATTCGCCGGAGCGCAGATCGCACTTACGGCACACTCCAACGTCTGGTTGGGACGAGTCGACAAGGTCTACAAATGTGTGGCGGAGAAGCTCTGGGACTGGTGGATGCCTGACGGGAATCGCGTGGGGGTCCCGCCCAGACCATTCCGTGATCTGACGGACTATGTGAATGAAATTGCTTCGCTTCGCCCAATATACGTGGAGCGTGGCGGTTGTCCCGTGGTCCTCACCAAGTACGACACATTCGAACAGTACCACCGCAGCGACCACGCCGTTGGACGGGATGCGGAGGGACGGGAAGTAGGCATCTTTCCATGCGAGGACGACATCGACCTGCATAACTCCTGCTACTGGTACAACGCTCGGATCTCTAGGTACTACACCGTCGAGAACAGGTGCAACGACCAACAGCCACCGCAGGACTTGATGTGTGTCGCTGCACTCACTCTTGGCCTTGTGGAGGCTTTGCCGGAGGCCCAGGAAGCGGTTGAACGGTTTGACTGGCAAGAACTGAGGGCGTCCAGGGAGCTGGCATGTCGAGCCGGATTGACGCGGGAGAAGGGCTCGGCTGACCTTGCACCTCTGGCGAGCCGCATGCTCAAGCTCGCCCGACTCGGTCTTCGCCGACGCGGCCTGGGGGAGGAGACATATCTCGCTCCCTTGGAGAAGCGACTGCGGGAGCGCAGGTGTCCGGCTGACGAAGTCGAGGAACTCTACAGGCGAGGTTCGATAGACGCACTCATTGCGGAGCGACGCTTATGAACGAAGTCTCGGAAAGACAAGCGAGCAAGCCCAGACACGAACGCCCTGGCCTTCCAGCATCGCTCTACAAGCCGTTGACCGACAGCGACGTCAAAGAGATCGCTGAGGCGGCATTCCAGCTGCTCGAGCAATCCGGCTTTCAGGTCTTCTCGTCGACAGCCTTCGAAGCTTTTAGGGCTGCCGGCGCTGAGACTGACGAGGAAAGGAACGTGGTACGCTTGCCGCGTGCCCTCGTCGAGGACGCCATTGCATCCAACCCTTCCGTTATAACCCTTTACTCTCGCGATGGCGGGTGTGACGCCGTGCTGGAAAGAAACCGGGTTCACTACGGAACCGGCGGAACGGCAATATATGTACTCGACCCTGACACGGGGGAACGAAGGCCCTCAACCGTCGAAGACGTCATTCTCAACGCCCGTATGGTTGACGTGCTCGAGAACATCCACGTGTTCACTATCAATGTCTTTCCCAACGAGATTGACGCGAAGGACGACATCGATGTGAACCGATTTTTCCACTCCCTGGACAATACGACGAAACACGTCATGGGTGGGGTGTACTCATTGAACGGCTGTCGGAAGGCGGTTCAACTTGCCGAGATGATTGCGGGGGGAGAGACTGCGCTGCGAGAGAAGCCGTTCGTGTCCTTCATCACGCTGATCATTAGCCCGTTCAAGATTGACAAGGACTACGGTGAGATAACCTGCTACCTGGCGGAGAAGGGGCTTCCCGTGGTGGTGCCGACAGAGCCGATATGCGGAACCACGTCACCGATAACCCTTGCAGGAAATGTGTTGACACACATCGCCGAGACCCTCGGCGGCGTCGCATTGGTGCAGTGTGTCAGAAAGGGCGCCCCTGGCATCTGCGGCAGCGTGGGATCGATACCGGACCTCCGGACCATGAACCATCTTGGTGGACCCATCGAGCGGGCAATGATTAACGCTGCGGTCGCGCAACTGGCTCAACACTTCGAGATTCCTTTATATTCGACCGCGGGAACCTCGGATGCGAAGTACGTAGACATACAAGCCGCGTACGAAAGCGCCATGTCGAACCTCTTGGTCGCGATGTCCGGAGCAAACTACATGCACGACGCGGCAGGACTCATGGAGGCAGACCTCACAGTCTCCTACGAGAAGCTCGTTACCGATAACGAAATTCTCGGAATGTGCCAGCGAGTGCTGCGGGGCATTGAGTTAGACGGTGACAAGCTTGCGCTCGATCTGATGGTTGTGAAGGGGCCCGGCAAAGACTTCCTTGCGGAGGAACACACGGTTCGCCACATGCGCGACGAGTTCTTCGTTCCCCGGCTCGCGAACAGGGACAAACGCGAAGCCATGAAGCATCCCTCCAGCGCACTTGCCAGGGCGAAGCAGTTCGTTCGTGAAGTGCAATGGAAGCGAACTGACAGCAAGATCTCTCCTGAGACGCGAAGAGAGATTCTCGAACGGTTTCCGGAGATTAGGACAGCCACATGACCGCGAGGGACGGGAAATAACGGTAAGGAGGTAAGGCTTGGATCGAGAGAGATCAGAGCAGCGAGGAACACGGACGGACCTTGGCACCTCACCTGCAGGAGCTGACGTAGCTGCCAGTACGAACCGGTCCGCGTCTGAACAGATCTGCGGCGTTGAGGGCGGGGCCGGTGACGCTCCGGCCGCCCGGACTATGTCAGAAGGGTCGCTCCATAGCCCGGGGAATCCTGACTTCGCGCGCCCCCACACCGAGCGTGGGCTATCTCTCCTTCTGGGTGGGTTGCCAATAAGCCAGTGCATTCTCCACACGTTCATCACATCAGGCAAATAAGGAGTTGAGAAATGACAATTGCGTTCAAGTGTCCGCACTGTGGAACAGCCCTGAAGGCTCCGGACGATTTGGCCGGTAAGAGCGGTCCCTGCCCGGCGTGCAACGCTCAAGTGACTATCCCGGACAAGAAGGAAGAACAGAAAGAATCGGAGTAGCCGGCGTGGTCCGGATGAATCACACGAAGCTATCCGGAGAGAAGCCGGAGCTGTCGCCTCTGTCTCTGCAAAGCACCTGGGACGGGGCGAGTTGGCTCGTGGTCCATATCGACACGAGCTGTGCGGACCTGCGGAATCCAAGCCCGAAACTCCTCTGGGCAGTGCACCAGGCCATGCTGGAAGCGTTCTCGATGCTGGGTGTCCATCCTGCGGGCAAGAGAGGATTGTTGAAAGTTCACATCGGCGAACCCAATTGCATTACCAGGATGAGGCCAGAATACACAAAAGCGAGTGCCCTTTTCCTGAGGGAGATGGGTACATCTGCTGTTGTCTGCGGAGATACGACTGTCGCTTACACCGGCCCTCGCGGGCACAAGGAGAATCCCAGCAGTGATGTATCGAGCTACATGGAGCTCGCACGGCGGCATGGATGGTCTGCGGACGGCCCTGCAGGGGCCCCCTTTGTGGTCCTGGATCGACCTTCCACTCAATTGCCCGGACAGTTCGAGTTCGCAGAAGAGGAAGTGCGCCACGAAGTCTCGGGCATTAATCAATACAGGGATTTCTATATGTCTGGGGGATTCGCGGCAGCCGACTTCGTCTTCAATCACGCTCATCTCACCCTTCACGGCCTGGCGGGGCTTGCCGGATGCGTGAAGAGCCTTGCTATGGGCTGTTCGTCGCTCAAAGGGAAGCTGAGAATGCACATGTCGCTTCTACCGTTCTTCGATCCCGATCTGTGCACGGGTTGCGGGCAGTGCATTGAGCATTGTCCGGAGAACGCTCTGACGCTCTCGGAAGCCCACTCTGCGCCCGAAGTCGATCCCAACCTCTGCATCGGGTGCGGTGAATGTCAAGCGGTGTGCATCAACCAGGCGGTACGGATTGAAGAGAAAGACGTACGCGACTGGCAACGTGGAAAAGGAACCTTTAGCTCTCGCATCGTGGATTACACCATGGGGCTCATGCACGGCAGGTGGCAGAGAACCGTGCACGTCCTCCATATGTACAGCATCACGCGACTGTGTGACTGTGTGAACACTAGGCAAGAACCGATTGTCACAAGCGATCTGGGCTTCCTTGTGGGGCGAAATCCCTTCGCAGTGGACCTGGTCTCGTCACAGACGCTCACTCGTGCTCTCCGGGAAGAGGGCTCGACCGACTTCCGCCCTCTAATCAGGTCTGCGGAGACAAGCGCTGAGTACTCGGAGAAGAACTACGGCATACCTATTCAAGCAGAAATTCGAAGAATCTCGTGCAATGATTTTTCCCCGGCTCCAAGTGGAGGCCACTGGGTAAGGGAGTGATGTGTGATAGAGAAACAGCGTGAAGGTGTGTTGGTAAAACCTCACTGCCGCCTAACAGAAGAACAGATACGCCTCGTCGACGGCCTCTCCCGCGACCTGTTACAGGACCCTGGATTGCTGTGCTACAGCAAGAAGGCCACGGATGTTTTTCGCCGAGCCGGTGCCGATGTCGAGGCCGCTGACGCTTGCGCCAGGATCAGGCTGCAAGGCAAGACAATCGACCAAGCTTTACACACCGCCCCCTCCAAGATCGTGCTAGGTGCGCGTAATCCTGAGAACAAGCTGATTCTCGACGCGCACGAGCCCCGGGTTCGGTTCGGCAGCGGGGCCGAGACAAACATCTGGCTTGACGTGGACTTCGAAGGCGCGGTGCCGAGATTCACGCGGCGAGATGGCTCCATCCAGCGCCTCCGAAAGGCGGCGCACCTGTGCGAGAACCTGGAGCACCTGGACTTCTTTATCCGATGTGTGAATATCCGGGACAAGGAAGTCACTGCCGCGAACAAGGATGTGAATAAATTCCTCGCAAGCCTTGACAACACCACTAAGCATTTGCAGGCAGGACTCACCAGCCTGGCGGCACTGGATAATGTGATCCAAATTGGTGAGATTATTGCGGGTGGGCACGAGGCATTCCAAGAGAATCCCCTGTTGTCATTCATCACCTGCGTTATCAAGAGCCCTCTCCAGGTTGTGGGAGACACTGCGGCAAAGCTCATCGAGATATCTAAACGTAGAATCCCAGTGGTTATATCAAGTTCGCCGATGGGTGGAGCGACAGCACCGTTCGATGAGTTCGGAATGGTGGCGCAAATAAACGCCGAGCTTCTTGCAGGCATAACACTTAACCAACTCGTCGCCCCGGGCGCACCCGTGATGTATGGCAGCGTCCCGGTGAGAACGCGACTGGACAACTTGAACGACATGTACGGCGCTCCGGAGTTCAATCACTACAACATAGACTGCGCGCAAATGGCTCGATTCTACGGGCTGCCTTGTTATTCGACGGCTGGTGTGGGAGACGTTGACGTACCGGGAATCCAGGCGACTGCCGAGAAACTTCTCACTCTGACCAGTGTGCCGTGGAGCGGAGCGCAGTACGTTCACTACGCATTCGGGCTCCTGGAGCGGACAAACACGTTCTGCCCGGAACAGGCCATAATGGATGATGCACACATCGGCATCGTCAAATGGGCCTTGCGAAGCGCGACTGTATCGTTGGACCGGCGTAAGGCGGTGCTGCGGGTGGTGCGCGAGGTCATGGGGTCAGATCACAAGACTTACGTCTACCACCTGCCATTGCCGACGCGTGAGCCAGTTTATCTTCGCTACCCACTCGAAGACGAGGAGGGAGGAGCGCTTCTGGCGGCACATAAGCGCTACCACGAAATTATGGAGCTTCCCCGACATCCCCTGCCACGCGACGTGCGCAAGGACATCGTCTCAAATATCTCCGGGGTGCTGCCCCGGACCTTTGTCGACGGCCATTCGTGAGGGGCAATATGACAGAAGACCAGAGAAACGAACAGATGCCTGCTTACACCGAGGCGGTCAAGAGCGGGCTGTACGCGAAGAAATCGGGGCTGGTTGGGAAGTACGACAACGTGCGCCGATACTGGGAAGACGAGATCACTCGCCAGTTTTTGCGGCCGCATGTGCAGCGGCTGCTCGAGCGCTGCTCATCTTCCATGCGAAGACTGAGGATACTCGACCTCGGCTGTGGAAGTGCGGATGGGTTCGAACTACTCGCCGGGATTCGCGAGCGCGACCCCGACCTGGAAGAAAACGAAGTTGATCTGCTTTCACCCGATAAGCTCGGGGCCTACAAGGGCGTTGACCTCAACGAGGACCTGCTCCGGCAGGCGCGAGAAATATACGGCGAAAACCCAAAGATCACCTTCGAGCAAGCCGATTTTACAAAGGGCCTGCCGCTGGCGGACGAAAAGCCCTTCGATCTCTATTTCTCTTCCTTCGGCACGTGCTCCCACCACAATCACGATAGGACTCTCGTAAGGTTGCTCTCTGACGTTGCGAAACGGACTGAGGGCTATTGCCTTCTGGTCCTGGACTGGCTCGGTCGCTATTCGTACGAATGGCAGACTCTTTGGACCAACGATCTCGCGAAGAACCGGAACATGGATTACGTAGTGTCGTACATATATGAACAAGAGGAGCGGGAAGCACGAAGGGATGAGCTGCAACACCTCTACCTTCGGCTGATCAGTAGACAAGAGGCAGAGGGCATCGTCGACAAGGCCAGCAGCAGAGCCGGGGTGAACATCAAGCCGCTCGCTTTTTTCGACCGCTCGATATTCACAGGACGACACATGGACACTGCGGACTACAATCCCTATGCGCAGTCGATCCGCCAAGCAGTGAATTCACTCCATGAGGCCAACATGCGCACCCCGCTGAGTTCACTGCTGATCGATTACGCGCCGAAGGAAGGTTTCGGTTTTCTCAACACTTACTTCGAGCATCTCCAAATGTGCTGGAACAGGTTGGTCAAGTACGTCCACGCGCTTCTCCAGGAATATGATGAAGCGGAAGGACGATTCATGCCGGATGTCCCGGCCATTCCCGCGTCCTATCCTGGACCGCTCCGCAACATGATGGAACGGATGAGGCGCGTTGTTGACGGGGTCGGGTGGCTTGGCATCGGCTTGCCGCGAGAGAACATCATTGAGCCCCAACTTGGCTATGCATTGCGACATCTCGTAACCAATCTCCAGCACGGACAGGGGTGCGCGCACGGGCTCGTCGGCATATTCGAGATCGAGAAGTAGGATTCAGGAGCCGCATTGATAGCCTTCGATAGAGTATCCAAGACATACCCCGGCGGCGTGGAAGCTGTCAGAAATCTCTCGCTGGAAGTGCAGGATGGCGAGACTCTTGTCTTGCTGGGAACCAGCGGCAGTGGAAAGACGACGACCATGAAGATGGTAAACCGGCTTATTGATCCCACATCTGGCTCGGTTCTCTTAGATGACGTCGACGTCATGGAGCAGGACCCGATTCGACTGCGGCGCAAGATCGGCTACGCCATCCAGCACATCGGGCTCTTCCCTCACATGACGGTTGCGGAGAACGTGTCGGTAGTGCCTAACTTACTCAGATGGCCCAGGCCCGAACTACATGAATGGGTTGGAGAGCTACTCACAAAAGTGGGGCTGCCACCCGAGGAATTCCGAGACCGATACCCTTCCGAACTCAGCGGCGGGCAGCGCCAACGGGTGGGCGTTGCGCGCGCCTTGGCCGCCGATCCTCCGGTCGTATTGATGGATGAGCCGTTCGGCGCTCTCGACCCCATCACTCGCGAGCAACTCCAGAACGAGTTTATCGACCTGCAATCGGAAATCCAGAAAACGGTCATATTTGTAACCCACGATGTGTTCGAGGCAGTCAAGATGGGGGATCGAATAGCGTTACTGCATGAAGGCGAGTTGCAGCAGTTAGGTGCCCCGCGCGACATTGTCGAAAGGCCTGCGAACGAGTTTGTCGACCATTTCCTGGGACAGCATCGTTTTCAGCTCTCACTACTAACGCGCACCGTGAAGTCCATCATGGAAGAATGGGGACAGCCTGCCGATCAGTGGCCGTCCACCGCTCCTAAGCATGCTCTGCGAGCGAACAGCACTCTTGTCGAAGCTCTGGATACGTTCAAGAAAAGCGGAAAGCAGACGCTCGCCGTGCTTGAGGGGAAGCAGTTGATCGGATACCTCTCCAGAGATCGCCTGCTGGAATCGGTGGCTCAGCTTATAGGCAGCATCGGAGAGAGCGCATGAACCTGATCATTTCGCTGCTTCACAAGCTGGGTCCCGAGATCCTGCGCCGCACCTACGAACACGTCTATTTGACGTTCATTGCGATGATCTTGGCGACGATCATAGCTCTGCCATTGGGCATCTACCTTACCCGGACCCGGTGGCCCAAGCTGGGCCAAGGTGTTATGGGCGCAGCATCTGTCGTGCAAACCGTGCCTAGCCTCGCCCTGCTTGCGTTTATCGTCCTGATTTTTGCTTTGATCGCCCTTCCGACAATAGGGACCGTTCCAGCCCTCGTCGCGTTGGTGCTCTATGCGCTTCTGCCAATACTTCGTAACACGTACACCAGTATCCGACAGGTGGATCCGGCAGTAATCGAGGTGGCCACGGGCATGGGCATGAAGCCTCACCAGATTCTTTTCTCGGTTGAACTGCCCCTTTCATTGCCTGTGATAATGGCAGGGGTGCGGATCTCAACGGTTTGGACAATAGGAATCGCTACGCTTTGCGGGCTGATCGGCGCCGGCGGACTCGGGGACTTGATCATCAAGGGCCTTCGAAGCATTCAGATGGATTATCTCCTTGCCGGCACCGTGCCGGCAGCACTTCTGGCGCTGCTCTTCGACTGGCTGTTGGAGCGGGCCGAAAACTGGCTCACCCCGCGCGGCCTGCAGAAGAACGGCGCGTCTAGCCCGTAAGGAGAAGCAGAATGTCTTTCAAGCTTCGACTGTTCTTTGCAGTTCTCGTTGTGATAGGTGCGGGGGTTGTCCTGGTTGCAAGCCGCGCCCTCCGGGCACCCGGAGAGCAGACCGTTGTGATTGGGGGAAAGCAGTTCACGGAACAGGAGATCATCGGCGAGATAATGGCCGCCCTGATCGAGTCCAATTCCGACATCGAAGTCGAGCGCAGGTTGAACCTCGGAGGCACGATGATCTGCTTTAACGCACTCAAGGCGGGGGACTTGGACCTCTATGCGGAGTACACGGGGACGGGCTTGGTGAATATCCTCAAACGCGAGGTCATCGCGGACCCGGAGGAAGCCTACGACGTGGTACAGAAAGATTTCAGGGAACAGTTCGACCTGGTCTGGCTGCAGCCCTTTGGGTTCAACAACACATACACATTGACGATGCGCAAAGATCACGCCAAGAAGCTGGACGTAGAATCGATCTCCGGCCTCGCCGATCTCGTCAGACGTGCAGAAGAGCAAGATCGGCCTGAAAGACTCCGCGCAGGATTCGACGCGGAGTTCTTGACCCGTCCCGATGGATACCTTGGGCTGAAGGACGTATATGACTTCCAATTTGCTTCGGAACCACGTCAGATGGACCCCGGATTGATGTACCGCGCTGTGGCGGATGAGGCCGTCGATGTCATTGATGGCTTCGCGACCGACGGGCGAATTCCAGCGTACGACCTTTACGTCCTGGAAGACGACAAGGGCTTTTTCCCGCCCTACTACGCTGCGCCGCTCGTACGAGCGGAAACCTTGGAGCTATTCCCGGAGCTTGAACAGATTCTCAACTCCCTCGCGGGCAAACTGACGGATGACGTTATGCAACAACTCAACTACCAAGTGGATGAAGAGGGCCGCAAGGCTGCTGAGGTAGCGCGGGAGTTCCTGGTTTCCAAGGGTCTGATTCCAGACGACTCGGCGGAATGAGCACGCACCGGTTGTCCGCGCGCGAGAGAAAGAAGCGACCTCGGATGCGTCGACAACAAGACCACCTTCTTGAGGAGCCAAGCAGAGGAACCAGCGCACCCCGCGTGATTGCTCTGACGGCAGCCGCTATTGTGTGTTTGGCTGCGCTGGTGCAGAGCCAGGCGGTCGGTCAGGATTCCGCCAACCGCCCGGCCCCGGTATCGCCCGAGGTCACCGGAAACACTTCCCAGAACGGTTCGAAAGCGCACACATGGACCGACGCGTTACCCACTGCCTTCGCTATGCTGTTCGGCACCATTGCAGCTAGTGCTTTGATCGGATACCTGGTGTGGCGTCAACAAAGACGAGCCCTGCGCCAAGTGACACGGGAAGAGAGGAGACGGCGGGTCATTACTCCCTTCTTAATGATTCAGCGCATCGCCGTCCCCCTCGTGGCATTTGCAGGAGGCTTGATAATACTGATGCAGTTTCCCGCATTCCGGCGGCTGGGCACCACCTTCCTGGCGTCCGCCGGAGTGGTCGGAATCGTTGTTGGCCTGGCCGCGCGCAGCACGCTCGCGAATGCCGTCGCCGGCATCATGATCTGTTTCTCGCAGCCGGTCCGAATCGGCGATACGATCATGATCGGCACCGAGTACGGGGTAGTCGAAGAGATCGGCCTTATGTATACGGTGTTCAAGACATGGGACAATCGTCGAGTGATGATCCCAAACGAGGTCATGGCCAACAAGGAGATTGTCAACTACTCAATCCGTGACGAGAAAATCTGGACAAAGGTCCCTGTGCACCTCGACTACTCGGCTGATGTAGACAAGGCGCGAGCTATCTTGGTCGACGTCGTCAAGCACAGTGAGCATTGGGACGGCACCAGCGAACCCGCCGTGTGGACCATGGAACTCGGCGAGGAGAACTTGACTCTCTGGGTCGCCGCGTGGACCAATAGTCCCACTGACGCGTGGGGGCTCAAATGCGAAGTCTTGGAAAACGCCCTCAAGCGTTTCCGGCAAGAGGACATTCCTCTGCCGCGGCGGCGGTATCAACGCGAGAATCCATCTCCAATAACCGAAGAACAGCGTGCACCTAGTCAGGAAAATTGACCAATCGTGCCCGGCAAGCCCCTGGGCGTCCTGCGTCGCGTCCAGCTAAGCCGATTCTGGTTCATGTGCTTATTCGGATAAGGGCCTGGCTCGCTTCGTGTCAGCCAGGGAGTGTACCGTTTGCCGCCGGGCAGGTCGACGAGCGAGGACAGCAAGAGGATCTCCTGGATCAAGATGCCAGATACGCTCGACTCTTCCGAATCCGGTTCAAGGCGACAACTGACCTGCAGGTCCAGAAGCCTTTAACGAGTTACTTCCCCAAAGGTTTCCCGCCACCGTTCATCCTTGTAGCTGGGCCAGAAGTTGCGCTGCACCCGTGCCGGTCGTTGATGAAGAGGACACCTTCTTCACTTGCGCCTGTCGCATTTCCGAAAACATGGATTGTCGGGAAGTTGGAAAAGGCTGCGCCAGAGGTCGCCCGACTCTACACCTCTTTGAAAAAGCAACTCCGCCGCCCGTCTACTTGTTGCTTCGCCTGAGGTCGCTAGGAGAACTCTCTTTTCTGGCCAAGCGGCGGAGAGGCCAGGCCTCTAACCAACACGGAAGCTTGCCGGCTCTCGAACCGAATCGGCCTTCTATGGCCTTTCACTCGCCCATCCAAAGAGCCAAACAGGTGCAAAAACGCCGGCCTTGAGGGCATTTTGAGGGCAACAGCGGGGTCAAAAATGGTAGAATCGATGTAAGCCGCTGAGATTCGAGAGCTTGTGTCATGCAAAAAACAATCAGCGGAGAGGGCGGGATTCGAACCCGCGGTACGTGTCACCGTACACACGCTTTCCAAGCGTGCCCCTTAAGCCTCTCGGGCACCTCTCCGGTACACGTAGATGATATATTGGCAGGGGATTCCTGTCAAACCGGTTGAAGTGGGTGTGAGGTCAACGCGAGCGATAGAGGAGTGCCCTGTGAGGGACATGCTCCATAGGATAATCGAAAGGGCGAAGGCGAACGGGGTCGCGTTTGCAGACGCACGATACGTGGAGAATGACAGCACAGGCATACGGTTGCAGGATGGGAGAACGGAGAAGCTCTCGCAATCCATCCAGAAGGCCGTCGGGGTGCGGGTCCTCGTCGAAGGCGCGTGGGGGTTTGCGTCGACAAACAGGCTGAGCAATCGTGAATTGGAGGACTGTCTGGACAGTGCCGTTGGCATGGCGAAGGCGGCGGAGGGGAAGGTAGCGGAGCCCGGGGTCGTCGAACTTGTGGAGCCCAGATCCGACGTCGTGAAGGCGACGGTGAGACGACATCCCCGTGAAGTGCCCATGGAGAAGAAGGTTAGGAGGCTGTTGCTGTTTCATAAGGAGGCAGAAGCGGCGGGTGATGGGAAGCTGGCAAACGTGCTTGTTACGTATGCGGACTCGTACTTCCGGGAGATGGTATGCAACACCATCGGTACGATGGTGGATGACGAGCAGATAAGGGTCATGGTGGGTACTACGGTGACGGCGGCGGAACGAGGCGTGCGCCAAAGGGGCCACAAGCACGTGGGCGGGACGGCAGGCTACGAGATGATCGAGGAGACAGAGCCAGCCGATGTAGGAGGGGAGGCGGCGCGGTCAGCGGTGTCGCTGCTTTCGGCAAGGAGGGCCCCATCAGGGCGGTTCCCGGTAATCTTTCACCCGTCGATCACGGGGCTGTTCGTTCACGAGGCGGTTGGGCACAACATCGAGGCGGACCTGGTGTTCAGCGGGGCGTCGATTATCGCCGGCAGATTGGGCAAGGCCGTCGCATCGGACCTAGTGACGATAGTCGATGACTCTACCGTCAGAGGCTTGAACGGATCGTACGCGTACGACTCGGAAGGCGTGCGGGGGGGCAAGCGCGTGCTAGTGGAGAACGGCACGCTGAAGGGGTACTTGCACTCTCTGGAGACGGCGGCGAGGTTCGGTGCGAAGCCGACGGGCAGCGGTCGGGCACAGGATGCGCACTCGATGCCGATAGTGCGAATGAGCAACACCTTCATCGAGCCAGGAGAGAGAAGCCTTGACGAGGTCGTGGGCGAGATGGGCGAGGGCATTCTGCTTGATGAAGGTGAGTGGGGATACGTGATGACGGAGCGGGGGCAGTTTACGTGCCGCGCACACAGGGGACAACTGATAAAGGACGGCAAGCTGGCGGATCCCATAAGGGAAGTGTCGGTCTCGGGTATGACACTCCAAGCGCTGGAAGACATAGATGCGGTGACTAGGGAGTTTGAAACGGACATGCCAGGCACGTGCGGGAAGCAGGGACAGGGAGCGCCAGTGCAAGGGGGCGGCCCGTACATCAGGGTGAAGGAGCTCGTGGTGGGAGGGCAGGAATGAGCGAGAGTCATTCGACGAAAGTCCTGGAGCAGATGGCGGCGCTCGCTTGCGAGGCCGCGGCCAAGTGCGGGGCGGAGTTCGCGGATGCTCTGGCGAGCAGCAGCCGGACGATCAGCGCGCCCGTGGAGAAGAACGGCATAAAGGCGCTAAGGGAACACCACAGGGATTACGTATCGGTCAGATGCTTTGTCGGTGGGGGAATAGGGTCGGCATCGAGTCCGAATCTCGAGAAGGAAGAAGTGAGGAAGGCCGCGGAGAGCGCAGTCCGGATGGCCAAAATGGCAGAGAGAGACCCTGATTTCGTCACCCTCCCCTCCCCCGGAGACCATAGCAAGGTGGCCGGGCTGTTCGACGAGAAGCTTGCGGGGATGAGTGCGGCGAAGCTGGTCGAGATGATGGCGGATGAAATCGACTCGGCACGCAACGTCGACGACAGAATCCAGGTAGTGGAGGGAGATGCAGGGCTCAGCGTGCGGAGCGCGGCGCTGGTAAACTCGTTGGGGGTGAGGGAGGACCTGTCAGGCACCTGGTTAAGCCTGTACCTGATGAGCATGGTGCGGAAGGACGACGAGGTCGCGTCGGCGTACGAGTTTGACTGTGCAAGGCGGCTCGCGGACTTCAAATCCGAGGGAGTGGGTGCTGAGGCGGCGCGGAAGACCATCAGGCAACTTGGGGCCGCGAATGTTGGCACGGGTCGGTATCCGGTGATCTTGGGGCCGCTGGCGTCGGAAACCCTCTTCACTTCAATTGCCGCATGCGCCAACAGCGAGGACGTTCAGAAGCAGCGTTCGTTTCTCGCGGGGAAGAGAGGGAAAAGGATCGGGTCGAAGCAGGTGACGCTGGTCGATGACGGGCTGATTCCCGGCGGGATGTCGTCGGGAGCGGTTGACGCAGAGGGGTCGGTGCGAAAGCGGGTTGATATCGTCAGAGATGGGGTTCTCGTCGGATATCTGCACAGCCTTTATACTTCCCTCAAGGCGAAGGAAGAAAACACAGGGCACGGAGATAGGAGCGGCGGGGTATCGCCGACCAATGTAATCCCCAGCCTTGGCATCAGCGCCGCGAAAGAGATCGTCTCGGGGGTCAAGGAAGGCCTCTACGTAGAGCACGGCGAGTTCGCTCCCGATCTCCGGACGGGCGAGATATCGGCGACCGTCGATTGGGGATTCTGGATAAAGAACGGGGAGTTTGCGTTTCCCGTCAAGAACACGATGGTTGGCGGCGGGGCGATCGAGCTGCTCACAAGAATAGACGCGATCTCATCCGACTACCGCGAGGAACCAGGGGCTATAATGCCGACGGTGCTTATCTCCGAAGCGGCAGTTGCGGGATCGAAGTAGACGAATACACCAAAATGCTCGCCCCGGCGGGAGTGATGGCGAATGTTCGGGGTCCTTTCGGGCATCTTTCTCGTCTCGGCCGCGTCGCTTCTCTACCAGCTCGCGCTGACGCGGATTTTCTCAATCGCCGAATGGTATCACTACGCATTCTTGGTGGTGAGCCTGGCCCTTCTTGGGTACGGCGCCAGCGGAACGGTCGCCGCGAGGATGGAGTCGTGGGGCAGAAGACCGACCACGCGGTGGCTGGGAAAGCTGGCGCTGGGCTTTTCGGTTTGCACGTTGGGAAGCTACATCGGGGTTAATTACATCCCGTTCGACTCTTACGCGCTGGTGCTGGAAAAGCGACAGGTCGCGTATTTTCTAGCCCGGTACCTTGCGCTTGCGTCGCCATTCTTTTTCGCCGGCATGGTGCTGGCAGTGGCGTTCAGAGAGATGCCACAGCGCCCTGGGAAAATCTACTGCGCGAGCATGGTGGGGTCGGGCGTGGGAGCGCTGGCGATGCCGCTGCTCGCGGGACGGGTTTCTGCCGAGGGACTGGTTTTCGCCGCAGCGGGAATGGGGCTGCTGGGTACGTTCGGGCTGCTCAGGAGACCTAGGTCCTACTTGGCTCTTGCCGGGGCGATCGTTCTCCTTACGCTGTCGTCCCGAGTGCCCGGCTGGCTGGAGGTCAGAAGCTCGCCGTACAAGTCACTTCGGTCGGCGCTGGAGTACCCGGGGGCGGAAGTGATAGAGCGTCGCGAAACCGCGACGGCGAGGGTCGAGATAGTCAGGAGCGACGGAATCCGTTCGGCCCCGGGGCTAAGTTACGCCTATGAGGGAGAGATGCCGAGGCAGCTCGGGGTCATGGTTGACGGCAGCAACATGACAGGGGCGGTGATTGGAAATGATTTGACCTTCGGCAATTACATGACCGGGGCAGTCGCATATGTTCTGGCAAAGCCGGAGTCGGTGTTGATACTCCGTCCGCGAGGCGGGCTGGAGGTCGCAACGGCGACGGCTGCATCCGAACGTTTGCGTCGCATCCTCGCGATTGAGGATGAGCCCGGAGTGAGAAGCGCGAGCACGCTGAATGAAACAGCCGTAGCGTCAGATGAGGTCGAATGGCTTGCAGCGGGCTTGAGGTCGTGGCTTGAGAGTGTGGATGAGAAGTTCGACGTGGTTGCAGTTCCTCTGTCGGAAGACATGGGGGTTGTGAAGCGAGGGGCGTTCAGCCTGACGCAGGACTACCGATTGACGGTTGAGGGAGTTGAATCGGCGTTGCAGAGGCTACGGCCAAACGGTGTGTTATCCATCACCAGGTGGCTGCAGGTGCCCCCGAGTGAATCGATCAGGGCGCTGGACACAGCGGCCGAGGCCCTCAGACGGACGGGCGCGGAAGATCCAGCGGAGCATATCGTCGCGCTGCGCTCATGGGTAACGATGACCATCGTGGCAAAGCGGGAGCCGTTCACCGAGAGGGAGGTGGCGGCAGTCAAGGAGTTCTGCTCGAAGATGAAGTTTGACCTCGTGTGGCATCCTCGGATCACTGAGGACGAGGTCAACATCTATGCGGAATTCGACGAGCCGTCGTACTATCTGGCCGCAAGGGAGATCTTGAGCGGGGGTCGGAGCGACTTCCTCAAGACGTACGACCACGATGTACGCGCCGTGACGGACGATAAGCCGTTCTTCTTTCATTTCTTCAAGTGGAGGCAAGTCCCGGAGCTTCTGCGGGGGCTCGGTAAGGAGTGGCTGCCGTTTGGAGGAAGCGGATACCTGTTTCTGCTGATCTCAATGGGCGCGGCGTTGGTGGGTGCAGCGGTGCTGCTACTGGTTCCAGCGGTCGGGGACCGGCGGCGTGGAGGCGCCGGGTTCCTAACTTACTTCGGCGCTCTGGGGATTGGGTTCATATTCGTGGAGATATCGCTGATGCACCGGCTAGTCCTCCTGCTGGATCAGCCCACATACGCGTTTGCCGTGGTCCTGGCAGCGCTGCTGGGGGCGTCGGGGTTTGGGAGCCTGCTGTCCGAAAGATTAAGTGAACGGCATTGCAGAGCATCGATCTGCGGAGTTGCGTTTCTCGCAGCGGCGGTAGGGTTGCTGGGAGGGCGGGGCGCGGCGTGGGGGTTGGGCTTGAGCTTTGGCGGGAGGCTCGGCCTTGCACTCGCAATGATAGCACCGATGGGAGTGCTGATGGGAATGCCCTTCCCCGCAGGATTGAAGTTGCTCGGAAAGCGACGGCCGGAGTCGATTGCGTGGGCATGGGCCGCAAACGGCGCCGCCTCGGTGGTCGGGTCGGTCGGTGCGGTGATGGTGTCGTTGGAAGCGGGATACGGATGGGTCCTCGGAGTAGGCGCGGTCGCCTATATAGCTGCCGCGATAGCGTGGGTCACTCTGACTTACGGACGAGCGGAACAAACCGAACAGCGCCTTGGTTGATCCACTTGAGCCGGTCGCCTTGCTTTCTTATGAGCCAGAGCGTCTGGACCGCTCCCTGCGGGCCGACAGGGATAATCAAGCGACCGCCGTCCTTCAGCTGTCGTAAGAGAGGCGGTGGGACATGGTCGGCGGCGGCGGTGACGATTATGGCGTCGTAGGGGGCGTGCTCCTCCCAGCCGTAGTAGCCGTCGCGATGGGCGGCGATTATCTTCTCGTAGCCAAGGCGCTTGAGCCGATCAGCCGCTTGCTTCTGAAGTTCGGGAATGATCTCGACGGTGTAGACATCCTTTGTAATCTCGGCGAGGATCGCAGCCTGATATCCCGAGCCCGTGCCAACTTCGAGCACTCGTTCCTCTTCCTTCCCCTTGAGTTCCAGGAGCTGGGTCATGAGCGCGACTATGTACGGCTGGGAGATTGTCTGGCCGAAGCCGATCGGGAGGGGATAGTCGTCGTATGCCTGCTTCAAGTACCTTTCAGGGACAAACTCGTGTCGCGGAACCTTGGACATCGCCTGGATGGTCTTGGGGTCGGAGATTCGTCGGTCAGAGCCCACTATCTGGGTTTTGACCATCCAGTCTCTTGCGTCGTCGAAGTCGTTGGCGAGAGCGGGTGATGCAAGAACGACGAGCGCCAGAAAGACCACACGGATGTTCCACATATTCTCCTCCCGGCCAAATGCTAGAGCGAGATTCCCGCGAAGTCAATCGGTCGCCGGAGCGAGGCGAGAGAAAATATCCTGAGCTATGAGGTGGGCACTGTTGGGAGAGCCGACGCGACGCGTGGCCTCTTTCATGGCATCAAGGCGGTCACGGTTCTCTGCAAGAAGGCGGAGCTTGTAGGCGAGGCTTTCGGGATTCCTTACACGCAGAGCGGCGCCCGCTTCGAGGAGGAAGTCGCTATTGCGTTCCTCCTGGCCCGGGATAGCCGATACTATAAGCATGGGCAGGCCTTTGGCAAGGCATTCGGCGGAGGTGAGGCCACCGGCTTTGGTGACGGCGACATCGGCCAGGCCCATGAGTTCGTGCATGTTGTCCACATAGCCGAAGGAAAGAAGCTTGACGCGTTCGGGGGAAGTGAGCTTGGCGAGCCGTCGTTCGAGTCGC
>Ga0180437_10000286_pt1 | contig 100193 bp, 114 predicted proteins | sample SS_ome_4_FD_132410 | JGI IMG/M metagenome (GOLD analysis project Ga0180437, IMG submission 132410) | Hypersaline lake sediment archaeal communities from the Salton Sea, California, USA - SS_3_D_1 metaG | ecosystem: Environmental > Aquatic > Non-marine Saline and Alkaline > Hypersaline >...
GCCCCCACATATAACCAACACTGAACACATATTTCTGTTTGATGAGGATTCTCCATTATATTAATGAATCAAAAGAAATTTATAAAGTTTTTTGAAAAAATGCAGGTTTTCTCAACTCAAAACTTCGTTTTGCCTCGCAACTCTGATTTCGCCAGCTCTGAAAAGACTTCCGTCTTTTCGAGGGCTCAATCGAGGCTCGGGCGTATAACACCCCTTAACTACATGGGTTGAACCAAAAAATATGGTTTGTCACACAGGTGTGTGCCAAATTCCCAAGGTCGTTTATCAAGAAATCAAGATAATAATTTTTTCATCTCAAATACAAACTGTTTTGCCCTTTCCAAAGAAGTTAATGATTTTGACTTTTTAACATGTTCATCCATCTGATATTGGAATTTTGATCTTTTTTCTCTTTCAAAATCAAACGATTGTAATAATGTATCTGCTCTTGAAGATATCAGCTCAAGAGCATCTTCTTTTATATCCTCATATTCTTCAATTAATTCCTTTTTTAATTTATTTCTAACGTAAACAATAAGTGCATCGCTTGTAACCTTATGGCTTACTTTATCTCCAACTTTATAACCCAAATCCAGCAAAACTGCATTTGCTATATAATACATGGCATAATAAGAAGCAACAATAACCCACAGATATGGCTTGTATTTTGGACTTTCAAGAGCCAAAAGCTTTTTAGCAGTCTCTAAAGATAAATCGCTGTTTTCTATATACATCTCTTTTGCTGTTTCATTCTTTTGCTTCTTCAGCAAACTTTCTTCCAAATAATTCTTTATATTGGATTCAGCTTCTTTTATCCTTTTTTCATCAAGCATTTTTTAACCTATAATAATTTTCTATTCCATACAAGATTATATTGTTTTCTATTGCCTCTTTAACAACATTTGATTTTTTAGAATCTTTCATCCTTATAAATTCTTCTTCTGTGAACACTAAAGCATGCGTTTTTAAAGGCAGTAATGAAAGAATATTTGAAATATCTTCTTCTAAATTCTTCTCATTTGAGATAAACATCATATCAATATCAGAAGATTTTGATGGTTTTTTTGTATAAGATCCAAATATCAAAAAGATAAACTGGCTTGATTTCAGTTTTTTCATTATTTCTTTGTATAACTGTTTAATATTCTTATTTTTTAGAAGATTAGATTTTCTTTCATTTTCTGCTTCATAGATATCAATGCCATAATAAAAAGAATTTAATTCACATAATGTACTCTTTCCTACAGTATTTGATAAAAGGACTTTCTTATTTAACAGCCTTTGGACAGCTATATAAGTTATTCTATAATCTGCCTTTATCTTTTTAGCAATCTCTCTGATAGTCTTGGACTGCTTTTCTTCTATAAACAGTTTGACTATCTTGTTTTCTGTTTTCATTATGTACATAAGTACATCATATTATGTATTTAAATCTTTCGGTATTTTTCATAGCTTTTCTCCTTTTAATAAGTTTTTTCTGCTTTCTGTTCATCTTAATTCTTTTTTCATATAAATCTTCCTTAAACCAAGTTACGCCCAAATTGATCTTTTTGATCTTCTTAAAATCCTTATACCAATCTCTCATTCCATCTCTCCAATCATCCCAATCACTATAATGCGGATTAACAAATAAGTCATTTTCAATCAATGCTTTCTTAGAAACAGTCAAATTTGGAGTAACATAGCCACTCTTTCTTTTCCATCTTTTTCTCACTTCGGATACCACCGAACATCTTTGCGTCAGCAACTTGCTAGGCAGCTGATACAATCACTCTTTTCGAGCATTGATGTTCTATGATATCCTATTCTCAGTAAAGTGACTATTCATATGAATAAACGATATTTTTAACATTATAAATATTTCTATTTCTGAGCAATGTCTGTAAAAAATGGAATCAACAAAAAGACATAGAAAAAGAACATTCTCATGTTCAGATGAAATGTGGGAAGATATCTTATTAGCAACAAAAAGACTGCATTAGTGTTTCTAAGTTTATCAGGGATGCTGTTGAGGAGAGGTTGAGAAATGTATTATAAAAAATAAAAACTTTATAAAAAACTAAAAATTTAATCTTTATTATGGTTTTAAGAGTATTACCACTAAATGTAAAGAGGATAGATAATATATATTCTGAATTAGAAAGGGATGTAAGTTTAATAGAAGGAAACCATTCTTCATGGGATTCTCTTAAGAAAAGATTTGATGATCTAAAAAGACCTTTATTTGCAAAAAATGGTTATCGTTCTGCTAAGATTGAAGAACTTTTAACAGAATATACTTTACAATCTGCTAGAGAAAAAAGAATGGAAGCAAAAGTAGAAGATTGAGAGATTTGGGCATATCCTGAAGAAGGAGAACCATTTAAAATATTTCAGATTGCGGGCTATTCTCTTTATGGCTCTTGTTATCTGGAGAGAGAATTTGTTAATAGTTGTTTTGGACAAGAGATTTATAATGATCAATTTTTTAGAGGATTTAAGAAAGTGCTTGATGATTCAGGCATTCCTTATTTCAATGATCCATTAGATTTGACTTCAGATGGGATATTTGTTCCTGTTGAAAATCCTGGCAGGCATATTCTTCCTAATAAAAGTGATTTTGAAAGAGAATTTCCAGATGGAAAAAAATATTTTCAAGATTTAGGTGTATTTTCTCCTCTTCCTGAGCCTTTTGGTTCATTAACTATTATTCCAGGACATTTCAGCAAAAGAGTTGCTAACATTAGGTATAAACTATTCAGTTGGGATTAATAATTTTTGGTTTAGAATAATCGCTCGAAATCCCATTCGAGCAAAATTAGAAAGTTATAAATAGTTCAACATCTTATAACTAAATTAGAAGAAGCATATGAACTGGAATTCAACCCAAGTTCATCTTTTGGGAAGCCAAAAGCAATATACAGGCTGTCTAAAGCCAATTTTCATTCAACCCAGTGAACCTATGGTTGGGTTGAATGGGTTGAGCGGGTGATTTTCTGGATTCGGGCAGTACAGGGCTTATAACCTGTCAACCCAATTCGTATAACATCGTTAGATTTAATTGAGGATTTGTCTTATAAAAAATGCGGGAAGAAAAAATTATCCAAATAACTCCAATAATTGTTTTGCAGCCCTTAAGTTTGTGTAATAGTCAGGAATTTGGGCCATAGCTAAATCATATCCGAACTCGAATGGCAAGTTTGCCATTATGTATAATCTAGGAAGAGTAAATATTCTTTTTTCACCATTTCGAGTTTGATTTACTTCATAAGCTATAAACATTCCTGGAATGACTTCCCCTTCTTTTGCTGATTCTAAAATATGTTCTATACTATAAAATTGATTAAGAAATTTTCCACTTAGGTTGTCTAAAGAAGCAGGGAAAAAATTTAATTTGTACAAGAATTTAGTTGATCCATTCTGACTAGTTGGTTTAGATTCCAAAGGAAATTGTTCCATAATTCTTACACATAACCCTTCCTTTTCAATCAATTTTATATACTCTTCAGAAATTGAAAAATCTAAATCTCGTTTAGCTATATGTTCAATATTATGAGGTCTTACTCCAGCACGTATCAATACTCCATGGTCAGGCATTAAATCAGCTAAATTTCCCATAAATAATGTGGAACAATCCTTTTTTAAAAAGGTTATGACTTTTTTTCTTCCCGCCCTTAATTCTTTATAGAATATATCACTTTGTTCTAGATAGTAAGACAAATCCTCAACTCAAAATCAAAGATTTTGCCTTGCAGGAGTGAGTTTTGAGATCGTCAACTCACTTTCGTTCGCTGCCGTTCAAAACTCCTCGCAAGGAAATCTAACATCGTTAGATTTAATATTACTCGGGCGATTTGTTTTATAATAAATTAAGAATAATTTATTTAAGGGCAGGGCGTTTTAGCCTTCTCTGTATACTACTGTCTTATCATCTATCAACTGGAAGTGAACATTTCCATGCGGAAGATTAGGGTCTTCTCCTGGAGCAATTATCTTTATTGGAAATGGAACATGGACTACATGACCATACCTCATTCTTGATTCAGCAAAAGCACCTGCTTTTTCATATTCAGCTATCTTCGCCTGATTTGTTCTAAAGACTTCTTTCCTAGCCGCGTCAAAAGCCTCACTATTTACCCAACTAGGGCCATCCTCTCTTTTTTCAGTAAATAAATCCATAGAAGCATCTTCCCAATATTTTCCTTCTAAGTCATAAAGAAGAATCTGACCAGCAATATCTTTTACTGACAATGGTCCATGAAGCCTAACTCCATCTCCAGGGCTTCTATTCAAAAGCTCAACAAACCTATCCCAAGATGAATATTGGACATCTGATCTTCCCAAAAGTGTCTCAGGATCAGAGCCAACACATAAAGATCTTTCAAGGCTAAGTTTTGGTCTAAAAATAGCTAGCCTATAATCGGTATCTTGGTCCTTATAAGAAACTAGGTCTAACGGACTCTTTGTTACAACAATTGCCAATTCACTGGTTTCTGCTATTTCAAGTGTTTTATTTCTAAAACCCTTGTCTTTAATTTCTTCTATTTCTCTTACATTACGTGCAGCCCTTCCAGGATGTACAAAGATATCAATTGTCATAGTAAGGTAGTAGAATGAGGTACTATATAAAACTTTTGGTTATTTACCACTATATAGTGAGTATGTATACTAAAACGCCCCGCCTTAATGTTTTTAACAAGAATGTGCTTCGCATTTTAAGAAAAGTTTTTTCTGAACTTGCAATAGCTTTGTATAATTTTGAAATTTAGCATTAGTCATGAATAAAAAAATTAATCTTATTTTTGGAATAATAATATTAGTTATCTTAATTAGTGGTTGTGTTCAAGAAATAGCTGAAGAAGAACCTGAGGAACTTCAAGAAGAACAACCAAAGTTTGAAGAGCTTCAAGAAGAACGACCTCAGATTGAAGAAGAACCTAAATTTAATATCACTATTTTTTTTAAAGATGCAGTTTATAACATGACAGTCGAAGTAAGTGTCCTAAATTTGCCTATTGATTCAGAGCAAGAAGCATGCGACTTGTTTAAGGAAATTCATACTAATAGATATACTTGTAATTTTACTGAAGAACCAGATTATTGGTCATTTAATAATAGACTAATTTGCAATTCAGCTTCTATGTTTGCTTGTGCTGGAAGAATGATTGGCAAAATAAATAAGATTAATGGAAATATTGAGAATTTATCAGGTTATATTGCGACTTCTTAACTTTTTTGATAAAGCTTAATCTTAGAAAGTAAGCCTGATAAATCCACAAAAAGTTTAAAAAGTATAAATTAAATCTACAATCAAAGAGGTGTTTCAATAATGGCAAATAATCATAAACAATTATTAGCAAAAGTTAATTCAAAACAAAAAGCATATATTAATCTTAATCTGCCGAATCCAAGAAACGGAGAGTATCTTCTTGCTGTTTTTCATCTTATTCCTGGTGTAAAAGCAACTATTCTGCAGGCAGCTGCAGAAGTTGCAGCAGAATCTTCTACAGGAACAAATTTTAAAGTAAATACAGAAACTCCTTTTTCAAGAGAGATGAATGCTCTTGTATATCAGGTTGATACAAAAAGAAGCCTTGTCTGGATTGCTTATCCATGGAGACTTTTTGACAGAAAGGGAAATGTACAAAATATCTTAACCTATATTGTTGGAAATGTTCTTGGTATGAAGGAAATAAGTGCATTAAAATTATTAGATGTTTGGTTTCCTCCTGCAATGCTTGAACAGTATGACGGGCCTAGCTACACTATTGATGACATGAGAAAATATCTAAATGTTTATGACAGGCCAATTCTTGGAACAATAATAAAGCCAAAGATGGGGCTGACCTCCTCTGAATATGCTGAAGTATGCTATGACTTCTGGGCTGGCGGAGGGGATTTTGTCAAGAATGATGAGCCTCAAGCTGACCAGGATTTCTGCCCTTATGATAAAATGGTCAAATATGTAAAAAAAGCAATGGACAAAGCAGTAAAAGAGACAGGCCATAAAAAAGTTCATTCTTTTAATGTATCTTCAGCTGATTTTGATATAATGATTGAAAGATGTGAATTGATAAGAAATGCAGGATTTGAGCCTGGAAGCTATGCTTTTTTGATTGATGGGATTATGGCAGGATGGATGGCTGTTCAAACTCTTAGAAGAAGATATCCTGATGTATTTATACATTTCCACAGAGCAGGTCATGGAGCTTTTACAAGACCAGAAAATCCAATTGGATTTACTGTTTTAGTTTTATCTAAATTTGCAAGGCTTGCAGGAGTATCAGGGATCCATACAGGAACAGCAGGCGTTGGAAAGATGAAAGGAAGTCCAGAAGAAGATGTTGTTGCTGCACATAATATCCTTCATTTCAAGGATAAAGGGCACTTCTTTGATCAGGAGTGGTCAAAAATCCCAGAAAAAGATAAGGATGCAATAAAATTAGTTCATAGGGATCTAGCTCATCATGTTATACTAGAAGATGATTCTTGGAGAGGCCTAAAAAAATGCTGCCCTATTGTTTCAGGAGGATTAAATCCAACTTTATTAAAGCCATTCATCGATGTTATGGAGAACACTGATTTTATAACCACAATGGGTGCAGGAGTTCATGCGCATCCAAAAGGAACAAAAGAAGGTGCAAAAGCTCTAGTACAGGCATGCGAAGCATATAAAAAAGAGATTGATATCAATGAATATGCAAAAAAGCACAAAGAGCTTGCAGAAGCAATAAAATTTTTTTCCAAAGGCCATAAAGAGATAGAGCAAGGAATGAAAACAGAAAGAACCTAGATGAAAAAAACTTATAAAATTGGAATTTTCTTCTTTATTTTATTAATGATATTAGCAGTTTTTTATTCTAATCAAAATAAATATCTTGATTCAATAAAACTAGGTGGAGAATGGTTTTTGAATAACCAAAATGAAGATTTTGTTTATTATGAATATGATATTATTGAGAAAAACCATACAGGCACAAGACATCCTCTTAGAGAGATGGGTGCAATGTGGTCTGTAGCAAAATTAAATAATTACTTTGATGATAAAAGATATTATAATCTGACCCAAAAAGGATTATTATACTTTGATAAGTTTATATTATATGATCCTATTGATGATTTTGTCTATGCAAATTTCTCCTCAGATGATATTAAATTAGGATATTCAGCTTTTATGATACTTACTCTGCTTGAAACAGATTATCACAGCAAAGAATTTCTTTTAGATAAATTTGCAAATGGAATTCTTTACTTGCAGAATGAAGATGGTTCTTTTAACACATTTTTTTATTCAAATAAATCAACAGGAATTGATTATTATCCAGGAGAAGCTCTTTTTGCATTGATATCCCTTTATCAATATAAAAAAGACCAAAGATACCTACAAACAGTTGAAAAAGCATTTCCTTATTATTCTGAATATTGGAAAGAAAATGCAAACACAGCATTTGTTCCATGGCAGTCCAGAGCTTATAAAATGTTATATCTGGAAACAGAAGAAAAAAAATATGCAGATTTTGTCTTTGAGATGAATGATTTTATGCTTGATGAGCATTATCCAAAGAAAAGATGCCAGGATTTTGATTTTGATAGAAGCATGGTAACTGCTGTTTATATTGAAGGTGTTAATCAGGCATATGAATTAGCCAAATTATTAGGAGATAAAGAAAGAGAAGAATGTTATGCTAATTTTATCAGAGAAGGTGCAGATTATATTATCTCGTTGCAGATAAAAGATAAATCTGAAAAACAAGCAATTGGTGGATTTCTAGGAGATTCTTCTTTGAGAGTTGACAGAAATCAGCATGCAGTTATTGCTTTGATAGAAGCAAGAGAATTAGGGATAATCTAACTCATAGAAATAGCATCATGCTCGCATGCTGCAATGCAAGCTCCGCATTCAATGCATTTTTTATGGTCAATCTCTACTTTTTTTCCTCTTTTAAGAGCATCAACAGGGCATGCTTCTACACAGCCTTCACATTCTCCGCCGCAGCAGCAGGATACACATTTGCCGTCTTTCCAGCAGCATTTTTCATAATCAATCTTTATCGGCATTTTTCATATCCTCAACTGTTTTCTTGAAAGCTTCAATCTGTTTTTCACTTAATTTTCCAAATCTGATATAGTTCATCTTAATATTTCTTAGAAATGAATTATTTCTGTAAAAATCCTCAGGAATGTCAAACATTTTCTTCATCTTAGGATCTTTTATTTCTTGATTTAAATCATCTTTCTGGCAGTCATAGCAGATTGGAAATCTATCTCCTCTTCCAACAAGTACATAATTCTTTTTGCATTTGAAACATTTCTGCTTGAATCTTACTGCCATAAATACTTAAGGCAGGAAATAGTTTATAAGTTTTTGGGTTAAAAATAAAGAAAAAAAATAAATTATTTCTTTTTTACAACTCCTTCTATAGCTTTTAATATTTCCAAAGGAATTCCTAAGACAACAGTATTGCTCTGGTCTGAGCTTAAATCATTCAATGTCTGCAGTGTTCTTAGATGCAAAGCGCCAGGAGCTTTAGCCAGTGTTGCTGCTGCTTTTGCCATGTTGTCTGCTGCAACCACTTCACCGCTTGCTTTGATAATAACAGCTCTTTTTTCTCTTTCAGCTTCTGCTTCTTTTCCAATAGTTCTCTTCAACTGCTCTGGAAGTTCAACATGCTTTAATTCAACTGACTCAACTTTTATTCCCCATGGATCAGTTGCTTTGTCAACTATCTCTCTTATTCTTTTAGAAACCGCATCTCTTTTTGATAATAATTCATCTAATGTTACTTCTCCAACAACATCTCTCATTGTTGTCTGTGCTAACTGAGAAACAGCATAATTAAAATGCTCAACTTCAATTATTGCTTTTTTTGATTCTGCTACTTTATAATACAGGACAGCATTAACTTTTATCGAAACATTATCCTTTGTAATTGCATCCTGGTCAGGAACATCAATTGCCTTAACTCTGATATCTACTCTTTGCCATGTCTGTAATATAGGAATAACCAGTCTTAATCCTGGACTCATCATCCCTGAGAATTTTCCTAATGTAAATCTTACTCCTCTTTCATATTCCTTAACAACCTTTAATCCTGAAAGGATTAAAAATATTATAACAATTATTAATGTTGAAACACTATATATCATTTTAACACCCCCTATATTTAATAATTGATTTTTCTTTTAAGTATATAAGTTTTTGGTTTTATATTGAATTATTTATCTCCAAATAAAGCAAGCCATAAAGGGTCTTTATTTTTAGATGGTTCTTCTTTAGGAAGTCCTTTGTCTTTTTTTTTCTTTATAGGTTTGTAGCCATTAGGAACCCACATACCATGATTCATTCTGTACTTTCTAGCTTTTTTATTTTTGGTTAATTTGAATATACCCTCTAATTGGTAAGGAATAGTGCATTGATAGCCAATCAATCTTCCATCATGTTCTCTAAATTCTATTTTTGCAGGAGGCCCTTTATGACGCATGCTTTCTTCATCCCATTTTCTAAATTTAAGTCTAATATAATTATCTTTTATTTTGTCTTCATATGCTAATTTAGCCATAGTTTTAATAAGTTCTCCATACTCCTCTAAGAATGCAGAAAAATTTCTAACTCCAAAAGGAGTTATTTTTACAATCTCCCATCCGGTTTTGTCTTCTGTTTCTTGATTTCCTATGTTTTCTGGTGTTTTGTCTTTTGTTTCGTTTTCTTCTTCTCCATTTTTTGGTTTTCTTACAGCTAATTCATAAGCAAATTCATGCTGTAATAAGAAATGGAAAGCATTTACATAATCATCAATAGAATTAATTTCAAAAGAAATAGGTTTAGTAATCTTAGAACACATGTCAGGGCCACTTACTTTCCTATCTTTTCCCCAACATTTTTCTAATTGCCTAAAAGCATATAATTTGTCTCTAACTGGTCTAGCATCCCAGTTTGTAATGTCTGAAAGTTCTATATCTTTTGTATACATTAAACATCAACTCAGACCCCTTTTTGACTATAAATTCAAGAAATATATAAAATTTCACCTTTTTAGATTGAAAAACTTTTTATTTACTTAATATTTTCTTTATATAAAATGGGGGAGCATGATGTCTATAAAGATCCTTTAGTATCTAGATATACTGATAAAGAGATGCAGTATATTTTTTCTGATAATTTTAAATTCCAGACCTGGAGAAGATGCTGGATTGCTTTGGCAGAATCCCAGATGGAATTAGGATTGCCTCAGATAACACAGGAGATGATTGATGAGCTGATTGCTGCACAGAAAACAATTGATTATAATATTGCTAAAGAAAAAGAAAAAGAGATAAGGCATGATGTAATGGCTCATGTCTATGAATATGGAACACATTGCCCGAAAGCAAAAGGAGTAATTCATTTAGGAGCAACTTCCCAGTTTGTCTGCTGCAACACAGATTTAATACAGATAAGAGAAGCATTAAAATTAATCAAAACAGCATTAGTAAACACAATAAATAATCTAGCAAAATTTGCAGAAGAAAACAAATCATTAGTTACTTTAGGTTATACTCATTATCAGCCTGCACAGCCAACTACAATTGGAAAAAGATTTACAATCTATATCCAGGATTTATTATTGGATCTAAAACAATTAGAAGATATAGAAATAAAAGCAAGAGGAGCAAAAGGAACAGTTGGAACACAGGCATCTTATCTGGAACTTTTTAATGAGGATTTTGAAAAAGTTAAAGAATTAGATAGATTAGTAAGCCAAAAATTAGGATTCTCAGATTCTTTTCCAGTAACAGGACAGACCTATACAAGAAAATTTGATTCAATTATAGCAAAGATGTTAGCAGGAATTGCAGAATCTGCTCATAAGTTTGCAGTTGACATGAGATTGATGTCTAACCTAAAAATAATGGAAGAGCCTTTTGCAAAATCACAGACAGGCTCGTCTGCGATGGCTTACAAAAGAAATCCGATGAGATCAGAAAGAATGACTTCATTATCCAGAAAATTGATTAATCTGCAGTTAGATTTCTCGCATACTCATGCAAACCAGTGGTTTGAAAGAACTTTAGATGATTCTTCAATAAGAAGGATCAGCCTTCCTCAATCATTCTTGCTGGCAAACGCAATCCTAAAACTATACCAAAACATTACAGACGGGATGGTTGTATATCCTGCGCAGATTAAAAAACATCTAGATCAGGAATTACCATTTATGGCAACAGAAGTTATCTTGATGGAGCTGGCAAAACAAGGATATGACAGGCAGGAGATGCATGAGATAATAAAACAGCACTCTGTCTCAGCTGCAAAAGCAGTAAAGATAGAAGGCAAGCCAAATGATCTGTTCAAAAGACTAGCCCAAGACCCAGGTATCCCTGTTGATGAAGATTTCCTGCATAAATTACTACATAATCCAGAAAGATTTGCAGGAGCAGCTGAATTGCAGACAGAAGAATTCTTAGAAAAAGAAGTCAAGCCTGTTTTAGATGAATATAGAAATCTAATTGGAAGCTCTGATTCAGAGATTAATGTCTAGAATTTGAGATTTATGATGCTTTTGGTAAGTCACGTATTCTTATATCTCCTGGTTTTTCACTTATCCTTAAAGTGCCTTCACTACGGTCAAGAATAGGCCAAAGAGTCTTAAAATTTTCAACTAATATTTTTCTATTTTGGACTGTATCAGCAAGGTTCTCTGCAATAGTGTGGATAACTGGAATGTTTTCTTCATCAATTGGTATAGCTACTGCATAAAAGATATGGCTTTCTGGTCTAGACTTTTGACATAAAGGATCTCTCCAGTATGAATGGAAAATATAAGAATCTCCTATTCTTTCTCCAATAACCATCATTGCAAACTGATTTTCAGGTTTGTATGCTTCAGCACCACGCATTCTAGGTCCATATAATTCATAAAAATTGTATCGATTTGTAATGGACGACAACCTGCCCTTTTCTTCAGTAGTCATATCTTCTTCAGCTCCTTGTCTCCTTTTTAACTCATCCACATCTTTCCTATTGCTTATTACACCATAATGGCATAAATCAGGATGGAATTTAAAGTCTCCTCTAGGTTTCAATGTATTATACCCGCTTTCACTTATCGTGCCTCCAGCAACATGTAGATATCTTTGATCTGTTGTTAATTTACCTACTATGTTATCAACATCATCAGCAAGCCCATCAAGGGTTTTACGAATAGCTTGATTTCCAAGATCTAGAACTCTAGATACTAATTCAGAAGGTATATCACTTAATCTAAGCAATTCTTCATAATTCCTTGCAAATCCTCCTTCTAATCCATCTTTATTATTAACCATATTTTTTTTATAAGTTTTTGTTATATATAAAGCTTCTAGATTTTCAGACCAGCCCGCAACATTTTTATTACTCTTTCTTTTCTCTGATTCAATATGTCACAAAGTTTTAATTTAGATGCTGTATTATACTTTCCTTGGGTAAGATTTATAAAAAAATCATTAGCAATTCCTCATTTTTCTGTTGCAGATATTAGTAAGATTGATCCTGAAAAAATAAAATATTATGGATTCAAAGGATTAATCTTTGATAAAGATAATACAATAACTGCTCCTTATATAAATAAAATTCATCCAACTGTTCTGGAAGCTTTTTCTCAATTTCAATCATTATATGGAGATAGAATAGTAATTATGTCAAATTCCGCAGGAACTAAAGATGATAAAGATTATGAAGATGCTAAAAAGATAGAATCTGATTTAGGAATAAAAGTTTTAAGACATGATAAGAAAAAACCCGGTGGAATTGCTGAAGTTAATGAATATTTTGGATGCAGCCCTACTGAATTAGTGATGTTTGGAGACAGAATTTTTACTGATGTTGTGTTCGGAAATAGATATGGGATACTTACAATTCATACTGCCTTATTGACAGAAGAAGGTGACAATAAAACAGCTGCTAAAGTCAGAAGATATGAGCTGCCTTTGATTAAAAAATGGATAAAAAGAGGTGTAACTCCTCCATATCATGAAAAATATCATCCAGATATTTGTTTAGAAAGTTTAATCTGATTATTCCAAAATAAACTCTTCTACTTTGTCTTTTACTTTTTCCAGCAAAGTTTTATTCCTTAATCTTTTCTGCACTTCTTTGCCTGTCCAGCAGTAAGTGCATAATTTATTTCTAGGAAGGCCAATTGCTTCAACCATATCTTCTAATAACATATACTGCAGAGAATCAACTCCTAGATCCTTTGCAATCCAGTCAATCATTCTCTTGTACTTTTCAGAATTAGGATCCAGATATTCAGAAATATCTTCAATATCATGCCCTTCTAGAGCTTTTATTGCTCTTCTTGCAACTAATTCATTGATGCTTCTTGTGCTTAAGTTATAGATGCAGGGAAACATCAAAGGAGGGCAGGCAGGCCTTACATGAACCTCTTTAGCTCCTGCATTTCTTAATTTAGCAACTGTAAAATTCTTCAGCTGCGTGCCTCTTACAATTGAATCATCACATAATATTATTCTATTATCCTTGATTATATCTTCATTTGCAATTAATTTCATCAAAGCAATCTTGTCTCTTAGCTCTTGAGACGGCGGAGTATAGCTTCTTCCATAGCCAGGAGTATACTTGAATAAAACTCTTCTAAATGGCTTTCCAGATTCCATAGCATAACCAATAGCATGAGCTGTTCCTGAATCAGGAACTCCTGCAACAACATCAGCTTCAACATCATCTCTTTTTGCTAAAAACTTTCCGCAGTTTTCTCTTACCTTCTCTGTGTTTATGCCTTCATAAGTTGAAGCAGGAAAACCAGTATAAATCCATAAAAATGCGCATATCTTATTATTGCTGTTGCCTTTTTTCTGAGTTTCAATCCCTTTTTTGCTTATAAAAACAATTTCACCAGGCTCTAAAAATTTCTTGATTTTAAATCCCAGATTAGGAAAAGAACAGGTTTCACTGGCAACTGCAACTTCTCCTTCTTTTTCTCCAATGACCAAAGGAGTAACACCATTTCTGTCACGAGCAGCATATATGCCTTCAGGAGTTGCTAAAAGCAGGGAAACAGAACCATTGATTTTTTTATGCATTTTTTCAATGCCATCTATGATAGAGTCGCCTTGATTTATCAAGCTGGCGACAAGCTCTGTTCCATTAATCTTTCCATTGTCTATCTCATAAAAAGAAAATCCTCTTTTAATTAATCCTTTAGAAAGTTCTTCTTTATTTGTTATCAAGCCGGCACAGCACAATGCATAAGGTCCAAATTTAGATTCAAAGCTTAATGGCTGAGGATCATTGTCAGAAATAACACCTATTCCAATGCTGCTTTTTATGCCTTCTTCATTAAATTTTGATTTAAACTGCGAATTAGAAATATGATGGATCTTTTTAACAGGCCTTCCATTCTCATTAATATAGGCTATTCCTCCATATTCAGTGCCCAGATGAGTATGATAATCTGTTCCATAATATAATGAAGAAATACAGTTATCATTGCTTACAACGCCAAAGATGCCGCTCATTTATTTGTCCCCCTAAAACAAAATAAGAATTAATCTCTTTTTTTAAATTTTGTTATACTGGAGTACTCAAAAATTCTCCTTTACAACAATATTTAAATATGAGTCATTATCACTTAATTTTAGGGGGATTTTATGCAGATTTTTAGAATATCTATTGATACTAAAGAAAAAAGCTCTGAAGCAAAGGTTCTAGAAAAAAAACTAAAATCGTTAGGTTATGATTTATCCTTAGAGATCAGCAAAGTTTACACAATTCAGCATGATTTTACAGAAGATCAAATTAAAAAAATAGCAGATGCACTGCATAATCCTGTTGTTGAGGCAATAAGGATAAATCAGCCATTAAAAAAAGAATTCAGCTGGGCATTGGAATTAGGATTTCTTCCAGGAGTTACTGATAATGTTGCAAACACAACAGCAGAGATAATCAATGATATTTTTAAGATGGAATTAGGAAGAAACAAGGTATTTACTTCTAAGGTTTTATTTATCACAGCAGATAGTTTAAGAAAAGAAGACATTCAGTTTATTGCAAATGAGCTGATAAACACATTGATAGAAAGATTCCATATCAAATCTCATTACCGATATACCCAAAACAATGGAATGGATTATATTGTGCCGGAAGTAAAGCTTGAACAGGCACAGTATATTGTCAGGATCAATCTGGATGTAGATGATAAAACATTATTAGAATTAGGAAAAAAAGGAATTCTAGATCCAAAAACAAATGAAAGAAGAGGCCCTTTGGCTTTAGACCTGGATTATCTTCATGCAATCCAGGATTATTTTAAAAAAGAAAACAGAAAAGCAACTGACATTGAGATTGAATCTATTGCACAGACATGGTCAGAGCACTGCAAGCATACAATATTTGCAGGAGAGATGGATGATATTAAAGAAGGATTATTTTCAAGATATATTAAAGGAGCAACAAAAAAGATAAGAGAAGATTTAGATGAAAATGAAAATGATTTTTGCTTGTCTGTTTTTAGTGATAATTCTGGAGCTATTATTTTTGATAATAAATACATGATAACTGACAAAGTTGAAACCCATAACAGCCCTTCTGCACTAGATCCATTTGGAGGAGCTATCACAGGAATTGTTGGTGTAAACAGAGATACTATCGGATTTGGATTAGGAGCTTTGCCGATTGCAAACAAATATGGCTTCTGCTTAGGAAAACCAGAAGACAAAAGCATAATTTACAGAGGAAAAGACAAGACAAATCCTGCATTGACTCCAAGAAGGATAATGGATGGTGTTATCCATGGAGTGAACGTAGGAGGCAATTGCTCTGGAATTCCTACACCTAATGGATTTGTCTATTTTGACGACTGCTATAAAGGAAAGCCATTGATCTTTGTAGGAACAGTCGGTTTGATTCCAAGAAAAGTAAATGGAAGAGAAAGCCATGAAAAAAAAGCAATGCCAGGAGACAATATTGTGATGATAGGAGGAAGAGTTGGAAAAGACGGCATCCACGGAGCAACATTTTCATCAGAAGCAATGGACTCAGGCTCTCCAGCAACAGCTGTTCAGATAGGAGATCCAATCACACAGAAAAAGCTTTCAGATGCAGTTGTAAAAGAAGCAAGAGACAAGAAATTATACAGCAGCATGACAGACAATGGTGCAGGAGGCTTGTCCTGCTCTGTTGCAGAGATGGCAAAAGAATCAGGAGGATTTATAGTTAATCTGGAAAAGATTCCTCTAAAATATCCTGGACTGCAACCATGGGAAATATGGATTTCAGAATCACAGGAAAGGATGACCTTGGCTGTTCCAGATGAAAGATTAGAAGAATTCATGAACCTGATGAAAATAAGAGGTGTTGAAGCAACAGTTATAGGAAAATTCAATGATTCAGACAAAGCAGTTGTTAAGTTCAATGAAAAAGAGATATTAAATTTAGATATGGATTTCTTGCATAACGGCCTGCCTACTAGAAAATTGACTACAAAGCCATATCCTTATAATAAAAAAGAACCTATAATCAATATAGAAAATCATCAGGAATTGTTTGAGAAGATTCTTGGAAATCATAATAACTGCAGTTTTGAATTTATATCAAAGCAGTATGATCATGAAGTCCAGAACAATTCTGCTGTAAAACCTCTGCAGGGAAAAGGAAGAGTAAATTCATCTGCTTCTGTAATAAAACCTTTATTCAAGAGCAAAAAAGGGGTTATATTATCACAAGCACTATTTCCAAGATTAAGTGAAATCAATTGTTATAATATGGCTGCATGTGCAATAGATACAGCAATAAGAAACTGTGTTGCTGCTGGAGGAAATATAAATCACTTAGCTTTGCTAGATAATTTCTGCTGGTGCAGTTCAGACGAGCCAGAAAGATTAGCGCAGTTAAAAGAAACTGCAAAAGCATGCTATGATTATGCTATCAGCTATAAAACACCATTTATCTCAGGAAAAGACAGCATGTTCAATGATTTCAAGGGATTTGATGAAAATAATAATCCAATAAAGATTTCAGTGCTTCCTACTTTATTGATATCAAGCATAGGAATTATTGAGGATGTTAATGATACAGCAACGATGGACTTTAAATCAGAAGGGGATTTGATATATGTTATTGGAGAAACAAAAGATGAATGCGGCGGAAGTGAATTTTATCATGTCTTCAATAAGATTGGAGCTAGATCCCCAAAAGTTGATGCAAGCAAAGCAAGACAATTATATGAAAAAATGTATAAACTTCATAAAAAAGGAATCTTAAGTGCATGCGCTTCTGTCAATCAAGGAGGATTATTGATTACACTTGCAAAAATGGCAGTTGCAGGACAGCTGGGAGCTGAGATTGACATCAAAAAAGCCCCTAATCAAGAGCTTCCTATAGAAAAGATATGCTATTCAGAATCACAGTCAAGATTTATCATTACAATCAATCCAAAAAACAAGGAGGAGTTTGAAAATTCAATGCAGAACTTTGTATTTGCACAGATTGGTATCATAAAAAATCAAACATTTATTGTCAATGAGATCATTAAAACAGACATTAAGAAATTGGAGCACATCTATAAAGAGCGTTTCAAAGATTTTTAGCTTTGCCCCAAAAGTATTGATCATGTCAGGATACGGAATTAACTGCGAAACAGAAAGCAAAAATGCTTTTGAATTAGCAGGAGCTAAAGCAGAGATTGTGCATATAAATGATCTGATCTCAAAAAAGAAAAATATGTCTGATTATGATATTCTGATGTTTCCAGGAGGCTTCTCTTATGGAGATGATACTGGCTCTGGACAGGCTTTTGCAGATAAGATAAAGAATAATCTTTGGGATGATTTAAAGCAATTCATAGAAGACAAAAAACTGATTCTTGGTGTCTGCAACGGTTTCCAGATAATGACACATCTTGGATTGTTTGATACAGAAGGAAATTATGGAAATAGGATAAGTGCATTAGAATCCAACAACAGCAATAGGTATGAATGCAGATGGGTTCACATAAAACATAATAACACCAATTGTGTTTTTACAAAAGATATTGATATTACACATCTTCCTGTTGCGCATGGTGAAGGAAGATTCTTCTGTAATTCAGAAACATTAAATAAATTAAAAGAAAACAATCAGATTGTATTCACTTATTGTGATGAGAATAAAAATCCAGCAGATCAAAAATATCCTTTAAATCCAAATGGCTCGATGCAGGATATTGCAGGAATCTGTGATAATACAGGAAGGATAATGGGGATGATGCCTCATCCAGAAAGAGCAGTCTATTCAATATCAGAGCCAGAATTCCATTTAAAGAAAGAAGCTGCAAAAAGAACTGATAATAAGATGCCTGAATTTATTGAATCTAATCTTAAAATCTTCAAAAATGCTGTTGATTTCATAAAATGTGCGGAATAATTGGTGTTATAAATAAAGAGGGAGAAGTATTTGAGAATATTGTAGTTGGATTAATCTCACTGCAGCATCGCGGCCAGGATGCATGCGGAATAATCACAAATCAAGGAGAAGAATTTCTGATTAAAAAAGAGATTGACCCAGTGCATAGAGTTTTCAGTGAAAGTGATGCAAACAAACTAAAAGGAAGGATAGGCATTGGCCATACAAGATATGCAACACAAGGAAGAGGAGCATTAAGTGATATCCAGCCGTTAAGCACAAAAACATTGCCTAAGATAGCAATGGCTCATAATGGAAATGCAATCAATTATTTTGAATTAAAAGAAGAATTTCTAAAACAAGGTTATAAGCTTGAAACAACTGTTGATAGCGAATTAATACTTAAAATATTTGCGTATAAATATCAAAAAAACAAGGATTTTTTTGAATCTGCAAAAGAGGTTTTTGAAAAAGTAAAAGGATCTTATGCATTAGTAGGAGTTATTGCAGACAAAGGCTTGTTTGCTATACGTGATCCTCATGGTATCAGGCCTTTGGTATTAGGCAAAAAAGGAAATTCTTATATGGTTGCATCAGAGACAGTTGCATTTCAAGTCTCTGATTATGAGTTTGTAAGGGATATTGCTCCAGGAGAAGCATTGTTTATCTCTAAAGATAATCTTAAGATGGAAAGCGAGATAATCCTGGAAAAAGAAAAAGCCCACTGCATGTTTGAATGGGTTTATTTTGCTTCTCCTAATTCAATGATTGAAGGAAGATCAGTCTATAAAGCAAGACTGGCTTTAGGAAAACTTCTAAGCGATTACATAGATAAAGATAAGATTGAGGTTATTCTTCCTGTCCCTGATTCAGGAAGAACAGCTGCAATAAAATTAAGCGAAGAAGCAGGCATAATATATAGAGAAGGGCTGATAAAAGATAGATACAGCCAAAGAACATTTATCATGTCCTCTCAAAAATTGAGGGAAAAGGCAGTTAAAAGCAAATTAAGGCCTGTAATAAGTATTTTGGAAGATAAAAGAGTAGCTGTTGTTGATGACAGCATCGTAAGAGGCACAACTTCAAGAAATATAGTAAAAACATTAAAACAAGGAGGCGTGAAAGAGATAACCTTTATCTCGTCATGTCCTCCAATAAGATATCCATGCTTTTATGGAATTGATATGTCTAGTACAAATGAATTTATTGCAGCTAATAAATCAATTGATGAAATAAAAATTTTTTTAGAAGCAGATAATCTAATATATTTAACAATAGATGATCTGAAAAAAGCTATAAGGAGGGATGTATGCATGGCATGCTTAACAGGAGAGTATCCTGATAATCCGACAGAAGAACAAAAACAAAAATTAAGCTCTCAAAGAGTGTCAGAGCAGACTACATTAGACAATAAACTTAATGTCTTGATAATAGGTTCAGGAGGAAGAGAGCATGCATTGGCATTAAAGGTCTCTGAATCAAGATTATTAAACAAATTATTTGCTGTTCCAGGCAATCCAGGCATTGCAGAAATTGCAGAATGCAATAATATAGATATAATAGATAACAATGCTTTGGTTAATTTTGCAAAAGAAAAAGATATTGATTTGGTCATAGTTGGCCCAGAAGATCCTCTATCAAATGGAATTGTTGATGCTTTTGAAGCAGCAGGAATAAGAGCATTTGGCCCTAATAAAAAAGCAGCGCAGTTTGAAGGTTCTAAATCTTTTGCAAGAAGATTTATGCATAAATATAATCTGCCTAGCGTCGAATTCAGGGAATTTACTGATTTTTCTGAAGCTGAAAAATACATCAAAGAAAAAGGAGCTCCTATAGTTGTAAAAGCAGACGGCTTGGCAGCTGGAAAAGGTGCTTTTGTTGCTAATACAGAAGAAGAAGCAGTAGATTTTGCAAAAGAATGTTTGATCAACAATAGATTCGGGCAGGCTTCATCAAAGATCATTGTAGAAGAATGCCTGATAGGTGAAGAAGCATCTTATCTTGTGTTTATGGATTCAGAAACCTTCAGCCCGATGGTCTATTCACAGGACCATAAGCCTGTTTTTGAAGGTGATAAAGGACCTAATACAGGAGGGATGGGCGCTTATTCTCCTGCACCAATATTAGACAGCCATGAAAAAGAATTAGAAGAAAAAATAATCAAGCCGTTCTTAAAAGGAATAAAACAGGAAGGAATTGACTTCAAAGGTGTATTATATGTTGGATTGATGAAGACAAACAGAGGATTAAAGATATTAGAATTTAACTGCAGGTTTGGAGATCCAGAAACACAGATTATCTTGCCAAGATTAAAAACAGATATCATAGATGTTATGAATGCAGTTATTGATAAAAAGCTTGGCAGCATCAGATTAGACTGGTCTGATGAGCATTGCGTGGCAGTTGTATTAGCATCAGGAGGTTATCCAGGAAGCTATGAAAAAGGCAAAAGAATAACAGGCTTGGAAGATGTTGAAGGAGTGCATATAATACAGGCAGGAACAAAAAAAGAGAATGGAAATATCTATACAAATGGAGGAAGAGTATTGAATGTAGTTGCTTTAGCTCCTACATTAAAGCAGGCTGTTGATAAAGCTTATTCAAACATCCCAAAAATAAATTTTGAAGGCATGTATTTTAGACGAGATATTGCAAAAAAAGAGCTTGATAGGCAAAATGACTAAAGAACTGATAAGAGAAAAGATAAATTTAACTAGAAAGAACTTATCAAAAGAGATTATTGCTGAAAAAAGTAAAAAAATAATAGAATCACTGATTAAATTAGAAGAATATAATAATGCATCAACAATAATGCCTTATATTTCACTGAATATTGAAGTAGATACAAAAGAATTTATAAAAAAAGAGTTATTAAAAGGAAAAAATATTGTTGTTCCTTTTGTTGAAGATGAAAATATTCAAATTTCGAGATTGAATAATTTTGAAAATCTTGTCCAGGGAAAATTTGGAGTCTTAGAGCCTGAAAAAAAAGAAAGATATGATGGTAAAATTGATCTGGTCATAATCCCAGGCATTGCTTTTGATGAAAAAGGCTCAAGGATCGGATTTGGAAAAGGATATTATGACAAATTTTTGGAAAGATTCAAAGATTCACTAAAGATTGGCCTGGCATTTGAAGAGCAGATTGTTGATTTTGTTCCTTCAGAAGAGCATGACCAGCCGGTTGATATAATTATAACTGAAAAAAGGGTAATAAAATGCAATTATTAGACGGAGAAAAGGTATCTAATGAAATAATGGAAAATGTTAAGCAGGAAGTCTCTTCTTTAGGTAATAGTCCTGGATTGGCTGTTATTCTGATAGGAGAAGACAAGGCTTCTAAGATATATGTCAATATAAAATCAAAAAAGTGCAAAGAAGTAGGTATGGAATCCTATAAATATGAACTTAGTGAAGATACTTCTGAAGAAGAAGTTCTTAAACTGATTGAGGAATTGAATAAAGATGAAAAAGTAAATGGAATCTTAGTCCAGATGCCTGTTCCTTCTCATATATCAAGAAATAAGATAATGAATGCAGTTGTTCCTTCAAAAGATGTAGATGGTTTTCACCCATCAAACATTGGAAAATTAATTCTTGGAGAAGAAGGGCTGTTTCCATGCACTGCTATAGGTGTAATAAAACTTTTAGAGCATTATAATATTGAATTATCAGGAAAAGAAGCTGTTGTAATTGGCAATAGTATAATTGTTGGGAATCCTACTGCTCAATTGCTTCTCAAAAAAGGAGCAACAGTCACTGTCTGCCATAGCAAAACAAAAGATCTGAAAGCTCATACAGAAAAGGCTGATATAATAGTTTCTGCTGCTGGAAAGAGAAATTTAGTTACATCTGATATGGTAAAACAAGGAGCAGTTATTGTTGATGTTGGAATAGTTAGAGAACAAGGCAAAATATATGGTGATGTTGATTTTGAAAATGTAAAAGACAAATGTTCATATATAACTCCTGTGCCAGGAGGTGCAGGGCCAATGACTGTTGCTTGTTTATTGGAAAATACTCTAAAAGCATACAAAATACAAGGGGGAGAATAATGGTATTGAAGATAGCAGTATTAGGATCTACAAAAGGAACTGATTTGCAGGCAATAATTGATGAGATAAAAGAAGAAAGATTAGTTGATGTTGAGCTTTCATTTGTATTAAGCAATGTAGAAGATGCTTATATTCTTGAAAGAGCAAGAGAACATAAATTTAAAGCAGTATTTCTGGATCCTAAAGATAAAGACAGAGAAGCATATGACAAAGAAGTTGATAAATTACTGCAGGAGCATAATGTTGATCTAGTATTATTGATAGGTTACATGAAACTAATGTCAAATTGGTTTGTAGAAAAATGGAGAAATAAGGTTATGAATATCCATCCTTCATTACTTCCTGCTTATGCAGGAGGAATGGACTTAAATGTTCATGAAGAAGTCTTGAAAAGAGGATGCAAAGTATCTGGCTGCTCATTGATATTTATTGATGAAGGAGCTGATACAGGGCCTATAATAATCCAGAAAACCTGTAAGATCAATAATGATGAAACAGCTGATACATTAAAAGTGAAAGTCCAGAGATTAGAAGGAAAAGCTTTGCTTGAAGGGATCAAGCTTTTCAAGGATGGAAAAATAAAAATTGAAGGAAAAAAAGTTCATATTTTGGAGGATTCAAAATGGAAAACAATTATAAAGAAGTTATTAGACAAAATCTGAGTAATACACTTTTCTCAGGATTCATTCCAGAGCTTGGGATGCACAAGCCAGGCAAAGTAAGAGATGTTCATTTTACATCAGCTGAACTAGGCAAGCCTATTGTTATGGTTGCAAGCGACAGGATTTCATGCTTTGATAATGTATTGTCCAGGCAGATCCCTTTCAAAGGAAGAGTTTTGAATCTTTTTACAAGATGGGCTTTTTCTCAGACAGAAGACATTGTTCCTAATGCAATGGTCAAAAGCCCTTATGAGAATGTTGTTATCCAGAAAAAGATGGACAAGATTCCTTTTGAATTTGTAGTAAGAGGATATGTCTGGGGAAGCATGGCAGCTGACTATGAGAACGGCAAAAGAGAATTCTGCGGGCATAAATTATCAGATAGCTTGCTGCGTTATCAGAAACTAGATGAGCCATTATTTACACCTGCAACAAAAGCAGAAGACGGAGACCATGATATAAATGTAAGCTTTGAATATATGGCTGATAAATTAGGAGCAGACTTAGCAGCAAAATTAAGAGATGCTGCAGTCAAATTGTTTAAAAGAGGCTCAGATCTTGCAAGAGCCAAAGGTTTTATATTTATTGATACTAAATATGAATTTGGATTAGATGAGAATAAGAATATTCATCTGATAGACGAGGCTAATACGCCTGACTCTTCCCGTTATTGTGAGATGGAAGAATATGGAAAATTCAATAAGATAAAGATAGAGATGTCATCAGGCAAATACAATAATGTTACTGAATTATTAAAAGCAAAGCCTGAGCTAAAGATAAATGAACTTTCAAAGCAGTTTGTAAGAGATGTTTTAGTTGAAAAAGGATTCAGCTATGGAAGCTCTGGAAAAGTTCCTGAATTAGCTGATGAAGATGTGATTGAAGTTGCTTTTAGGTACATTAATTTATATGAGAAATTGACTGGCAACAGATTCACATTCCCTTCTGGAAATGTCAAAGAAGATCTATTGTTTAATCTAAAGAAAGAAGGTTATATCAAAGGAGGGATTGCTGTGATTATAGCTGGCTCTGATTCTGATATGGAACATATCAATAAGATCAAAGAAGAGCTGGAGAAATATTCAATTGCTTCCAGAGTTCATATCTGCTCTGCACACAAACAGCCTGGAAAATGTGAAAACTTAGTTGTAAAATACAATGACTCTGTTGAGCCGATTGTTTTCATAACAATTGCAGGAGGAACAGATGCTTTGAGTGGAGTTGTTTCTTATCATAGTGTTCATCCTGTTGTTTCATGCCCTCCTGACAAGAATGAATACAGCAGCTGTGTAACAAACCCGCCTGGAAGCTCTAACTCATTGATATTAAGGCCAGCAAACGTAGCAAGACATGTTGCATCAATCTTAGGCCACAACAATCCTGATCTGCAGAAAAAGATTGCAGACAAAAACGCAGAAAAGATTAAGAAGCTAGAAGAAGCTGATAAGTCTCTTAATTAATTTTTTTATTTTTTTCCTTACCTTTTTAAACAACTTCTTTTATTATTTTGTTATGGAATATACACCAAATACAAGAGATCAAATAGGTCATTATTTTAGTAATAAAGTAGGTACTTTGCGTTATCTAAGACTTGAGGGAATAGTTGATGATGAAAAAGTTCATGAATTTCAAAGAGCATTTATAGAAGGTATAGAAGCAACTATTACAAGTCTTGCTGAGGGAAAGCTTTTAGAATCAGAAGGTATTGGTGAAACACAATTAAGAAGGATATTGGAGCTTGCAAGAAGTTCTGATTGGGCACAAGTTGAGACAATAAGGGCTTTATATCAGGTTTATGATGGGATCACTGGCCAAAAATCAGACGTAGAAATAGTTTAATATTTCTTTGGAAAACATTTAAATAACATTTAGGATTTATTCTACTTGGGGTGTGAAATGAGTAAAAAACTAATTGTTTTTGATTGGAATGGGGTTATTATTGCAGATACTCTTGCCTGTTTGTATGCAGACAATATGGTATTGAAGGCTTTTAGGGGGAAGCCAGTTAATCTTAAGACTTATCGTGAGACTTTTAGGATACCTGCTAATGATTTTTATGCAATGCAGGGTGCTGATAAGAAGGAATTAGCACAAAAATCTAAAAAATGCGGAGATATTTTTCATGAATATTATGAGAAAAGAGTTTCAAGGATTAGAACAAGGAAGAATATTAAAAAGGTCTTAGAATGGCTGAAAAGAAATAACTTTGAATCAGTTATATTGAGCAATCATACTATAAAAGGAATAGATAATCAATTAATAAGATTAAAAATAAAAGATTATTTTCTTAAAGTGCTAGCAACTTCTGATAAATCTACTTCTATGAAAAAGAAGAGTAAATTTCAAAAATTGAAAAGTTATCTTAAAGGTTATAATAAAAATAAAGTATTTATTATTGGAGATTCTCCTGAGGAAGTTGAGATTGGAAGAAAGTTAGGTATTAAAAGGATTGCATTAACTGGAGGTTATTTTAGTAATCAAAGATTAAAACAAAGTAACCCAGATTATATGATAAATAATTTAAAAGAGATAATAAATATACTAAAAAAATGCAAATAGATTATTCAAAAGCAGGCGTCAATATAAAACTTGGAGATAAAGCTTCAAAGATTTTATATGAAGCAGCTAAGAAAACATTTGAAAACAGGCAGGGAAATATTGGAGAGATAATTGTTCCTTTTGATGATTTTTCTGGTGTTAGAGCAATAGACATAAGCCAATTGCCTGAGGGAAGCCTGATGTGCATGGGTTTTGATGGTATTGGAACAAAAGTAGAGATAGCCCAAAGAATGAATAATCATTCTACAATTGCTTTTGATTTGTTTGCTATGGTTTGTGATGATGCAATTGTAAGAGGAGCAGAGCCTGTTTTGATCGGCTCTGTATTAGATATTAATTCTTTAGGAGACAATCCAGATATACCTATGATCCAGCAGTTAGCAGATGGATATGTTGAAGCTGCAAAACAAGCAAATGTTGCTGTTATCAATGGAGAATTAGCTGAATTAGGGGATGCAGTTGGTGGATATGGAAAATTCAAATACAACTGGTGTTCAGGATTGGTATGGTTTGCAAATAAAAATAAACTATTTACAGGAAAGGAGATCCAATTAGGAGATTCAATTGTTGTTCTGGAAGAAAAAGGATTTAGATCAAATGGATTATCATTAGCAAGAAAAACATTTGAAGCAAAATATGGAGATAACTGGCATGAGCAGGAATTTGAAGGAGAAAAACTTGGAAATTTAGTTTTAACACCTTCAACAATCTATTCAAAAGCAGTCGTTTGTCTGCACGGCGGCTTTAAGACAAACGGCTCCTGCAAAATAAATGGTGTTGTCCATATTACAGGCGGAGGAATTCCAGGCAAACTAGGAAGAGTTTTGAAGCCGTCTAATTATGGAGCAGAATTAGATAATCTATTTGAGCCATGCAAAGCAATGCAGCACTGCCAGGAAATAGGAGATATAGAAGATAAAGAAGCATACAAGACATGGAATATGGGCCAGGGATTAGCAATAATAACACCAGAGCCAGAAAAAGTCATTGAAGAGCTTAAAAAATTCAATATCAATGCAAAGATAGCAGGCAAAGTGATTGAAGAAAAGAAAATAAAAATAAAAAGCTGGGGAGGCTCTGAATTAATTTTTGATATTGATTAAGCAGCATTACTATATCCTTCATTTGGCATTAAAATTCTTGTTTTCAAGCTATCAAGTTTTCTAATTTCTTCTTCAGGATCTTTTCCCATTAGATCACAAACAGCTTCGTATAATGTAGTCATTGGAGCAAGTTCTTCTATTCTACTCTCTGCAGATCTTCTTAATTCTTCATGTTTACTCTTTTCAATATCTAATATCTTTAATGTTTTTACTCTCTCTTCACTTATTTCAAAACATTTGCCTTGACCTTCCTTAAATGCTTCATACCTTTCATTTATGTCAGGAAAATCTTCTATATATTCTCCTTCACCTTTTTCTCTTCTTGCTTCAAATTCCGCCATAACAGTAGCAATATAACCTTTAAATTTTTCAACCTTCTCATCTAAAACTCTAATATCTTCTTGATAATTTTCAATTGATTCTTTGTAATCTTCTAAACGTTCTCTGATTAGATTAGCTCCTCTTTTATAATTCACTGAAAAATGAGCTACTTTTATAAGGTCACTATAAACAGAAGATAACAAAGCGCTCATCACTTTTTTTCTTAAGAAACTTAATCCTACTTTATCTAAAATATCAATGCCTCTTGTTACATTAATAACTCTTCTGACTTCTTGATATTCGTCAGCAAATTCAATATAATTATTTATCACTCTGCTTATGTGAGTCAGATCATCAAGCTGGCCTTCTATTTCTTTTATCTCTCTTTGTTTTTCTTCTACCCTGCTAACATTTCCTAGAGAACTAATAAATCTTGTATATTCTTCTAGAAGTTCCTTATGTTTTGGCTCTAATTCCCTAATTTTACCTTCAACATAACCCAAACAACCTGATACTGATCTCCCTTCTAAAACCTCTTCTACTTGTCTTTTTGCATTATGCAAAGCTGATTCAACTTTTTCTTCAATCATTTTTATTCACCTTTAAAATTAATTAAGCTGCTTTTGCTGCAGCAAATTCTTTGTCTAATTCATCTGCTGCTCCTTTGATTTTTTCATAAAATCTTGACCATTTGTAGTAATGATCAATTCTTCTTTGTATTCCATCTATTATACTGTTCATTGAATCTGCACATTCTTCATTATCAATAAATATTCTTTTGTATTCTCTTCTTTTGAATGATTTTTCTTCTAAATCTATATTGCAGGATGTTAAAGAATCTTTTAATTCTCTTAAATAATTTGAAAAAAGTTCTTTATATAACTCTATATCTCCAGTAGACTTACCAGAATTTTCCAATGTTTTTTCTTTTTCTACAACTGATTTTAATTCTTTTTGTATCCTGCTGCGTCTTGCAGAAACTTCTTCTATTTCCTTTTCTACTTTATCTAATTCTCTTCCATATTGATTTATATTCATTATTGCTTCACTATATTTATCAGAAGCTATTTTTTCATATCTTATCTCTTTTTCTACTTTTTTATCCATATCTCCATATTTTTTTTCAAAGCAATGCTGCATCTTTCTTAATACAGTTCTTTTTCTTTGTCTATAAGCTTGAGATTCTTTTTCTGCGACAGAAATTATTGTTCCTGCTGTTGTCCCTGATGGAGTTTGAGTTTCTGTTATTTCTACTACTCTTATCTTAGGATTAATATATCCACACACCTTTTCTAAAGTATTGAATTCTTTGCCTAATACACTTTGAGCTGCACTAACTAAATCATCTTGAACTTGCAGATCTAGAGCTTGAACTTTATATTGAGCTATTCTATCTTCTATATCTAATCTAGAAGAGCGATCTTCTGTTTTCTTCAAATTTCTTCTTTCTTCTGCTATTCTGTGATTAAGAGCCCTTATTACTCTTGAAGTTGGCCTTGTTAATCCAAACCTGTCTGTGATTTGGTAGAACCATGAATGCCTGTTTCCGCATATTTGTTCAATTGTTTCCATCTTCTTCACCTTCATTAGTATATAGCCCCTTGTCAGGTGCTCATTTCGCAGGAGAAATGAAGACAAAGGGCTATGAACATAATCTAGTCCTGCTGTCTGAACACCTATAATCTTATAAGTCAAAGAATTATATAAAACAATGTTGTAGTATTAAACACAACAATATTCAGCCTAGAATGAGGCGCTTTGATTTTCCCCTTACATTTTACTTAAAAATAGAAAAATTTAAATAAATGTAAGGGTATAAAGAATATATGGAAATCGTAAAGAAAAAGAATTATTATTATCTTAAGCATTCTTATAGAAGAGGCGGGAAAATAATAACAAAAGAAAGATATTTAGGAAAATCTATACCAAAGAACATTGAAAAGATAAAATCTGATTTTTTAAGAGAAACAAAAAAAGAGTTATATACTAAACTCAGCAGAATAAAAAACAATTTTAAAAAAGAATGGAGAAAATATCCTCTTTCTGTTAAAAGAGAGTTATTAATAGATTTTTCAGTAAATTTCACTTACAACACTAATGCTATAGAAGGCTCAACAATAACAAGAGAAGAGACAGAGGAATTAATAAAAAGAAAAATAGCTCCTAATAAATCAATAAGAGATATCCAGGAAACTATCAGACATTCAGAAACATTTCTCCAGATGTTAAATGAAAAAAAAGACTTAAGTTTAACATTAATTTTAAAATGGCACAGGTATATTTTTCAGGAGTCAAAATCTGATATAGCAGGGAAATTAAGAGATTATAATGTAAGGGTTGGTGATTATAGATGCCCTGACTGGCAGGATGTTGAAAAATTAATGAAATCTTATTTTGAATGGTACACAAAAAATAAGAAGAAAGAGCATCCAGTTGAATTTGCTGCATCAGCCCATTATAAATTTGTAGAGATCCATCCTTTTGGAGATGGAAATGGAAGAATAGCAAGATTACTTGTTAATTTTATACTTAATAAATATAGATATCCATTAATGGCAATAGAATATCAAAATAGGAAATCTTATTATAAGGCATTAAAAAAAGCAAATAAAAAAGGAGACTATGAGTTTATTAAATATTTTGTAAGAAGATATTTAAGTAAATATAAAAAATATTTAAAAAATTAACTGCATCTGAATGAATTGATTGTAGTGTCAAACATCTCTTTTGTCTCATCATATTCTTCTGATAATCCAGACACATCTAATGCTAAGACAACATCAGGGCACACTACAACTTTATATGTTGTTATTAATTCATCATTTTCTTCATCTATCATTTTTCCGCTCATTATCATTGTATCTTCAGTGATCTGATGGTCTATTTCCTGATAATCAAACATCAGATAAAACAGTTCACTCATTGTTTCATAGTAATCAGTTGTATTTGTAAATTCCTCAATATCAAATACAGATAAATGTACATATGGAACAAAGTCAGCTAGCTGATAATAGTAATAATCTCTTGAATAATGTTTTGGCTCAAGCCATTCATCTGGGTGAGTCAATGTAAACTGGCTAGTACTGTGGGTTTTATAATTTACACTGCTAGAACTTCTAGAATTAGTCTGGACTCTAGGCGTTGCTGCTTGGTTTTGATAAACCTGCGAAGCACACCCGCTGACTAACAAAACTGCAAAAACAAGTAAAATTATTTTTTTCATATTTAATCACCACCAATTATATTGTAAAAGCAACTATATAAAAACAAGTTGTAGTAATTAAGACAACATACCCTGTGTCAAGCCTTGTTTAAAAAAACTTGTTCCTAATACAGCTATAACAATAACAAATATTAGGATATAAAACAAAATCAATACTGCAATTGGAATAACATACATTAATACTGCTCTTAATCTAGAAATCTCATGAACCTTTTCAGTGCCGATGATCAATAATACTAAGTTATAGATCCATATCAAGCTGCTGAGAACAGGTATCCATCCAAAAACAAATCCAGGAGTCCTGGTATATATATACAACTGATATGTTTTATTATAATCTGCTTTTCCTCCAAATATCAAGATCCATACATGCAGTAATCCAGCTACTAAAAAACTAGCTGCCAGTCCTATACTATAACTAATTATTGCCCATATAAACAAATATCCAAAACTAAACTGCTCTTGTGGCATATCAATCCCAAGTAGCTTTGAAACTAAACTCAAAGAAAATCCCTGGAAAAAATATCCGACAACTACTGCTAAAACAGTTGCTATTAAAGATAATATCACAAGATAAACAAAAGCATCTTTAATCCCTTTTTCCTTTTTCAGGCTTTCAAAAAAATCAAAAGGTTTTGTTAATACTTTTATTATTTTATCAATCATATCCATAATTGATATATAAATAAATTTATTATATAAAACTATCGGATTTATGAACAATTGAAAATGTTTCCTGAGCTTGCTGTTCTGTTTCTATACCCAAATTAAATGAATTTATTCCTCTTTTTTTTAAATATCTTATACAACCCTCAATATCATTAGCTAATCTGCCTCCTGCAAAAACTTTCATAGCTGTTGTAGGTTTTTTTGCATCTTGGATTGCTCTGAAAGCATCATTTTCATTTGAAAATTGAAATTCTTTATTTATCCAAGTCCAATAAAGTGCAAAATCTATTTTTCTCAATTTAGGTATAGATAAACTAGTTAAATGTGCAAGAGAAATAGGGATCATATCATTTTCTCTAACTCTTTTTATCATTTTTTCAATTATATCCAATCTATCCATAATTATTAAGCAGTCAATAGGATTAGGTCCAATTAAACAAAAATCGCATACTTCCTTAAGAACATCTAATTTTTCCTGAAAAATATCTAAATCAATATTTATAGAGTAAATTTCTTTTTTTGTCAAAGGTTTTTCATCAACTTTTGCAAACCATTTTGTTGATGGATATGGAAGTTTTGAGATATCTCCTTTTATCTTGTCAGAAAAATAATCTTGATACATAGTTGAAACAATTTTATTTGGGAATTTCATCAAAGGTTTATAATTAAGATTAACACCGCATCTCCAGTTTGGATTGCCTATACCTACAACTTCTGGATATTTCTTTTTTATTGTTTTAAAGGAATTGATGACCTCTGCTTTCACTGACATATCAAATCCTCTAACACCCAATTCGTATGATTTATTCATAATAGAAACAATATAAGATTCAGTAGTTATTTTATCCTTTAATTCTTCTTTTGTTCCAAACCAGCCAAGAAACCTATCTCCTCCTAATATTACAGCAGGATATTTTTTATCTTCAATATCAATAAAATTAAATGATTCCATAAACACGGATTAATAGGAAAGATTATAAATAGTTTTTGAATTAACAAAATTTAAATATCATTAATGAAATATCTTTCTTAAAATGGAAATAAATGAAAGTGAATTTGAGGAAAAAGTTTTAGAAAAAAGCAAGGAAATGCCTGTTGTAGTAGATTTCTATGCAGACTGGTGCGGGCCTTGCCAGATGTTAGCTCCAATCATGGAAAAACTAGAAGAAGAGTACAAAGAAAAAGTAGTCTTTGTAAAGATAAATACAGACAATAATCCAGCAGCAAGCCAGAAATATGGGATAACAGGAATACCTGCTGTAAAATTATTTAAAGATGGAGAAGTAGCTGATGAATTTGTTGGACTGCAATCAGAGGATATGATAAAACAATGGCTGAACAAAAACTTGTAAAAAAAGAAGCTGAAACAAAGGGTCTGTCTAAAGCAGAGAAGCAGATGCTTAAAAGCATAAAAAGATATGCAAGAGCATCTGGCTATGTGATTCAGCCGAATAAAAAGATTCTTGGAATTCTTATCAAAGGATTGTTCAAAAATATTGAAAAATATGGCTACAGATATTGTCCATGCAGAAAACCGACTGGAAATCCAGCAGAAGACAAAAAGATAATATGTCCATGCATTTTCCATAAAGATGAGATCAAACAGGATGGATACTGCAAATGCCTTCTTTATTATAAAAAGATAAAATAAATACTTTATACAATAAAGAACCTTTATAAATAACTTCCTTTAGTTTTATAGTATGGAAGAAGGACTTTCTAAACAAATCTCAGAAGCTGAAAAGGCTAGAGAAGAAAATAGAACAAGGATAACTGCTGTATTAGCTGAAGTTGGGTATCGCTATGAAGAGCTAAGAAGCGTTGCTGTGTTAGAGATGTATCAAGGCCATGATGTTCACGCATTCTATATATTGACTAGTGATCCTTCAAGAGTTGTTCATGTTCAGGCATATCCTGAAATGAGTTCTGATAGAAAAATGAGTTTAATGGCAAGATTAATAAATTATAATATGATGATGGTGATAAGAGAGAACAGTTCTGCTTCTCCTGGAAATGAGCATGCTGCAGTAATTGAAAGGTTTGAAGAAGGAAAAGTTGTAGAAATTCCTTATGATGTAAAAACTCTAGAACTTTTATTAGAAAAAAATGTGCCTGAGCTGAGATAAAAGTAATCTTTTTAAACAACTTCTTTTAAAATTATACTATGGATGCACATGATGAACATAATCATTTGAGGATTAGAAGTATAGTAGAAGAAATTGGAAGACATTATGAAGAAAAAGGTCTTGCTGATCCAGTAATAATAAAAAGAGATGCTGCTATTCATGCTTTTTATAGATTAAAAGAAGATCCTTCTAAGGTTGCTTATGTGAATGCTTATCCTTCAACAGATAAATTGATGGGAACATTTATCTTATTTCAAGATTATGATCCTAATTTTCCTGTAATAGATTCTGGTACTATAAACAATCATCAATTTCTTGGATATAAAGCTGAATATTTGGAGCACTTGATAGGAAGAAAGATCCCTCAATTGAGATTAGAGTAATCTTTATAAACACCAATTTTCTCCTGTTATATTATGATAGGAAATTATGATGCTTTGGAGATAGAGCCGGAAATACTGAAATTCTGGGATAAAAACAAAATATATCAAAAGCAGAAAGAAAAGAGCAAGAAAGGAAAACCATTCTATTTTCTAGACGGCCCTCCATATACTTCAGGAAAGCTGCATCTAGGACATGCATGGAACTACAGCATGAAAGATATGGTTCAAAGATTTAAGAGAATGTCCGGCTTTAATGTTTGGGATAGGCCTGGTTATGACACTCACGGACTTCCTACTGCTCATGCTGTGCAGGCAAAATTAAAGCTAGAGCATAAAGATGATATAGAAAAATATGGAGTTGCTAAATTTGTTACTGCATGCAAGAAATTATGCCAGGATAATCTTGAAAAGATGAAGATCAACCAGATAAGATTAGGGATCTGGATGAATTTTGATGATCCTTATGTAACTTTCAAAAATGAATTCATAGAAGGAGAATGGTGGTTGATCAAGCAGGCGCATATAAACAATAGATTATATGAAGGAGAAAAAGTAATGCATTGGTGCCCTGAATGCGCAACTGCATTGGCAAAGCATGAATTAGAATATCAGAATGTAACAGATAATTCAATTTTCCTGAAATTCAAAATTAAAGATAAAGATAATGAATATCTGGTAATATGGACAACAACACCATGGACAATTCCATATAACCTTGGAGTTATGGTTAATCCAGAAGAAGATTATGTAAAAGCTCAGGTTGACAATGAAGTCTGGATTGTTGCCTCTAAATTAGTTGGTGTTTTTGTGCAGGGAGTTGTTGATAAGAAATACAAAGTCATAGAAGAGCTTAAAGGAACTGACTTATTAGGATTAGAATATGAGCATCCACTGCATGATGAGCTTAAGAAGATATATGACAACCTAAAGAAAGATCATCCAAATGTTCATACTGTTGTATTAAGCAAAGAATATGTTGATACTACATCTGGCTCTGGCTTGGTCCATATGGCTCCTGGCTGCGGTCCAGAGGATTATGAAGTTGGACATGTAAATAATATTCCTCCTTTTAACAATCTGAATGAAGATGGTTCTTTTCCAGAAAAAATGGGGAAATTCAAAGGCCTTGTTGCAAGAAAGGATGATAAAAAATTCATTGAATTCCTGGATAAAAAAGGAGCTTTGATTGCCACAACTAAAGTTGAGCACGAATATGCTCACTGCTGGAGATGCAAAGGCCCTGTTGTTTTCAGGACAACAAAGCAGTGGTTCTTTAAGATTGAAGATCTGAAAGAAAAGATGCGTGAAATAAACAAGAAAATAAAATGGATACCTGACTGGGCTGGAAACAGGCAGTTTGATTCCTGGCTTGATAATCTAAGAGATAATTCAATCACAAGGCAGAGGTTCTGGGGCTGTCCTGTTCCAATATGGAAATGTGATTCCTGCGGAGACTTTATTGTTATAGGCTCAACAGATGAATTGAAAAAATTAGCAGGAAAGATTCCAGAAGACCTGCACAAGCCGTGGATAGATGAAGTAAAAATAAAATGTAAATGCGGAAAATTCAAAAAAAGAGTTCCAGATATATTGGATGTATGGGTTGATGCAGGAACAACATCATGGACCTGCTTGGATTATCCTCAGAAAAAGGACCTATTCAATAAATTATGGCCTGCTGATTTTATTTTAGAAGGCAAAGACCAGATTAGAGGATGGTTTAATCTATTATTTGTAGCTTCTATGGTCAGCATGCATAAGCCAAGCTACAAATCTGTCTATATGCATGGTTTTATCAATGATGCCCAGGGAAGAAAGATGTCAAAATCATTGGGAAATTATATTTTGCCTGATGAAGTTATTGAAAAATATGGCGCAGACACATTAAGATATTATTCAGTTGGCGGAGCAAATCCAGGAGAAGACCTTAATTATAATTTTGATGACATGAAGATAAAGCATGCTAATCTGATGATTCTATGGAATCTGCATAAATTTCTGATAGGAATGGCAAAAGAGACAGGAAATCCTGAAAAATTTGATGAAGAAGTTATGAAGGATATGTTCTCTGTTGAAGAAAAATATATCTTTTCAAAGCTGAATCATGCAATAGAAAAAACTAGCTTTTTGTTTGATGAGTATAGATTAAATGAAATCCCTTTAGTTATTGAAGATGTTTTCTTAGAGCTTTCAAGAACCTATGTTCAGTTAGTAAGAGACAAATCTTCATTAGGCTCTAAAGAAGAAAAACAAGTTGTTGCTTATACTTTATATATAGTTATTATGGAATGCTTAAAGCTGTTTGCGCCAATTGCTCCATTTATCACAGAAGCAATCTATCTTAATTTAAAAGAAGCATTTAAGCTTAAGCATGAAAGCATTCATTTATGGGAATGGTCAAAAGCTGATAAGAAAATGATTGATGCTAAATTAGAAGAAAATATGTCAATAGCCAGCAACATTATCCAGGGAATATTATATGGAAGAGAAAAAATCCAGAAAGGATTAAGATGGCCTCTTAAAGAAGTTATTGTTACAGGAGGTCTTGTTGCACGTGTTGTTGAAAAATTAGGAGATATAATTAAGGTTCAGACAAATGTCAAGAATCTAAAAGCAATGACAAGCCTGCCTGGCCTTAAAGAAAGGGTAAAAGCAGATTATACTAAGATTGGGCCTGAATTCCACAAAAAATCAGCAGAAGTTATTGCACACATTTCCACACAAAGTCCTGAAACAATATTAGGGCATATTGCAAAGGAAGGAAAATATGAATTCAAATTAAAAGGAGAAAAAATAGTAATAACCATGAATCATCTTTTGATTGAAAGAGAGATTCCTAAGCCCTATATCGAAGCTGAAATCAAAGGAGGCCATGTATACTTAAATCCAGAAACTGATGATAAATTAGAAGCAGAAGGCTATGCAAGAGAGGTTATGAGAAAGATACAGTCATTAAGGAAAAAAGCTCATTTTGAAAAATCAGACAGGATTAAATTGCATGTAAAAGTTGATAAAGATCTGAAAGAAATGTTAAAACCTTGGGAAAAGAAGATCAAAGAAAAGGTTGGAGCAGATAAAATAGATATCTCTGAATTAAAAGCAGCAAGAAAGCATGCATTTGAATATAAAGAGAAGATCAAAGATTATTCTTTAGATATTAGTTTTGATAAGGTGAGATAAAATGAAACCAAAAAAATTTAGTTTAAATAAAATATCAAAGAAGATTAAGAACAAAGAAGCTTGGAAACCAGAAAAGGTTGAAGTAGTAAATGATTCTGTCTTGAATGCATATAGATTTGAAGGAGAGTATGAATGGCATAAGCATGATGATAAAGACGAAATCTTTATTGTTTTTAAGGGCAGTATGAAAATTCTTACAAAGAAAGGAACAATACATCTTAAAGAAGGTGAAGGTGTGAATATGCCAAAAGGAACTGAATTCTGCCCTGTCTCTGACAAACCTTCAATTGTTCTGATGATTGAACCTTTGGGATAGGAAAGTTAGTTTTGACAAGCTTTAAAAACAACTTATTTTTTGTTTTATTTAATGGTAGATGTTAGCTTAGTTCAAAAAGTTGAAGAGAAAATTCTTGCTGATATACTAAATTTAGAACCTGATGAAAAAGACGAATCCCTAACAGATATTTTATCTGAAGAAAATAAAAAAGAAGCAGCAGCTCTTTTAAGAAAGTATATCATACCTCAAAATTATGAATTAAATAATATTTATGATAAGGTTGCTGATTTCTTATTAGCTGATCTTGTTGTCAGAGAAGGAAAAGTAGTTCCTAAAAGAATAGCTGATCCTGGAGATGAAGATAAGAAGTTTTTAGAATTATATTCTGCTCTTGCCCAGCTTGATGAAGAGCTTAAAGATTATAAATCCTTTACTAGAAGGAATAGAAAAGCTGAATCAAACATTGAATTAAAATTTGAAGCTGCAGAAGAAAGATTGAAAGTAGTCAAAAGAAAACTAGAAGAGGCAAAGAGCAAGAGAGAAGGATTAAATGATGATAAAAAAGACCAGCATGAAGCAAAAAGATTAGACGAAGAAATTGAAAGATACAAAAAAGAAAAATCAGAAATCAAAGAACAAAAACAGATGCATCAAAATAGGATGGCTTTTTTTGATAGAGAATTAGCTGGTTATATGAAAGACAGCCCATTAAGATCTTATTTTGATGCTGCATTAGCAAAAGCAAAAGAGCTTGGCCTTGAAAAACATCTTAATTTTGAAATACCTAAAACAGAAAAAGAAGAAAAGGTTTCTCTTGATGCAGATATATTATCAAGAAAAATTGAAGGAATTCCTATTGAGTTTTTTCCTTATACAGGACCAACTGCTGGAAAGCCAGTTTCTTTTTTTGGAAGATGGAAATATAAGATTGCAGCAGGAATTGCTGCAATAGTCTTAGCAGCAGGAGCAATTGCTTACAAATTCAATGCTAAAAGAGCAGATAAAATAATTAGTTTTAATCCTGAAACAATGGAATTAGAGACAATACCTCCTGGACGTACTGTTCCATTGAAGCGTGAAGTAGATTTGATGAGAGTAAATATGCCTAATATGAAATATATTCCAGGAAAGATTAAAGTGGCTTTTGATTCAAGTAAAATAAAATTAATTTTAACACATCCTGGCCTGGATCAAAAAGTTGAATGGACTTTAAAAAAGTTCCCCAGAGAAAGATTAGATTCAAAAGATCCTGATATCCTCTTAACAAGTTACAGGCAGGAAGGAGATGATCTTTTCAATATATATGAAGAATTAGGTCTTTATTGTCTGCTAAAAAGAGATATGATTGGCTTTTTTGAAGAAATATATTGTCCAGAAAGAAAAGTGCCTAGATCAGAGATTGTAGAATATGTAAAAAGCATTGCCAGGAATTATAAAACAATCCCTGTAAGTGAAGCAGGCATAATTATAAAAGAATACAAGGTAGTTGATGCAGAATATGAAAATAATATTTTAACGCTTATAACAGAAAATAATGAATTTGATTTAGAGATTCATGTTCAAGACAGAGTTTCTTTATCAGGCTCTGATTATGACAATATACCTGATGCTCTCATCAGATCAGGAGAAAAAGATATTTATTTAGATTTTTCAGATAAATCAAAGCAGGTTAAAGTTGTAGTGCCAGGAGATAAATTTAACTATATGCAGCATTTTTTTTCCCCTGTCAGCTGTACTCCTAAATTTGATTAAAATGAAGAAATATAGATTGAGAAGCGCTCCTAAAACTGAAATAGAACTGCCTGAAAAACCATTAGAATTAGTTGTAGAAGAACTTCAAGGGGCAAGCGAATTTATAGCTTCCAATGTTTTTAAATATATACAGAATCCAAGAGGATCATATCGTGTCACATACAATACCTCTGATTCAGATGGAAACCCTATAGTTGTAAGGGAAATAGAAAGGGCAGATGTCATAGCAAGAAATTTAATCACTAGTTATCTTATAGATAGGTTTAATAAGGCAGTTAAAGAAAAAGTAATTGATGAAAAAATAGCAGATACTAGTAAAGACCCTTTTCTTTTTATGACAGACCATTTTGTATTTGATATATACAAAAAAATATGTCTTCTTAAAAAGCCAGAACTTTTTGCAAATGTGTTTCATATGTTTCAAGAAGGGATAGATTATCATTATGATGGATTTACAGTTTCGCTTGCTTTAGCTTATTCTGAGAAAAAAGGAAAGCCTGCAGAGGATTTAAACATGTTTTTTAATGAACAAATATTAAAAAGAAGATCTTATTATTCTTTTCTTTTAGATTCATTAATCTATTTTTCTTCAGATGAAAAAGAAAATGAGGCTATTCATTAGAATCCTGCATAATCTTTATTAATAGATTTATATTTATTTTTAAAATGACAAATAAATTTGCAGATCCAAGAGGGATAAAAAGATTTTATTATTCTCCTGGCTCGCATTACTGCGTAATAGTTGGAGAGGATGAAAAAGCTGTCAGACATATAAGAGAAGCTGTATTGACTCATTATCTGGGAAACTGCCATGGTAATTATAAACGCGCAGAATTCGTCTCTCCTAAAAGATCCAGTACAAAATTAGCAGGAGAATTAATACATGTAAAAGAGAACATTGCTGATAGGTTAAGGGATGACAAGCAATTAGATGATATACAGATTGATTTATGCCCTGTTGATTTTAATGATCATAAGCAAAGAAAATCAGGGCTTCATCAGTTAGTAGATATGGTTAGACCATAATCACGAATCTTTTTAAATAACTTCTACCTACATATTTCATAAGAATTTTGGTGATCAAAATTAGCAAATATAATCTTGGAGATATAAATTTTTGGATTAGTCCTGTTTCTATTATGAAATGTTTTGTTGGTATTGGATGGCATGCTCGTGGAATACAAGAAGCAGTGGAAGAATATAAGAGATTTAGTGATGAACTTTTTAGATTTATGTTTACAAAGGATAATGAGATGTCAATAGATGATTTTTGTGGAGAATCAATAGCTAAAATAGATGAAATAATACAAACTCAAAAACCAGCTCATATAGATAGGTTTAGCCAGAGAATAAGAAATACATTAGATGATGCTCATAATAAAAGAAATGCACAAGAATATGCTTCCAAATATTCTGGATGGATGAATGAAGTATTTGCATCACCCTATGGAATAGTTATGGTTGCAGCAGCTGAAAAATTCAAGGAAGAAGGAGTCTATCCAGTAGAAGATTCACTTGGAGCAGTAGGCTCTTTTGGTAATGCAGTTTATGGAAAACACGTAAATTCTTTAAATGCAGTTTGTATACAAATGGATGTTGTGACTAATTCCAAACATCCTGAAATTGAATTTCTTGATACTCTTTTACATGAAGAAGTACATTATGCTATTAATCAAATTATGGGAGAAGATAAAAAACGTAATGAACTTTCATGGCTGAATGAATTAGCAGCAGTTCTAACAAGCCAGTATGCAATAAGATCTGCAGGTTCTAATAATGAATCTGTCGAAGAAGCTCTTAAAGATATTCTAAAAACACAAAAATATGGTGAATTAGCAGAGGCTGTATTAGCTGATACAAACAATCCATTAATTGCTTGGCAGGCATGGAGAAAAATCTCTGAATTACCAGAAGATGAAAAACAAGCTTATTCTAGAAAACCTATAATAAAACCAATCTTAACTAAATTAGGATGGGATGTAAAGTTTCCTTACACTTTTGGCAATAAAAGAGTTACTGTTTTTGTTTAGAAATTTACTCTTTCTATAACTAAAAGATACATTTTTATATCTTATTGACAGTTGATTCAATAACATGGTTAGTGATAAAAAATTAAAAGCTAGTTTTTGGAAAGTTAGCAGTCTATATGATACTGCCAGACCAAGCTATCCTTCTAAATTGATTGATGATATCTTAAAGATATCAAAGATTAAGAAAAATGGAAAGATTCTTGATGTTGGCTGCGGCCCAGGAACAGCTACAAAATTATTTGCTAAAAAAGGATATTCAATTATTGGAATAGATATTGGCAAAGAATTGATCTCTCTTGCTAAAAAGAACTCACCAAAGAATGCTTCTTATAAGGCAGTTTCATTTGAAGATGTTAAATTTAGAACAAAAACATTTGACTTAATAATTTCTGCACAGGCATGGCATTGGATAAAGCCTAAGATTGCGCTTTCTAAAGCAAATGAATTATTGAAAGATAATGGCTATCTGGCATTATTTTGGAAATTTGAAGAATCTGAAAAAGATATTTTTATTCAAAAACTAATTCGTTTGTATATTAAATACTGCGGTAAAAAGAGCGGCAAACCAAAATCAATAATAAATGCAGAAAAAGCATTAAAAGAAACTGATCTTTTTTATCCTTATAAGAAAAAAGAATATCATATTGATATGGGATTTACCAGAAAAAAATATTATGATATGATACATACATTTTCATGGATCATTAATCTGCCTATAAAAGCAAAGAAAGAGTTTGAATCAAGATTAAATGATCTGCTTTCAAAAAAAGAAGATCCTTTTACAGTGCCATTCAAATATACTTTATTGATAGCAAAGAAAAAATCCAAATAGTTTCAATCAAAACCCTTAAATACTAGTTTTTTCTTACAATATTTATGTCTAATATCAGCAAGGATACTCCTTTATCAGAGATTACTTTACGAAGGTATGAAAAGCCTAATCTGCAGGGCAGGGATTTAGTCAGAAAATTCTGCTTAACATTAGGGATATTACAACCAGGAGATTCAAGAGATATTATTGTAGATATTCTTTATCTTATGTTAAGAGAAAAAAAAGAATTGACAGCAGAGCAGATCAGAGAGAAAGTCATTGAAATAAGAAAAGAGAAAAATCTGCCATTGTTAGGAATTGCATCTTCTAATATTAGAAGGCAGCTGAAGAGATTAAGAGATATTTTTATATTACAAAAAGTTTCAAATGTTTACAGGATAAATGAAAGAGCTCAATTATCAGAATTAGTTGAAGAAAAAATAGAAAAGATGTTGTTATCCTCAGTCCTAAGCAGAGTAAAAGAATATTCACAGGCAATTGACATGGAATTTTCCTCGCAAAATGGCTAAAAAAGAAATACAAGAAAGATATTTGATTGGATTTAGGTTATTGATATTTTTCTTAGTGATATCAATAATCCTCCACATAAGAGATTTATTTGCTTTCAATCAAACATATTTTTTTAATATTTTATTTGCAGGAATTACATTCAAATTATATATTGTTTTTCTTATAATATTAAAACTAGTATTGATATATGGCTTGATTGACAGATATAAATGGTCCTTTTACCTTTTTCTTTTCTATAATATATTTCAGCTCCAGTCAATGTATCTGATTTATACTTTAAGAAATGATGAGATATTGTTGATATTCGGCTTGCTTGGATTTTTAATAGATATTGCATTCCTGATATATGTTATAATCAAAAGAGATTTCCTTTATAGAACCCTTTCTAAAAATGAAAAATAAAACTCTAAATTTTAGAGAAAACAGGATATTTTCATATAACAGATTGAATAAGATAGGTTTTGGCATATCTGTTATATTTTTGGCATTGCTTCTGGCTCTTTTGATTGTTACTTATTTCTTTCAAAGGGACTCTGATATAATGATATTCAAGGCTTTAAATACAGCTATAACTCATTTTTCATCTCATATATGGGGCTCAACCCCTTTAGGCATTCTCTATACAACATTGATTGGAGGATTATTTTTTGTAACAATTCCATTAGAATTGCTTTTCATCAAATTCCTAAAAGCAGGTCATTTTTTCTTGCTTGTAATCTCATTTTATCTTTTAGGCCTTTTAGTTTCATTTACAATAAATTATTACATAGGATTAAAGCTTTCAGGATTATCTAAAAAGATAATCTCACCTAAAAAATTCTACAAAACAAAAGGAGTACTTAATAGATATGGTTCATGGGCAATATTTGCATTTAATGTGCTTCCATTGCCTGCACAGCCTCTTGCAGTAATACTAGGTGTTTTCAGATATAATAAAACAAGATTTTATGCACTTTTCATATTAGGCCAACTAATAAAATATACAGCAATGTCTATCTTTATCATATATTTTTGAAAAAATTAATAAATAAGAAACAATTTATCATAAAAATGGGAGACAAAAGGGAGTCAATTGAAATAATTTCACCAAACGACAGCAATATACTTAAATTTGAAAGTATAAAAGATTATTTAGGAAAAAAAGTAGTTTCTAAATCAGGAAAAACAGTTGGTTCTGTCAGGGATGTCTTGTTTACAGACAAAGGTATTAGAGGCATAATTGTTTATAGGTTCTTCTCAAGATTTTATGTTGACAGGACTTTTTTCAATACAGTTGGAAACAAGGCAATGCTTTCTATTAATCCTATTTTGCTATTAAAGGGAAAAGATGTTTTTGATGCAGACGGCAAAAAGCTTGGAAAAGTATCCAGAGTCAAAAGAAAAAGCCATACAAATGATTTTCATTCAATTGTTGTTAAAAAGAGATTTTTCTTAAAAGGTATTGAAATTCCAAAATCTGAAATAGATGTTATGAAAGACAATATTATTTTAAACAAAGTGTATGAATAAAATGAGAGTTAAGAACAAGGTAATAACATCTGATGATATTTTGGGTAAAGATGCTGTTGATTCTGGCGGAGCAATTCTGGGAGTTGTAATCAAGCTGCATATAGATAAAGAACATAAGAGAATAACAGGCATAACAATAGATGAAGGCTTTATGAAACCAAATCTGTTTGTTGGGATTAATTACATCAAGAATTTTGGAGTTGATTCAGTTTTTCTGAGCAGAATCCCGACTGAGAAATATATTGGATTAGTTGTTCTTGATTCAAAAGGAAAAGAAATAGGAGTTGTAAAAAAAGTTAATTCTAAAAGACACAAAGTAAAATCAATCGAGATTTCCAGGGGTTTGAGAGAAAGAGTTCTTGTTTCTTCTTCTGACATCCAGGAGATTGGCGAGAGTGTTATTCTGAAGCCAAACTATAAAACTCAAAAAATAGAAAAAGAGTAAATGATATTTTTAAATTAATATTTTCTAGTACCAAAATATTTTTAAATAAATTCTGATTACTAAAAACAGTATTTCTGAGTCTTGATAGGCGAAAGCCTTTTAATTTCTCGTCGATGTATCTACTGAAAAAGCTAAAAACATATAAATAACCTAGTCTTTCTTACTTTTTTAGGATGGAACCTGAATTTAAAACAAAACAAGAAATTGCTGATTCTGAGTTTGCTTTCAAAGGAAGAGACATTGTTTCAATTAGTGATCTTGCAAGAAAAGAGATAGATTATATTTTAGATGTTGCTGATTGGTTTAAAAGGCAGCACAAAGATAAAAACAGAGCAGAGCTTGAAAAGATTCTTGATGGAGCTGCTATTGCTTCTGTTTTTGTTGAGCCGAGCACAAGGACAAGATGCAGTTTTGAAGCAGCTGCTAAATGTCTAGGAGCAAAGGCAATAGGAATTACTGATCCATCTGCAAGCTCTTTCAAAAAAGGAGAGCCTTTGAAAGATGCACTAAAGATGTTTGAATTTTATGCATCAGCAATGGGCTATGGAGATGCTGCTTTTGTGATGAGGCATCCTTTAGACGGCTCTGCTAGATTTGCAGCAGATAATTTAGATATTCCTTTTTTGAATGGCGGAGACGGCAAGAACCAGCATCCTACCCAGACCTTATTGGATCTATTTTCTATAAAAGAAACCCAGCATATTATTGACGGAATTCATATTGCAATGGTTGGAGACTTAAAGCATGGAAGAACAGTTCATTCTTTAGCAACTGCCTTATCAATGTATAAAGATGTAACATTATATTTTGTTGCTCCTGAAGTTCTGCAGATGCCTTCTTACATAAAAGACATGCTTAAGAAAAAAGAAGTCAAGTTTGCTACATTAGAAAATATTGAAGAAGTTTTAGATGAAGTAAACATCACATACATGACAAGAATACAAAGAGAAAGGTTAAGTGATGAAGACAGAGAAAAAGTGAAAGATGTATACAGATTGAATGCTGCAATGCTTAAAAATGCAAGAACATGCATGAAAATTATGCATCCTCTTCCAAGATATAAGAAAGCTTTAGAGATTGGTTTTGATGTTGATGATACAGAACATGCTGCTTATTATCCTCAGGCATTGAATGGATTGTTTGTCAGAGAAGCTTTGCTTGCTTTAGTTATAGGAAGGATTGGAAGCGGAAAAAAAATATCAGAGCCAAATTATACCTACAGAACAGATTTAATCTGTCCTAATAAAAACTGCATATCAAATGATGAGTTTGAAGGCGTTAAACCTAAATTGATAACAGAAGGCAGAGAAGGATACAGATGTTATTATTGTGAAGCAAGAATAAAGGAGGGGAAAAATGACAAGGTTTGAAGAAATTTTTCAAGATATAAGACGTGTTTTTGAAAAAGGAGACCCAGGACAGCAGGGAATGAGACTGCCTGGAGAAAAAAATGAAGAAAGAAAAGGGCCAATTAAAGAAGTGCTTTTACAAGGCACAAAAGCAAGAGGAGCTGGTTATAGAGTAAGAAAAAGATTAAAAGATCAATTTAGGATTGTTCCTGTAACTTCATCTGAGCAGGAAATTCCAAAATACAGCGATCCGACAATATTATTTTTTGATCTAAAAAAGCTTGAAGGAGTTCCTGAACGTTTTAAACAATATGTGATGGAAAATGAAAATACTAAACTATTAGTAGTGGATGTAGATGGAAGAGAAGATAGTGTAAGCGGTTTTTCTTTTTCAGTGGATACTAATCATTATTTAAAAGGCTTTGAAAGAGACATCGATCCTTCTATATCCAGGATAGTTGCAGAATTATACCTTAATGTAGACAATGCTGTGGATGAAGAAGGTATTGAATTAGGAGGGGAAATAATAAAACCTTATTTTAGAACATCTGCTTTAATAGAATATGACCGAAGCAGAGTCATTTTAGAAGGAATTCTTGCTTCTATTGTTATGAAATTTAACCCGGATGTTATTGCAAGCAGGGAGGTGACAGGAAAACCTCCAGAGGATGATGTTAGAATGTATGAGCTTGCAGAGCCTCTAGCAAAAAGATTAGGTTTAGAAGCAGTTATGATAAAAGAAGATGGAGATAAATATTCTTTACAAGGTGATGTAGAGAAAAAAAGAGTTCTTTTGCTAAAAGATGTTTTAGGAACTGGAGATACAACACAAAAAATAATGGATACATTAGAAGAAGAAAAGGCGCATATTGCCGGCAGCATTGTACTGCTTGACAGAAATGAAGGTGCTTCAAAAAGATTGGGATGGAATAAATATGATATTTATTCTGTAACTGATTTGGATATGTATCAATATGTTGCTGCACAGAAAAAAATATTTGATTTTATTCCAGTTTCAAGAAGATAAATTAAAAATTTAAAAATGAGTTTAAATCTAATAAAACTTTTTAAATTACTCTATTTATTTATTGTATAATGGGCGGGGGAGAGCTTTATAATGAACAGAGAGAATATTTCTTGTCTTTTTTAGCTAGAACAAATCAAAAGCAGAGAACTGTTGAGAATTTAGCTGATTATCTTCCTGTTTATTCTCCGCAGACAGTTGAAGCTGTTAAAAAAGGAAAAAGAGTAAAATTTCTTGATTTAGGTCCTGGGATTGGTGGAGTATTTGTTCCTTTTACTGGTTCATTAGGAGATAAAATAGACTGTGTGATACAAGAGCCTAATCTAGGAATGGCTGTCAATTTCTTTTTTAATTACTTGATGGAGGATCTGCCTCATCAAAGATTAAGGATTGAAAATAAAGAAGTATTTGATTATGATTCTGAAGGCTTTGATTTTATTTTATCTTCACATTCATTTTATTATCTGCCTGAATGGGAAAATACAGTGCAGAAAGTATATGATTCATTAGTTCCAGGAGGGGCTGCCTGCATTGTATTAGGCAGCAGGGAAAGCAATCTTATTGAATTAAGAGCAAAATTTTTCCCTGAATTATATTCAGCTGCTCCTAAAACAGCAGAGGATTTAGAAGCTGTTTTAGATTCAATGAAAATTCCTTACAAATCATCTTTAGTTCATTCTAGAATTGATGTTAGTGATGGTGTGGATTTTGAGAAAAGTCTTAAAAGAGTTGGAACTTGGGAGCCTTCATTAGATTCTTTACTTTCTTTTATGTTAAGAACAGATTTTACTAAATTAAATCCTGAAATGCAGAAAAGAGTAAGAGCAGCTGTTTATTCAAGAGCTGATAGAAGATATCTAAGTTTAACAGATAAAGCAATATGGATAGAAAAGCCTGGAAGATATGAAAGAGAAGATGCTGCTGAAATTGGACGTGAGAAGTTTACCTTAGGTGATTTTGTTGAGAAATTCAGACCAATGATTGAAAATCAATTTGGAGAAGATGTTGCTTTTTTAAGCCCTGGGTTGAGAGAAGCTTATTATTCAATATTAGCATTAGATTGTGTTTTAACACATCCTCTCTCTAGATTATCTATAATGAGCAGAAATAGTGCTTTAGTTACACAGGATGATGATGCTCGGCCTACCCCTATATTAGGGCAGAGAATCAATGATTTTTGGATAGTTGATCCTGAAAATAAGGGATTTAAGGATTGTCCTGGATTACAAGGAGAGATGTATACTCTTATGTTTACTTTAAGTCATGATACACAAACATTCTTAATTGAAGCTTTATATCAAGAATATGACTTTTTATCTGAAGAAGATAAAAGAGATGTTACAAGCAAAACAGATTTTTTTGGATTAATCTTAAATATTTTTGATAGGTTTAAACACAATCAAGTGTTTTCTAACAGGCATAATGGTGCAACATTATTAGGATTATATTTAATGTCTGAGTTTTTAGACAGAGAAAAGTTAAAAACGCCTAAGAAAGTTACTCCTAAACTGGCTGAGTATTATAGAGAGTTGGGGATTAATATTTGATGTCATAGATATATTTATATATAATTTAATTCTAAAGAAGATTTATGAAACAAGCAGAGTTTTGGAAGAAAAAACCTGTAAAGGAGTTATTGAAAAAAACAAATATCTTTGCAAAAAGAAGTTTAAAGTTAATTAAACAAAGAAAACTTAAAACAATTCTTGATTTAGGCTGCGGCAGAAGCAGAGATCCTGTCTTTTTTGCAAATAATGGTTTGGTTGTAACTGCATTGGATGTCTCTAAGAATAGATTAGAGACTTTGAAAAGACAGAATATTAAAAATATAAAAATTGTACAGCAGGATATTAGAAATTTAAAGTTTCCAGAAAATTCTTTTGATGTAATATATGCTCATCTAAGTACACATTATTTTGATGATAAAACAACAACAAAAATTTTTGATAAATTATATAAGATTTTGAAAAAAGATGGATTGTTTTTAGTTAAGTGCAAATCAACTGATGATGTAATGTATGGAAAAGGGAAAAAGATTGAAGATAATTTTTATATTCTGGAAGGTCATGCAAGACATTTTTTTGATAAAGATTATATGAAAGACAAACTTAGAAAATTTAAGATTCTCAAAATCAGAAAATCTACCTCTATGTATAAGAGGAAATCTCATTTTATTGAAGCAGCAGCTGCAAAATAGAGATATTTTAAACTTCCTTAGCCATCTCCCACATCAATTTAAAATATTTCCTGTAAGAATTAGCAACCTGCTCATCTTCTATTAATATTCCAATCGGATCTTCTGATAATATCAGCATTCCTACTTTGTTTGCGTAGATGTTGATAGCCATTGGCGAGTCAAATTCTCTTGGCATTAATCTGACTTCTGTAAATTTGAGTTTTGACAACTGTTTTGCTCTTTTGATGTCTTTTTTATCCAGGATTAATCTATCTGTTACCTTTACTTTTATTCTTTTCTTGTGAAAGATTTTTAAGTAATCCTCAATCATATCAATCTCTGTTGTGCTAAAGACTAGGTTCTCTTTTCCTGTTTTAATTACATCTTCTAATATTGTGATTAATCCTTTTTTTCCTTCAAAGATTGTTACTCTCTGCTTGTTTTTTGCTAGTTTTTTTGATAACAATAGTTGAGGAAGAATTGATTTGAAGGATTTTTCCTTCTGCTCAAGCCTTTCCTTTTCCTCCTCTAATAAAGAAAAGAAATGATTTGGATTTGCTGCTTTGAAATATTTCCTGTTGTTTTTAGAAATATACCCAATCAATCCTTTTTTTATCAGCCTTTCAACAGAATCATATACATTTCTTCTATGGATTCCTGTCTTTGTTGTTATCTCGCCTGCTAAAGCAGAGCCTAGGTCTAATAATGTTAAGTAAATCTTTACTTCATTATCTGTCAGATTGAATTCTTTTAAAACTCCCTCCATACTTATGGAAATTACTTTCTATTATTTAATTATTATGGTGATTAATTATCACCACAAATGTTTATTAATGTAACCATTTTATCATAGAAAAATATATAAAAGAAAAAATGAGGCCTGATAATTGGGGTGTTTAATATGGAAAGTTTAAGTCAAGAATATAAATTAGCAATGCAAAAACAAGGGCTTCTTGCTTTGGTAAAACAAAAAGAGCCTAAATTTACAGATACATGGTTTCCTTATACTTCTGGGCAAATAGGTCCTTATTATGTTCAAAGTGTTGTGGTAGAAAATGATGGAAAGGATTATGCAGAAGCAGTAGAATCAATATGCAGAATAATTAGAGCAGAAGTAGGTGTTACTGAATTTGATGCAATAGGAGGAGGAGAGTCAAGAGATTGGGATTTTTCTAATCCTGTGGCAGTTGCTTTGAAAAAGCCGCATATCAAAGTATATAAAGACGGAAAGATTTTAGGATCAACAGATGTTAAAGGAAAAAGAGTTGTTTGGGTCGCAGATTTGAATAATGAAGGCTCATCTATTGGAAAAAAATGGTATCCTACTATAAATGAAAATGATGGAAAGATTGTCTATACATGCTTTTATGTTGATAGAAGAGAAGATGGTGTAAAGATGATGGATGAATTAGAAATCCCAAATGATAGTGTTGTTCCGCTGGATGAGAATGCATGGAAGATGCTTATGGATATTGGATATATAGATCAGAGCCTTTATGGATCTCTTTGTGAAAGACTAAAGGATAAAGGTGCTTGGGCAAAAAACATGTTAAGAACTGACGCAGGCCTGGAAAAATTTTGGGAATTATTCAGTGATCCAAAAACAGTTGCAAAGGCAAGGAATGTTTTGATTAATGGATATCCTGATATGCAGGAGGAGATTGCAGACAGACTCTCGAAAAGATTTAAGAAAATTACTGTTAAAGAATTATTAGAAGGGTGATAAAAAATGAACTATCTAGATAAACTAAGACAATCAGCAAAAATAACTGGAAGTATTGCGTGCATGGGATTGGATCCTGTTATTTCTGCAATGCCATTGAAACATGGAAATGTGCGAAAAATTCCTTTTTTTATAAAGGACCTTTTTGAAGAGATGGCAAGACAAGGAGAATATCCTGGATTAGCTAAACCAAATCAAGGATTTTATGTCAGGCATAACATAACAGAAGATAAAAATAGTGAAAGTTTTGAGGGTGATAAAGCTTTGGCAAGAGTTGTCAGAACATGGAAAAATATGTTTGAAGAGATTCCTATATGTTTGGATTATAAAAGAGGAGATATTGCAAAGTCAAGCGAGAATTATGCTGCAGAAGGGTTTGAAGCTTGGAATGCTGATTCTGTAACTGTTGCTCCTTATATGGGGTATGATTCTGTATTGCCATTTGCAGGAAGAAATCCTAAAGATCTAGAGCAGGCTGCAAGATATTGTAATGATGAAGATGGAAAAGGAGTTTATGTTTTATGCAGAACATCAAATGATGGTGCAAAAGATTTTCAGGACTTGATGGTCATTTCTGATCTAGAGAAGTTTTGCGATGAGCTTGGAGAAAAAAGAGCAGGGTGTATTGTTTATGCTTCTGAAGAAAGAGGATTAATGGGGAAACTAGTTAAAGAGAGCAGCTGTATAATACCTCTTTATATGGCTGTTGTTCATAAGATAATTGACTGGGCAAGAGACAATCCTGGAATAGGAGCAGTTGTTGGAGCAAATTATCTAAAAGAATTAGATGAGATTGCAAGATTAATCGTAAGTTCTGGAGTAGATGTTCCTTTGCTTATACCAGGAGCTGGCAAGAAAAGTGAAGGAGGACAAGGAGGAGATGCTTCAGAAGTAGTTGCAGTATTAAGAGAAGCTGGATATCCTTTGGAATTGGCAAGAATCAACAGTTCATCTGGAATAACACATCCTTGGGCAAAAGGAGGAGGAAAAGCACCAGATGATTATGCTAAAGTATCTGTTGAAAAACTTGCAAAACTAAATGAACTAATTAATTATAAACCAGCAGCTTAATTTTTTTCTTTTTTTTCGTCCCTATTTCACGACGATAGATAAAAATAAAATATATAAATGATTGATTATTCTAGTTTGTAGGGGAATTTGATGGATGCTATAACAGCAATGGTTAGAGAAAAAAGGATGAATTTCTTGCTTGAGGATAGAATCAAATTAGCAACTGTTTCTGGAATATTTACAACAAAGCCTGCAATGATTGAATTTGTTGATGAACATATTCCTGAGATTGAAATGATCACATCAAAAAGTTATCAGGTCAGGCCTAATCCAGGAAATAGAGAAATAATTATTGTTGAAGATAGTGTAGGAAATTTTGGGAATGCAGTCGGATTAAGAAATCCTGGGATGGAAAAAGGCTATGAAGAATTATATGCTTTGCTTGCAAGAAGAGCTTTAAGAGCATATCTAGACATCTCATTATCTGCTGATTCTATTGATGATTTTGCTAAATTGATAAAAAAATTTGAGCCTATTGCAGATTTTTTAGAGCTTAACTTTTCCTGTCCGCATGCAAAAGAAGGATTTGGAGCAAGCATTGGAAGCGATGCAAGGATTGTAGCAGAATACATGAAAGAATTAAGAAAAGTAACAGATGCAATTCTAATCCCAAAACTAACTCCTAATGTTGATAATATTGGAGAGATTGCACTAGCAGCTGTAGAGAATGGAGCAGATGCTATTGCTGCAATAAACACAGTAGGTCCTGTTGTATATAAAGAACCTCACACAGGCAGACCTTTATTGTATAATCCAAAAGGCCATAAAGGAGGTAAATCAGGAGGATGGATAAAAGAGGTTGCATTAGAAAAAATAGCTGAGATAAGAAAAGCTGTTGAAGATGATATTCCAATTATTGGCATGGGTGGAATAACAACAGGATATGATGTCAGAAGGATGAGAGAAGCAGGAGCAAATGTCATTGGAGTAGGAAGTGTTATTGCAAGAGTTGTTCCAAAAAAAAGAGGATATGTAACTGTTTCTGCTGACTTGTCAGGAGAAAATACTATTATATTAGAGAGACAGGCGCAGCAAAGAGAAACATCATTAGCTTTATTAGAACGAGCAAAGTATATATCTGCATTGAAAAGAGATGCTGAAAAATATACTTGTCTTGCTGACCATTTTTTTGTTTCTAAAGAAAGAATTGCAGAATATAAGCCCTATAAGATAACAAATATAGACCAAAGAGGAGATAATTTAAGAGTATTTACGCTCGAGGGAAAGATTGATTATAAATCAAGCCAGTTTGTATTTATCTGGGTTCCTGATGTTGGAGAAAAACCATTTTCTATTGCTAAAAATGATCCATTGACATTTGTTGTTAGAAGAAGAGAATATGATGAAAAAGCAAAAAAGGGATTAGTCACTAATGCATTATTTAAGTTAAATAAAGGAGACAGATTAATGATAAGAGGAGTTTATGGTGCAGAAGCTCCTTCAACTGAGAAAGAAAAAGTCTGTATTGTAGCAGGAGGAACAGGGATTGCTGTTGTTCCAGGGCTTGCAAAGAAATTGAAAGCAGAAGGAAAAGATGTTTCTGTTTATTACGGAATTACTTCTGTTGATCAGGTTGTTTTAGATGATGAAATAAGAAAATATGCTGCTTTGTATCCTATAACAGACAATGGAACTCCTGGAAGGGCAGTTGATGTTATGAAAGGAAGCTTAGATAATCCAAAAGAAGCTGCATTTTATAATATAGGGCCTGTTCCTTTGATGAAAAAAGCAATGAAGGTTCAGGAAGAGTTGGGAGCAAGCGCTAAAGATATCTATGCTTCAATAGAAACAAATAATATGTGCGGAATAGGTATGTGTTCTGAGTGTGTCTGCGGAAACAGATTAACATGCCAAGATGGAACATTCTTTAGCTTGGAATATTTAAAAGAACATAAGATTGATATTGGTGATTTTGAATGATTGATCCACATGTACATTTGAGAGATGGGCAGAAGCAAAGGCATAAGGAAACAGTAAAGCACGGATTGTATGTTGCTTGGAAAGCAGGAGTAGATGCTGTTTTTGAGATGCCAAATACTTCTCCTGAACTTGTTTCTAGAGAAACAATAGAAGATAGAATAAAATTAGCTGACCATGCAATAGAAGAATTAAAAAGAGAGCATCCAAAATTCAAGATATGGCATGGACTGTATGCTGGAGTAACTCCTGACCCTGAGCAGATAAAAAAGATTATTGAAATTTATAATGATCATAGATTAAAAAAACAGAGAGTTGTTGGACTGAAGATGTTTGCAGGCAAATCAGTAGGAGATTTGGAGATTATTGAGGAAGAAAAACAAAGATTAGTTTATGAAACTCTTAGTGAACTTGGTTATGAAGGTGTATTAGCTGTTCATTGTGAAAAAGAAGCTTATATGGATTCCAGATTATGGAATCCTGAAAATCCTTTTACTCATACAATTGCCAGGCCTCCTAAAGCAGAGGTTGAATCTGTAATGGATCAAATCACCTATGCAGAAAATTCAGGTTTTAAAGGAACATTCCATGTCTGCCATGTTTCTGTTCCTGAGACTCTTGAAACAATAGAGATTGCAAGAGAAGATGTAGGATTTAAGATTACCTGTGGATTAACTCCTCATCATGCAATGCTTTATAATAGCCTGATGATGGGAGAAAATGGATTATATCTTAAGATGAATCCTCCATTAAGACCAATAGAAATGCAGGAAAAGATGCTGCAGGCCTTGATAGACGGAAGGATTGACTGGATTGAATCAGATCATGCTCCTCATACCTTGGCTGAAAAATTAGGAAAAGATCTTGATAGGAATGGAAATCCAACCTATGCTTCTGGAATTCCTGGACTGCCTTTTATTCCTCGTTTCATAAATAGATTAGTAAAAAGAGGGTTGAGTCCCAGCAGGATTGATGATTTAACTCATAATAATATTGAAAAGACATTTTGTATTCAGATTAATAGAAGTTATAAATTAGGCAGCCCTAGATTAGCAGGAGAATACGAATTTGATCCTTTTAAAAATGTTAAATAGATTTATCTAAGCAGCAATCCTTTTCTGAACTTCTTCTAAATCCGTTATCATTTCCTCGCAATCCTGATATCTTTTTTCAGGATCTTTTTCAAGTCCTTTCATAACAACGACATTTAATTTAGAATCAAGATTTGGATTAAATATTTTGATATCAGGAGCTTTTTTGTCGCGTTTTCTTGCAACCAAATTAATCAGTGAATCATTACCCCCTTCTAGCACAAAAGGAGTTCTATTGCAAAGAGCTTCATAAAGGATTGTTGTTAATGAATAGATATCCCCTCTTGCATCAAATGGTTTTCCAGATAACTCTTCAGGAGGCATGAACTCAGCTGTTCCTAATATGTCTCCTAATTTAGTTAAGTGAGGGTCATCTTCAGTGATTTTGCTATAACCTAAATCTATTAAAATAAATCTATCAGGATCTTCAACCATAATATTTTCAGATTTTAAATCGCGGTGAAATATACCTTTTTTATGAAGGCCTTCCAAAACAGATGCTATTGTTATTGCCATTGATACTGCTCTCTCTTGTCCGAAATATTTATTCTGTTTTTTGCAAGCTCTGATCAATTCAGATAAATCTCTGCCATCTATATAATCAAATGCATAGAATAATGTCCTCCCATCTTCTCCAAAATATCTAAGATTAATAAGATTAGGATGATGATATTCTGATAATATCTCTGCTTCTCTTCTGAATCTTTCAATTAATTCGTCTCTTCTTCTGTCAATATATGTTTCCGGCCTTACAGCTTTGATAGAAACCCTTTCTCCAGTAGTTGTATCTTTTGCAACAAAGATATTAGCAACCCTTCCTTCACCTATTCGGTCTTCAATATAATAGTGTTGAAGAGACATACCTGGCCCTACATAATGGATTTTTTTTCTTCTCTCCATCCTTTTCTTATATCCACCTAGTTCGTCTCCCATAGGTTAATAAATAAGGAGGTTATTTATAAAGGTTAAGAAATTAATGATGCAGAATTCTTGTCCAAATAAATGAATGCATTCTTATTTTTCTGCAATATTGATGCAGGATTAACAGGAGAAATTTTTTTTCCAAAACAGTCTCTGACTGCCTGCGCTTTTCTTTTATCATAAGCTATGCAGATTATATTTTTCGATTTCATTATCTGTTTTATTGACATTGAAATAGCTTTTTTTGGAACCTCAGAAAGCCTGGAAAACCAGCCTTCTTTCAGCTGCTGCATTCTGGTTCGTTTGTCAAGTTTAACAATAATAAAAGGCTTTTCAGTGTGAAAATCAGCAGGAGGCTCGTTAAATGCTATATGTCCATTTTCTCCGACACCTAAAAAAGCTAGGTCAATTTCCTTGCCTTTTATCAGCTTACCCAGTCTTTCACATTCCTTTTTTGGGTCTTCAGAATCACCTTTTATGAAATATACCATTCCTAGACTAACTTTATCAATAATTCTTTCTTTAAGATATCTGCGGAAGCTCGCAGGATGCGAATCTGATATACCAATATACTCATCAAGATGAAACATAGAAATCTTAGACCAGTCAATTGAGAATTTTTTTATCAGATTGTCAAGCAGCTCAAACTGAGAAACGCCTGTTGCTGCAATAAAATTTGCATAGCCTTTAGAAGCAATTGTTTTATTTAGTATTCCTGCAGCCTTTTTAGCAGCAGCAAAAGCAGCTTCTTTTTTTGTTTTGAAAATATTGAGTTTCATTTATTCTAGATTTTATTTTAGAATATAAAAACATTATGCCAACAATATATTTATATATGACAAAATTTCATAAATATACATGGAAATGATTGGTATAGATGTTGGCGGCACTAAAATAAGAGCAGGAATTGTCAAAAATAAAAGGATTACTAAAATAATCACAGAAAGAGTTCATGCCAAGTCATCAAAAAATAAAGTATTAAAACAGATTATCCAGATTATTGAGCAGTTGTTTAATTCTGATGTAAAAGGTATTGGCATAGGAGTTCCTGCAATAGTCGATCCAAAAACAAGCATATTATATGAATCTGTAAATATAAAATCCTGGGTTAAAGTGCCTTTAAAAAAGGTGCTGGAAAAGAAATTTAAAGTGCCTGTCATTATAAACAATGATGCTAATTGCTTTGTTTTAGGAGAAAAATTATTTGGGAAGGCAAAAAGATACAGCAATATTGTTGGCCTTATTATTGGCACAGGAGTTGGAGCAGGAATAATCATAAACAGAAAACTTTATTCAGGTCATGATGGAGCTGCAGGAGAGTTTGGAAAGATCCCTTATCAGAATAAAGATATAGAATATTACTGTTCAGGAAAATTCTTCAAAAATAAATTCAGGATAAGCGGAGAAGCTCTTTTTCAAAAGGCTCTTAAAAATAATTCATCTGCAAAAAACATATTTAAGGAATATGGAAAACATCTTGGCAATGCTTTATCGATAATCATAAATGCAATTAATCCTGAAATTATAGTTATCGGAGGCTCTGTTTCAAAAGCTTACAAGTTTTTTGGGAAGATAATGCGTGCTTCATTGAAAAAAACAGCCTATAAAAAGGTGTTAAATAATACAAAAATAACTGTTTCTGATAAAAAAGATATAGCTGTGCTGGGTGCAGCTTCATTATTCTATCAAAAATGAAAAAAAAGATCTTGGTTATAATAGCTCATCCTGATGATGAAACAATCTGGATGGGTGGAACTCTTCTCAAAAATAAGAATAATTGGAACACAGCAATAATAAGCCTGTGCAGAAAAAATGACAAGGACAGGGCTCCTAAATTCAGAAAGGCCTGCAGGGTATTCAGGGCAAAGTGCTTTATGTCAAACTTGGAAGATGAAAAACTAAATGATATTCCTGCAGACGAAGTAATAAGGCAAATAAAAAAGCATGCAAACAAGAATTATGATTTTATCTTTACCCATGGCAAAAACGGGGAATATGGCCATAAAAGGCATAAAGATGTTAATAAGGCAGTGATAAAAATGCTGAAAAAAGGCATTTTATCAGCAAAAATTATCTTTTTTTTCTCATACAAAAAGAAAGGCAAGATTTGCTATGCTAAGAAAAATTCAGATAAATTTATAAAGTTAGGAGATAATCATTTTAATGCCAAAAGGGAGTTAATCCATAAAATTTATGGATTTAAGATGGACAGCTTTGAATACAGTTGCTGCAGGAAATTAGAGGCATTCACAACAAAAGGGAAAATATGAAATGTCTTGTGCTTTATGCGTATCCGCCTGAACCAGACGGACAAAGTCTCCAAGGAGACATGCTTTACAAAGGTATTTTGAATTCTGGAGAAGCAGCTATTCCCTGCCATTTCAGGGACAGCATGCAAAAAATCTTTTATCTTAAGCATCTGAAGCCTGATGTAGTTTATGGCATTGGATTCTGGGGAAATGTCCCTCATATTATTAAAGAGCCTTTGAAGCATGGAATAAAGCCTGTCCCATGGTTTAATTCAGATGGGTGGGTTGCAAATTACCAGGATGAATTTAATAAACTTGACCTGATGTTCACAACAAGCGAATGGGTGAGGCAGATATACAAGAGAGACGGCGTTGATATCAGCAAGATAATTCCTATGCATATTGGGATAGATACAGAAAGATTTAGGCCTGTAGATAATCCTGAAAATAACAATGCAATCAGGGAGCTGTTTGGTGTTAAAGAAAATGAAAAGATGATACTGACAATAGGAGGGGACACAACCTCAAAAGGGGCTCAGGAGATGATAATGGCTCTTGCAGAAGTTAACAAGGAATTTAAGGACTGGAAATATATATGCAAATCATGGCCAAGCGACTGTGCAAACAGCTGGAGAAAGAGGGAGCTGGAGCTGGCTGAAAAATTAGGGATAAAAGACAAGGTTATTTTTATAAACGACGGCTTTAGCCAGGAGTTTATGATCCATATGCTGAATGCAACAGATATTTATGCTGCTCCTTCAAGACTAGAGGGATTTGGCATGATTCAGGTTGAAGCAATGGCCTGCGGCAGGCCTGTCATATCAATCAATAAGATGGGGCCTTCTGAAACAATAGTCCACAAAAAAACAGGTTTTCTTGCTAAAGTTGCTGAAGAGATCAAATTAAGCCAGGAATGGGTCTATCCTTCAATGGGTTTTGAAAAGCAGGATATTATAAAATTTAAAGAGCCAAAGACATTTGCATATAGGGCAGATGTAGAGGATCTAAAGAAATATACTTTAAAACTGCTGACAGATGACAAGATAAGAGAAAAGATGGGAAAACAGGCAAGGGAGCATGCAGTTAAAAATCTTGATTACAGGGATATCTCAAAAAAGATGGTGGATATAACAAAAGAAAAATTAGATTTAAAATAAGACCTTCTTCTTCTTTAAAGATTCATACGCCAAAATATAAAGTCCGGCATTCCATGCCTGCAGGTCTCCATGAGACTCTTTTGTCAAAGGATTGATCCACTCAGGAAAATTTCCTTCTATATTGGCTTTCGCAATCTTCTTCAATGCTTCTTCTGCTTTTTTGAATTTTTTTAATTTGATTAAGCTTAATACATAAAATCCTCCTATATAAGTCCATATCCCACCATTCAGATAATGATAAGGTTCTCTTGCATCGCAGTCTTCAAAATAATCCTGCCACTCTTTTGTTCCTTTCTTAATAGGAGGATAGATTGCTTTAACAGGATAAGGCATATCTATTTTATTTTTTTCTATATAAGAAACAATTTTTTCTGCTCTTTTTTTATCAGCTAGATCAAAAATAATTGCCAATAAACTTCCTAAAGAATCAAACCAATCGCCAACTTCTTTATATTTATTATGGTTTTTCCATCTGTAAGAGAAATAAAAATTTTCATTCCATAATTTTGTTTCTTCATGTTCATTTACCATAAATTTTAGTTTATTTGCTTCTTTTTTTTCACCAGCTAGAGATAGAGCTTTATAATATAATGCCTGCGTATTTATTGTCTGGCCGTATTTATGAGGAAAAGCATCCTGCCAGTCTGTTGTAGGCAGCTGCTCTAACAGCCCATTCTCGCCCATGTCCCAGCAGCTTAGCCAGAATAGCGCCTTTTCAATTGATATTCTGTATTTCTTGAACAAAGAATGATCATTATATCTTATACTGTAAATATAATGGCCAATAATATACCATAAGCTTGAATCAATTGATGCAAAATCAACATGAGGCTTTCTTTCGCTCCATTTATCAACAGCATTAGGAATTTGGCCTTTTTTGCTTTGATGATCTCCTAATGTTATTAAACTTTTTTTAAACTGGTCTTTGAACTCCTTAACCAAGCTTGCTCCTATCAAAGAAATCATGCTGTCTCTTGCCCATATTGCATTGTATCCTCTTTTTCCTGCAGAAGCAAATAAGCCATGCTTAGTAGAGCACTGCCTTATTACCTCTTTTGCTTTTTCATAGCATTCATCAATCATTTTTAAGAAATTGGTAAATGGAATATAAATTACTTTCGTTTTATTAAAAATAAAAAAATTAAGAAGCAGTAATATCTACTACTTTGATTTTAAAATTCAAGGTCTTTCCAGCTAATGGATGATTTAGGTCAATTGTTATCTCTTTGTCATTGACTTCAGTTATTTTTGCTGGAAACTGTTTTCCATCAGGCGTCTTTAACGCAAGCATCATACCCTCTTTTGGAGCAGGTTCAGGTGGTAATTTATCCCTTGGAATCTTTTTCATCATATTAGGATTAGGATCTCCATAAGCATCTTTTGGTTCTATTTTAACTTCTTTTTCTTCTCCTACTTCCATTCCCATAACAGCGTTATCAAATCCTTTTATTATTTTGCCAGCACCTGCTTCAAATTCTAATGGTGCTTTGCCTTCAGAAGTATCAAAAACAGTGCCATCATCTAATTTTCCAGTATAATCAACTTTTATCTTATCTCCTTTCTTAACCTTAGACATAATATCAACTCCATTTTTATCGAAAAAATAAGCATAAAAAGAAACCCATTTCAACGATTTTTAAGTTTATTATTGCCCAATATTATAAAAGGGTTTGGGTTTTTAAACCACTGGACATTTAGGCACAGAGTATATAAATAATTAAATTATCTTATTTCTATGGATATCTTAGAAAAAGCCAAGATTCTTACACATTCAGGAGAATATGACAGCTGCGGGCCTAAAGCCTGCGAAGTAAAAGTTAATTCTGGCTTAGGAGGCATATATCATGCAAAAGCAGAGCACAAGACATGCAGATTATTCAAGACACTTATGGACAATTCCTGCAAATTTGACTGCAAATATTGCGGAAATGCCTCTGGCTGCAGAAAAAAGAAGGCATCTTACAAGCCAGATGAATTAGCTTCTTTGTTTATCCATCTTCATAAAACCCTTAGAGTAGAAGGCTTGTTCCTAAGCTCTGGGATTTCAAAAGATCCAGACACTGTTACAGAAAAAATGCTTGAAACTGTTTTCAAACTAAGATTTGACTACAAATTTAAAGGTTATATCCATTTCAAGATTCTGCCAGGCACATCCTATGAACTGATTAAACAAGCTTCAAAAGTCTCGACAAGAATGAGCATTAATCTTGAAGCCCCAAATAAAGGTGTTTTAAATGAATTATCCTCTTGCAAAGATTATAAGGTTGATATATTGAGAAGGCAGGCATGGATTTCAAGGCTTACAAAGAACCAGACAACACAGATGATTATAAACAATTTATCTACAGACAAAGATATCTTAAAGATGTGTGATTGGGAATATGATAAACTTAATCTAAAAAGAATCTATTTCTCTGGGTTCAAACCAGTTCAAGGAACCCCTTTAGAAGATGAAAAAGCAGAACCTCTTTCAAGACAGAATCATTTGTATAATATTGATTTCTTAAGAAGATGTTATGGATACAAATTAAAGGAATTTGATTTAGTTATGAAAGATGGAATGCTGCCAAATGAAGACCCTAAATTAGCATTAGCTAAAGCAAATTTTGAAGGAGCATTAGATATAAACCAGGCTTCTTATAAAGAATTAATAAGGATTCCAGGTATTGGACCAAAGACAGCTAAGAAGATTACTGCAAATAAATCAAAGATTAAAAGATATGAAGACCTGCATAAATTAGGAGGATGGGTTAAACGAGCTAAGCCATTTATAGAGATTGATGGAAAAAGACAGAAAATGCTGAATGAGTTTACTGCTTCAGCTTGATAGTTATTGTATCTGGTCCATATGTACATTCAAATTCTTGAGGTATTGAATCTGCAGGTTCTTTAGGTTTAAGTCCTAATAGAGCAAGAACTTCTGCATCACCTGGATAATTTTTTCCTAATTCTTTTTTTAATCTTTCATAAGTATCATACAAAGATTTAAGCACAGGAAGAAAATTATTTTCACAATATTTTATATAATTTCTTGTAACTTGTAAAGCATCTTTTGATGCTCTCAATTGATCATGCCTTTTTTCTACATCAGGTTCATCCAGAATATCTGAGAGTTTTTTTTGAGACAACAATGCAGCAGCTAAAATCCCTCTATTTTGCAAAACCTCTCTTGACATATTATTATAACTTTATTTGAGTATTATAAAAAGTTTTTGTATCAATCCAAACTTTTATAAACAATCATAAAATTTTTCTCTTAATGGCAAGAGATTTGATCAATGGAAATATAACAAAAACGATTTTAGCATTGTCATGGCCTACTATGATAGCTATGCTTCTTCAGGTTGGATTTAATATAGTTGATACAATCTTCGTAGGAAGATTAGGTCCAGAAGCAATCGCAGCTGTTTCTATTGTATTTCCTGTTGTATTCCTTATGTTTGCATTAGGAGGAGGATTAGGCATCGGCACAACCTCTTTGATTGCAAGATATATAGGAGCTGAAAGAGTTGCAGAAGCAGATAATGCTGCTGAACACTCATTCATAATTGCAATAGTGCTTTCCATATTATTCACCATATCTGGATTATTGTTTGCAGACAAACTATTTTTTTTAATGGGTGCAACACCAGAAGTTATAGGATTAGCATCTAATTACAGCAGGTGGATATTTGGATTCAGCTTATTCATGTTTATTGGATTAGCAGCAATCAGCATCCTGCGCGGATTAGGTGATATGAAGACTCCGATGATAGGCATGGTGATTGCTACTGTTCTTAATATTATATTAGACCCTTTATTGATATTTGGAATTGGTCCATTCCCTGAATTAGGTATAGATGGCGCTGCTTTAGCAACAGTAATCAGCAGATTTTTGGCTGTGATTATAATGATGGGATTCATATTCAGTTCTATCACAAAAGTAAGCATTAAGCCCAGACATTTCAAATTCAGGAAATTCTTGATAAAAGAGATATTAAGAGTAGGTATTCCAAGCTCTATTAACCAGAGCATGATGAGTCTTGCAATAATGGTCATAACAAGGATTGTTGCATTCTTTGGACCGATTGCAATTGCTGCTTATGGAATTGCTTTCAGGGTTGAAAGCCTGGTAATACTTCCTATATTAGGAATCGCAACAGCTGTCATCACAATGGTTGGACAGAATGTCGGAGCTAAAAGATTTTCAAGAGCAGAAAGATCAGTATGGGCAGCAGCCAAAATCTCAGCTATATTTGTATTGCCTATTGCTGTATTATTATTTATTTTTCCAGGGCCTATATACAGCATCTTCAGCAATGATGCATTATTGATTAGTTATGGTATTGATTTGCTAAGAATATTAAGCCCAATCTATATATTTGCAGCAGTCGCAATAAATATTGCAAGCGCTTTCCAGGGAGCAGGCCATGCAACACCTGCTTTAGTGATGACTGCATTAAGATTATTCATCTTTTCTATTCCTTTAGCTTTGCTATTTTCTTTTACACTTGGATTCGGGTTAAATGGAGTTTGGATTGGTGCTGCATTAGCTACTTTCTTTTCTTCAATAATTTCAATGATATGGTTTAAAATGGGAACTTGGAAGAAAGAAACACTTAAATAATCCAATTATTCTTACATTCCTATGGTCAAGATATATGAACCAAGGGAAGATACATTCCTGATATTAAAAGAGGTTAAAAGATATGCCCAAGGCAGAGTACTTGATGTAGGCACTGGCTCTGGTATTCTGGCAATTGAAGCAGCTAAAGCAGCTGACTATGTTGCTGGTGTTGATGTTAATAAGAAAGCGTTGGATTATGCAAAGAAAAAAGCAGCTGGATTAAAAAACATCAAATTTATTCATTCTGATCTGTTCAAAAAATTAAAAAAACAAAAATTTGACCTTATTATATTCAATCCTCCTTATCTGCCGGAAAAAAAAGATGAGCCTAAATGGTTAAAGACGCAGATAACAGGAGGAAAAAAAGGCTATGAAATATTAGAAAGGTTTTTTTCAGAAGCATCAAATTATCTTAATCCAGAAGGAAAAATCTTAGTTCTATTCAGCACATTGACAAAAGTTGATAAAGTGCATGAGATTCTAGAAAACTCTGTATTCAATTATCAAAAACTTGCAGAAGAATCATTTGATTTTGAATCATTATTTGTTTATTTAGCTGAAAAATCAGAATTCTTGAAAGAATTAGAAAAAAAAGGGATTACTAATGTCAAAAAAATTGCAAAAGGCCATAGAGGATTGATCTATAAAGCCAAATGGAAAAATAAAACAATCGTAATCAAGAGAAAAAGACCAGAATCAAAAGCAGTTGGAAGAATGAAGAATGAGGCAGACTGGCTGAAGGTCCTGAACAAAAATGGAATAGGCCCTAAATTCAGGTTTGTTGATAAAGATTATTTTGCTTATGACTATGTTGAAGGAGAATTCCTGCCTTTATTTCTAGAAAAAGCAAGCAAATCAAAATCTAAAAAAGTTTTAATTGAGATAATGAAGCAGTGCTTTATTTTGGACAGATTAAAAATAAACAAAGAAGAGATGCACAGGCCTTTAAAGCATGTCTTGATTGACAAAAAGCTTAATGTCACAATGATTGACTTTGAGAGAACACATAAGACAAAAAAGCCTAAAAATCTTACTCAATTTATCCAATATCTCAGCAGAGATTATGTGATAAGATTATTGAGAAAAAAAGGATTCAAATATAATAAAAAACAATTGATGAATTTTGCAAAAGAATATAAAAAGAAAATGACTGCCAAGAATGTGATTGAAATAATTAAAGCATTATGGCATTGATTATTTTTTAGGATTAACTTTTCTCTTTTTCTTAAATATTCTGCCAAAATTCAAGATAAATAAAGCAGTGCTTACTGTTATGATCATAAAACCAAAATTAGCTAATACTTGATATCTATTTGGATCATCAAGCAAGCCAATGAATCTAGCCATTATCTCTAATCCAACTAAAACAACTATAAACCAAATAATAGCCATAATCTTATAATAGGCATTATGCTCAAAAAGAGATTTGATCAATTCAAAAAATCCTTTTTTGTTTCTTTTTCTCTGCCTTCTTTTTCTGATGGCTTTAACTAAAGGTCTTAATACTTTTATTAAAACCATCACTAATAATAATATAAATATAAATCCGCTAATAACACCAACAATCTGCCAGAATATAGTTCCTGTTAGTATTATTTGAACTAATGAGATAGCAAATAATACCCCAAAAGCAATAAAAGCTGCAAATTTCAATGATTTGTTAATCTCATCAAAGCTTATTTTTAATACCATATAGTGGCTAAAAAAGGAAGTTATTTATAAAGGTTATAATTTTAAGATTACACTATGAAATGCTTACAATGTGGAGTCTGCTGCAGGCTGTTTTTGATAAACCTGACAGAAGAAGAGTATAAATCAGGCAGATATGAGACTATGTTTGATGAGTTTGTTCCTGATTTCGAAGAAGCAGAGATGGTTGGTGCTAATATTTTGAAACAGAAAGAAGATGGAAGCTGTATTTATCTTAAAGACGGCAAGTGCCATATACATAATTTCAGGCCAGAATCCTGCAGAAAATTCTTCTGCGACACAGATGACCCTTCATTCAAAGAGATGATCGATAAGATTAAAGAATACAAGGAAAACAATAATTCATCTCCATAACCCAGCTTTTCTCAATACCCATTCAACACTTTCAACTGTGTCTAGTTTTTTGATCTCATCTATTGTAAAGAAGCCTATCTCTGAGATATCCTCATTTGCCTTTATATTCATATTTTTAGGCTTTGCCAGGTGAAAAAACACAATTGTGTGATAATCACCAGGCAGATTTATAATTTCCTTGAATCCAATTGCTTTAACCAATTCGATATCTAGATTAGTCTCTTCTTTTATCTCTCTGACAGCAGCTTCTTTGATAGTCTCTCCATATCTGACTCCTCCGCCAGGAATAACCCACTTGCCAAAAGCATTTTTCTTGTTTCTTTTTCCTAATAAAATTTTGCAGTCTTTTTCAACAATTACAGCGCTTCCTAACCTGGGTCTTTTATTTTTCATATTATATACATTTGACTTTGGTCATATAAAAATTTTTAGGATTAGAAAGATTTAAATATATCTTCCACTAGCATATATTATCTAATTCTAAGATATAATCCTTCATCAGCCATTTTTTTAGAACAACAGCCATCTATTTAAAGATGGTTTGGAGGTGCAAAAATGATGTACGGCGATGATGATTATGATGATTTTGACAGCGATGATTAAATAGATTTAATTTTTACTTTTTTTTATTTTTTTAGAAAATCTTATACAGAACGCAAATCAAATATCCTGTAATGCCTCTTAAGAGGTTGATCTAAATTTTCATAAGGAATGCCAAATTCCTGGCATATCTTTTTAAAAACATCCTGAGGAGGCATAGTTTTTCCAGTTGCATAATAAGACATACGCTGCTTTGAGATATTTACTCTTCTTGCAAGCTCTGAACTTGTTATATCTAATTCCTCCAATCCTTTGACTATCAAATCACTTACACATCTGTTTTTAGGATTTAATCGTCTATAAGTTGAATTTTGTCTTTCTTGTTCATAATGCCCGTTTGCTGGCTTCAAATAATCATCTATAGATAGGCCTCTTGCAATCCTAGAAAGGTATCCTCTTGCAGTTGGAGTGCTGACTCCTACTATCTCAGCTATCTCTCTTGTAGTCAGCTCTCCTTTATCATACTGAGGAAATAAATCCCTGATCTTAGCTACTTTTTCTGGGCTTGTATTTGGCATATTTTTTTGAGAAATACAGTTTATTTTTAAATCTTCACAAATTTTATATAAAAAAATTTATATATTAGATTTATTTCTAAAATATTATCTAGCAAGGAAATTAGGTTAAAACCCTAAACTGGCCCGCAGCCGTGAAGTCGGAATACTTGCTTAATTATAAAGGATCGAGGTATGTCCAGATGAAAACAAAAAAAAGAGCAAAAAAAACAAAACCTAAATTAAATCCTAAAAAAGATTTAGTTCTAGAAGAACATGTAGTAAAACTATTAGAAAAACAAAACAAAAGAGAAATAAAGCAGAGCATTGATGCAGTTGTAAAGAAAGAAGCTAAAAAAGAAACAAAAACAAAAAAAACCAAAAAACCTAAAGTTAAGACAAAAGACATCTATAGAAAAGCAAGAAAAGATGAATATAGAGGCCTTCAAGGTTCAGGAGTTTATGATCAAATAAAATTTAGTAATTTCTCTGGATTTATCTACAAGTCAAATATCAAAGGAAATGATGAATTTTACCAATCTATTGGATATGAGAATGTTTTGGAAAAGCATCAAGCTGGACAAGCAGAAAGAAATATAGTTTCCAGTGAAGAGTTAGATAACTATGGAAGAAAAACGATGATGAATTTCCTAATAGGCTCTCCGATGATGACATCTGGAATGAGTGCAGTGTCATTTGAAGAGATGGAGATGACAAAATTCAGCCTTTATGACAGAACGCAGAATTTACTATACACTGCAAAATTAAAGATAATGGGCTTTGGAGACCAAAGTTCTGCATTTGGAGCAATGTTTTCAACTACATTGAAAACAATGCATGCTCCGATGAATGACAAAGCAGCTTAGAGAAATAGAAAGATTTTTAAACAAGTGTTCATTATTTTAAACAAATGTTCAAAAAATTAAACATATTAAGGATTTTTTTTGAAGAGCCAAGCAGAGAATTTAATGTCAGAGAAACCGCCAGAATTCTGAAGATTTCTCCTGCAACTGCAAGCAAAGAATTGAAAGATTTAGTGAAAAAAGGTCTGCTTAAAGAAAGGAAAGAAAGAATATTAAATCTGTATAAATCAAATTTAGAAAATGATTTTTACAAAGATCTAAAAATTTTCTATAATATAAGGAAGATTAAGGATTCAAAACTCATTGAAGAACTGAATCAATATTACCTTAAGCCCGCAATTGTTTTGTTCGGCTCTGCCTCAAGAGGAGAAGATACAGAAACAAGTGATTTTGACTTGCTTATTATTTCTGAAGGAAAAAAGGAATTTACAGAAAAAGATAAGTTTGAAAAAAAGATAAACAGAAAACTGCAATTATTTGTTGTAAAAAAGATTAAAGAACTAAAGAATGAGCACCTTATAAATAATATATTAAATGGGATAACAATACAAGGCAAAGTAAAATGGATTTAGATGACTGCTTTAAAAAAAATTTAATAAAGAAAACAAATATAGATAAAGAACTAATCAAATCTGTGATAGAGATGTCTAATATTAAAGAAACAACTGTTAAAACAGCTCAAATAAATGAACAAAACATTTCAGCCTACGTATCGCTTGCATATGATTCTCTGCGTGAAATTCTGGAATCAATTTGTATTTCCTATGGCTACAAAGTGCTCTCACATATTTGTATGGGTGAATTGTTAAAGGATATTCTCAAAGATTTTGATTATCATGAATTTGACAGATTAAGATATATAAGAAATAGTATAAATTATTATGGAAAGAAAGTTGAATTCAAACAAGGCAAGGAGATAATTAATAAGATCTTTGCCATGAAGAAAAAGCTTTGTGAAAAATATTTGAAGGAAGATTAAATATGAACCAAATAAGATTTCCAAAGAATTTTGCATGCTTAGAAGAAGCTTATTCAGAGTATGCTAAATCCAAGGCAGTTATTCTTCCTGTGCCTTATGGAGGAACTGTTTCATATGGAAAAGGAACAGAAAAAGGCCCTTCTGCCATCATAAAAGCATCACAGCACATGGAATTTTATGATGAAGAACTGAAAAAGAATAATTTTAAAGCTGGAATCTGCACACTACATACATTGAAATCAGAACCAAAGCCAGAAAAGATGGCTGAAAGTGTTTATAATAACTGCAGACAATTAATCAAAGACAATAAATTCATCGTGATGCTTGGAGGAGAACATTCAATATCATCAGGACTGGCAAAAGCTTTGAAAGAAAAATACAAGGATTTGTCTGTATTGCAGTTGGATGCTCATTCAGATCTAAGAGACAAGTGGTATATTGGAGAAGAAGATAAAAGCCCTTTATCAAAATATTCTCATGCATGTGTTATGAAAAGGATAAGGGAGTTCTGCAGCAAAACAGTCCAGGTTGGAATCAGAAGCATGAGTGAAGAAGAGATTCCAGAATCTAAAAGATCAAATATCTTCTGGGCAAAAGATATCTATAATAACAATAAATGGTTTGACAAAGCAATTAATCTATTATCAAATAATGTCTTCATAACAATTGACTTGGATGTCTTTGATCCTTCTATAATGTCAGCAACAGGAACACCAGAGCCAGGAGGATTATTATGGTATCAAGTTATTGATTTCCTAAAGCAGGTCTTTAAAAAGAAAAATGTTGTTGGTTTTGATGCAGTAGAATTAGCTCCAAATAATGATAAAAGCTGTGATTTCATGGCAGCCAAGCTGATTTATAGATTGATTGGTTATAAGTTTTAAAAGTTGTTCTAACAGCTACAACATTCCTTTATATGCTTAAATAGCATTATTCTTTTAAATAACTTAAGACTTACTTTAGAGGGTAGAGATAATGCTAATTAAAGTAATAGGAGATCATCCTTTAGCAAGGAATGAAGATGGTAGTTTAAAGAATGTTAAAGCAAATGCTTTTCCAACAGAGAATGTTATAATTTCTGGTCCAGGAACTCACGGAGACCTTCTTTTAGATTATATGAACAAAGCCTATGGAAAATATGATGAAGATTTAGAAGACAGACTGATAGATACATTGGTCCCTCTGCATATGAGGAAAGATACTGTTCTGATAAGGCCTGAGAAGATAGATCTGGCTTTTGAAGCAGATGAATTACTGCAGGAGATTATCTCAAAGGAAAAAATAAAGTTTTTAGGAGTCCTGGATCCAAGAGTAAGGGATGCGATAAAAAAACGAGGAGAGTTATGGAGAATAAATTATCTTCCCAAGACAGTAGAAGAAATGAAGGAGATGATTAAAGGGGCTAAAGGATCCATAGGATGCAGACCAATATATTATCATAGTATGGAAACAGGAATAAGATGGCTGACTTTTGAAGAATTTGAAAAACTAGGAGAATTAGATAACAAAGAGCTGGCCAGGCATCTGCAAGAAATAAACAAATACTGCTGCGACATAAATTCATGCGGCAATAATGAGATAAGATTTTTCATGGCTGAAGATTCCTTTAATCTAAACGAATATAAGGATGATGATTTTACAGGATGGGATGGAAAAAAGATAAGGTTTTATTATGAAGCGCTTAAATCAAAATTCTGGTGTTCTGTAAAATCTGAATTTAGAAAAGATGAACTTGAGAACGAAGAATGGAGAAAGGCAATGTTCTCAAGATTAATAGGAGAGCATGATGAAGAGATTTCAGAAGAAGATTTATTGGGATTAGGATGTGAATTTTATATGCACATCCAGTGGCTGCCAGGAGCAAGAATAGAAAATGGGGAAGTTATCTTTGATTCTATTTTTAGCAAAGTGATGCCTGAAGAAGAAAAGATCTATGATGAAAAGGTAAGAAGCATCATCCTTAATTTTAGAAGAGAGCATGATGACATTGAATATATCAATGTAGGAAGAGTCATCGGGTCTTTGTCAAAAAGAGAAACTATGCCTGGAAGGAGAGAAGTTTATATTGTATCTTTTAAAGTTGAAGGAGAGGAAAAAGAAAGAAAAAGAATGATCAGGCTGCAGAAATTTGGTGCAGTTGAACGGCTGCAGTCAGGTGAAGAAAAAGATGTTTACAAGGCATTTTGGTATGCTGATGAGTATAAAAGATATACTCTTGACAGATGGAATGCTTGCGAGCAGTTAGGAATGAAATTATTGCCAATAACTACAGATGATATCTATGAAACAATTGATGGAGTTGAAGTCCCTTTAATATATTTTGAAAGGGATTACATTGATGGAATTGCAACTGACAAGATTCCTGCTTCAAGATTTGAAAATAAAGAATATGCTGCTAGATTTGCCAAATTATTAGGAGAGGCAGCTGTTGTCAGCATGGTAACAGGAAGGGCCGATAACAATAAAGTAATTCATTTTGATGATGGAGATGAGGTTATTATAGAAGAAGAGGGATTGCCTGTTGATTTAATAAATGCTGAGAATACGTCTTCTTTTGGAGATTATACAACTGCTTTAAGCGGATTTACAGAAGCATATGCAATGCCTGTTATAAATAGAAAAGAATTAGTTTCTGATATCAGGAAATTTGCTAGGGATTACGTCAAAGCTCTTGTGGATAGATTTACAGAATTACAAAAAGAATACAGAGATTATCAAGGAGCCTTTGATTCATTATTCAAAGACAGAATCTATGATAAAAAAGGAAGCATAGCATATAGATGGGAAAAAGTCTTGGAAAGACTAAATACCACAGATCCAATCAGGTTAGGCGAAAAAATAATGGCTGAGATTGACAGCCATATTTAGGATTCATACAAAGCATTAAGCAATTTAGGGTTAAGATATCCTACATCTAATGGATCTTTAACTTTTGTTCCATTATTTGGTAGTGGTTGTGTTTTTGCAGGCTCGGGTGTTTTTTTTGATTGTGTTTCTGTTTTAGGTCTATTAGGCATATCTCCTTCTTTCATTTGTTCTATTAATGCTCTTCCTGCTTCTTGAAGTTTAGCACTAATAGCGCTTTGTATCATGATTGTTGGAAGATAATGTTTTTTCAAATCATCGTCTCTATAATGGGTACTATCATCAATAATAGATATTTTATAATTTCTGTCTCTTATCTTAATTTCAGTTGTTTTGTCTCTTACAACGAGGATTGGGTCTTCACAATTATCAATTCTAACATTCATATATAATATTCCTTTTCCTTCTCCTTTTTCAATTATTCTACTTACATGAAGATAATGATTTTTATCTCCTAATTTAAATCTAAGTCCATGTTCCTTTCCTTCAATCATTGTAGATAAAACAACTGTTTCTTCGCATGCTGTTGAAACTATTTCATCAAGAGCTTCTACACCTGGATTAGCTTCTTCTAATTCTTTTAAGAAGAATTGATTAAATCTATCAAAAGAAACTGGAACTCCATGTTTATTTTTATAGATTGTAAATTCTCTTCCAACAACATTTGGCATAACTTCTTTTAAAATATCATTAGATTCTCTTTGACTTGGACGTGCACCGACTATCATTTTATAATGCCCTTGCGGAGCATTTGCAGGAAGATGCAGTTTTAATCTTGTAATAAGTGTATAATAATTATGGTTTGGGTCTCCTGATTTAAATCTATTATCTTCTTCTTTACCTACAAATCTTAAAGTATATTGCTTGAAGTTTAGAGCAGGAATTTCAATTTCAACATATGCTCTTTCATTTTGATCTGGATATTTTTCAACATTTTCTGCAGTATCCATTACATCAACTGAAAGATCTAAGTGATGACGCAATTTCTCTGGGTCTCTTCCTCTCGTATCAAATATATTTGGTATTACAAGAGCTTCTCTGACATATAATTCATTTCTGCAGTGTCCCTTATTAAAAACTGGAATCCTTGTAATACTAATAGGGCCGTGAGGATCAGAAGTCCTTATTTCTAGTTCATATATGTTTTCATCATCTAATGATTTAGAACTTATCTCTCTATAAGTTGAATATACTCCATCTCTTTTTACTATTTTATCAGTTCTGATGATATCATGTTCTTCTGTTTCTCCTAAGAATAATTGCAATAATACATCTTCTAAGTTTTTATAATCTGAAATTTGAATACCTATTTTGCCACCATAACCTAATCTAAATAAATGAGGTATAAATTCTCTATTTTTCTTATCTTTTGGAACATCTGGTAAAAATCTTTTATCTTCCATATTAAAATTATTTGGAGTAATAGTTAGTCTTTCTTCACCAGAATAAGAAGGAAGAAACAAACTTACCTTATGGCCTGTTTCTTTTGGCATTCTTCTGTCTGTTAAATTTGATTCTATTTCACTCCAAGGCACATTTGGATTTCTTATTAATGATCTTGGAACTTCTTCTTTTGTTTCTATTTTAAAAGGAAGTATATCATAAGTATCTTTTGTTTTCCAATCTGGGGATCCTCCTGCTACTAAATAATATGCAAGTGCTAAAAATCCTGCAGCTGCTGCTACTGGTTTCCATAATCTTTTCCATAAGCTTGGCGCTTCAGCTGCTGCTTTTTCAGTTAATTGTTCTAGTGTAAATGTTTCTTTATCTCCTGATTTAGGATCTTCAATTTCAATAATTCCTTTAGCATGTCTAACTATTTTACCTTCTTTGATTATTTTTTGATGTAAATATTCAATTTGTTGTTGTATTGTTTTTGGTTTCATTTTATCTCACCATCTTGATTTAGCTTTTAACATTTTAGTTTGAGGCTCATAAAGTAATCTTGTTGGATTTGTTCCAAATTGTGAAGGTATTTTTATTACTTTTTTTGATATTCCCCCGTCATGATAAATTATTCTTTTTATTTGATATCCTATTCTGTCTTGTTTTTCAGCTCTTGCTTTTTCTTTTTCAGTATTTAATCTGCCGTCTGCTGCTAAAGTACTAAGAAGATCTTGCGGCCCTAAAACTGTTATTTCAGTTTTATTTCTATTTCTGGCTAAATACATTTCAGAAATTGCTTCTAACATAAGAATATGTCTTATATCTTCTAAATAAGCAACTTCTTTTTCATCTGATCTTACTGATCTTTCTATTGATCTCATTACCCTATCTAATTCTAAGGTAGATTCTTTTGGAATAGGAATTTTAGGATGCATTACAGGATGCAAATATTCTGCTCCATGTACAAATCCTTCTCTAACATTAACTTCGTAGACTCTGTCAAATGCTTGAACAAAAACATTTCCATTTGGTCTATTTTTGAAAACATCATAGTGTATTCCTTTGCTTACATCTTCAAATTGAATTTTATCCTGAGTTTCTCCTCTAAACTCAAATTGTGAATCAAAAGGATTTGCATATTTCAAAACATTAAAATCACCATGAGGCTCTTTTTCTTCAACTGCTAAAACTCTACCTTGCATAGACTCAAATCCAGTATGTAAAAGATAATTTCCATTTCCAGAATATTCTGCTTTTACTTTAATAGTCCTATTTTTCTTAAGATCTTTTACATAGATAAAGTTTCCTTCTTTGTTAACAAGTTTAGGATTTTCTCTTAATGCTTGGCTTACAAGTTCAATCGCCATATCCATTGTTGGTTCATGATTTTCATCCGGAACTCCTTCTTTTGCTTTTCTTAATTTATCATCTAATCCTCTTAGATGAGATGGTGACCTTCGTACTGGATTTAGTGGTCTTCCCATACTTGAGAAAACTCCTGCTGCAAACAATTCTTTTTGAAGATTTATAGGTAATCCTTGAAGATGTTTTTTATATTCCCTAGCTGCTTTTTTCCTGTCTCTAAACATATCTCCATTATCTGGATGACTATCTGAAAGAACACTTTGGGTATAAACTTCCAATGCCCATGCTCTTATTCCTTCAAATCTTTTATCAGAAGGATTATATCCTTCTCTTCTTAGAATTTCTGCTATATTCGTCCATGGGTCATATGGAAGATCTTCTGCTGGTCCTCTTTTAGTGCCAACTTCATCCATTAGTTCTTTTTCTTCATCTTCTTCATCCCATAACCCTATAACAGATAATCCTGAAGTTTGGATCGTTGCTCCTACTTGTGTATCTTCAGTTATTGTAACTCTTTTAAGTCTTCCCTGCATTAAATCTCTTACATCTTCTTGTATTGATCTTGATAATTCTCTGAATTCTGGATGCTGTTCAGAATAATCATCCATCTTTTTCAATGCTCTTGAATAATATAAAGATGCTTTTTCAGTCAATTCTCGCACTCTGCTTTGATCTGCTTTTTCTCCTTTGTTTAATTCGATCTGAGAATGGCTTAAATGAACCATCGCATTTCTCAATGAGGTATCAATTGTTGCAATATCATAATCATGCTTGAATCTTTCATAACTTGCATAAGGAATGTCTGCCTGTCTGCACATATCTGCAATTCCTAAGAATTCTTCGTTTCCATGATATATATCATGCAATATTTCTTCTGTATCTCTTTCGTTTAATTCTAATCTTCCAAGGAATTCTGCAACATCAAAAACTAAAGGCCCCCAATAAGATTTAAAATCAAAGATAAGTGCTTTTTTTGTATCCCCATTTCCAGTCAATACATTTCCAGGATGAAAGTCTCCATGGATAACAAATTTCTGCATCTCATTAAGCAATGGAAGCATTGCTCTTTTGTAAGTTTCAACAGTTTTGTCTATTCTTTGCGCTTGAGTTGTTGATAAGGAGGTTCCAAATGTTTTATCATATCTTGCATAAAAATCATTTCTTAGCCTGGCTTCTGTGAAATTATTATCTTGATCAAGATCAAAGGATGATCTATTTTTTCTTGTCCTTACTGCAATTGATCCAAGCTGTTCTGCAAATTCAATTTCATCTTTAAGCTCATCTTTTGGTTCTTTTATATCCTCAAGTCTTCTTCCTTCTTTTCTTAATACTTCTTCAAGGCTGTTTAATCTTCTTGTAACATCAATAGAAATTGCAAAATTAGTTGCTATTGCTTTTTTTGCTCTTCTTTTCTTTTCATCAATATCAGATGTACTAACAATGTCTGTATAATCATGACCACATAATGGAGTTGTGATTAATTGTGTTTTTTCATTTCCATATATTACTTCAACTACAGGATATCCTATTATAGAATGTGCAACCATAAAATTGTATTCGCCAACACATTCTTCCATTGTAGGTTCTAATTTTAGTATAACTCCTCTATTTTGGATTTCTCCTGGAACTGATACTCTTACTTTTTGTACTCTTCCTCTATCTCTTTGAGTTTTACAATTAATAGGATCTCCCTCAAAATCAACTGGAAGAAACGTCCTGTCAAATTTTTCTGGAACACTTATTCCAAATTCAGCAGAATATCTTGATAAAAGATTATCAAAAACACCCTTAATGTCCATAATTGTTTGTGGATATTTAATTGGCACCCTATTATTTTCATGAATCATAACTTTATCAAACCATATTGCATATTCAGCTGCAGCATTAACTCCATTTTCTTCGCATGTAGTCGAAAAATGATCTAAAAATTTATTTTGGTCTCTTGTTTCAACTTTATCTGAAGGCGTACAAACACCAGTAAAAAGAAGTCTCATTTGATATTTCCAGTGCTCTGTAAGTGCAGTTATTTCAGCAGGGCTAATTTTTTGTAGTGATCCTAATTGTTCCCTTGCTTCTTCCAAAATTTGTGCTTCTAATTTTGATGGATTTGCCATAATTTTCACTTATATTGAATATTTTAATGGTATTCTTGTATCATCTGGAAGGATCATACTAAACCTTCTGTATAATCCGTCTTCAACCACTATTGGAATCATAGTGACATCAAAGTTATGCTCTTTGCCGTATTCTAATACTTGCTTGAGCATCTCTCTTGTTGAAGGTTTTAGCTGCTCTTTTTCTGCTGCTTCTTCTAGATGATCATTAACTATTGATCTATAGACTCTTTTGAATCTTTTTTCGTTTTGAAATGATCTTATCCAATCACTTATTGACCCCCCTTCTTCATCCAATAAGCAACAATATCCTTCATATTCGCAGAAAGCTCTTTTTTTTGCTAGATTGAATTTCCTGTATTCAACTAAATATTTTAAGCCTATATTAGGAAATATTTCTTCTAGCTTTTCAGCTTTTTCCACGATATTTGTTATTGAGCTTGCCATATTATCATGTTTAGTAGTATATAAAGGTTGCGCATATTCATTACTAACTGATGGTAACTATACAGAACATTGAGGAGATCTATATATTCTCATTCTTGGAGCTGGTTTTTCATCTTTTACTGGTTCTTTTAGAAATTTTTCAAGATTTAGCTCTTCTACTTCCTGTCTAAGTTCTTTAACTTCTGTTTCTAGAGCATCTGTTGCTCCATCTATATATCCTCTCTTATACTGTTCATGACTTCTTATATTATATCCTACTTTAACTCCTCCTGCAAATGCTCCCAATAGTACAACTGCTGCAGCACCTGCTTTGATTTTCAAAGGAATTGTCTGATATGCATCCTTAATTTTTTGATATATTGTCATTTTGTTCACCTTCTACTTTTATGATTCCTAATATTTCTGCAAGAACATAATCAATTCCATCATTAGGATTAAATGTATATCTTTTAACTATTTCATATGATTCAATATCTTCAAGAGGATAACCATAAAGATCTACAGGTCCATATGCTCTTTTTTGTGTTCTGCTTAAGAAAAGCTGATTATCTTTAACACCAATATAAAATCCAGATGCATAATCCATTCCGTTGTGAACAACACAAGTTTGAACAGATGAAGGAATTTCAATTAAAACAAGATCTAATAGTTTTGCATCACTTTGTATTTCAGATATTGGTTTTTTTTCATTTTCCATTTTTATTCACTTTTTTCTTGGTTTTGTGCTCCAAGATATTTTTCTATAGTGTCAGACAGCAATTCTCTCCACTTTGCACTTACATACAAGTTTGAATCTTCATAGAAGCTTGGGATCAATACATGTGCTTCTGTTAAATCTTTGTCTGCCAATAAAAAAGAACGAGTTGCATCACTTCCTCTTGTTTTATGTACTAGATAGATGGAATGATCATCTTTAGTTAGTTCTGCAAAAAGAGATGTTTCTATATTTTCTTTAGGATTTTTTATATCTTTGAGAAACTGCAAATTGACTCCACTATTTTTATATTCATTATTATACCATTCTTCATCTCTCTCCCAGTTAGCAAGTTCAAAAGAATAACCTTGTTTTTGTGTCAATAGTAATGCATAGCTGATCTTGATTAGATTGTATTCATCAACTTTGCTTAATCTAGTGAGCCTTTCATCTGAGAATTTAAGCCCGTTAATACCTACCCATAATTCATTCAAATAATCCATATTTTCTTTGAAATCCTCTCGCCACTCTTTTTTCTCTGCTTCATTAGCTTCTGCTGGAGGAGATGGTGGTTCAACTCCCATCATAGGTGATAACCACTTAATGTAAGATTCAGTTTCTAAAATCCCTAAAACCTTTTTGCAGTAAGGACTATCACATATACTATCAACTATTTCTCTCAATGCTTTTTCATCTTCTTGAGGCAAAAATGTATCTGGGTAACCCTCTTCAAGAAATTTACGAGCTTCACGCATTGTTTTTTCTTCTTCTGGTGATCTTTTCATCTTTTAGCCACCTTATAGCTCATAAACATCATTGGAGTCTTTCTGCACTTGTATTCTTGTATGCTTAGCTCTGTTACTATATAATCATTCATAGAAGCAAAATCATCAAGAAGCATCTTTATAGCATTATGCTGGCCTGATTTTTGAACTTCATCTCTAACTGCTTCTGGCAGAGATTTCTCTAATTCTGTTTTCTTAATATCCCTAGGATGGTTGCTTACTGTTATATATAGAACAGACTGCTCCATAAATCTTTTTTCTTGGAATAATTTTCTTATCGTCTCTACCTTTTCCTTGCTGAATGGACCCATATAATCCAAATTAACAAAATTGAATTTCTTATCTCTATGATGATCTAAAGCATTAGATAGATCTCCATAATAAAGATTAAGTCCATCAAAGATTTCTCCTCCCTCTATTGCATCGTGATTTCTTACAAATGAATCCATCATATTGTATGCATTTCTATTATGTTCTGCAACCAAGCTTTTGTCTGGATTAACATCCATGATATCTGCTAATTCTATATAACTGCTGAAATTAGGCCCTTCTAATCCTAGATAATAAACTTCTTGATTTTCATCTAAGCAGTCAATCATCTGCAAGAACATATTATCTCTTATCTGAGATTTTGGAAATTTTGGAACTCCATAAAATTGTGCTGATTTTATATCTTTTAATGAAATGAAATGTTTACTTATCCTATTTTTAGTAAAAACTCCATTAGTTTTTAGAACATATCCTGCTGCTGAAGGAGTAATATTAAATTCTTCTCCTATCTCTCTAAGAGACATTCCCTCTCTATACATCTTTATTATCTTTTCATTTCTAGTTAATTTTTTATGTCTTATTGGAGAGACAGTAGAGCTTCCTGAATGTTTTTCACGATATTTTTTTATTGCATCTAATCCTGATTGTGTAATAAGTCTTCTATTTCTTTCTTTAACAGTATGCTGATCTAAGATTTCTCTTCTATGGATATAAAGAATATTATCTAGAGTACTAGGTGATATTCCTAGAATTTCACTTACTTCTTTCGCTGTATATTTTCTTTCTGCTGCTTTTTTTGCCTGTTCATGCCAGTCAAGAAGCTGTTTGGTGGAGGAAGGGATAACAAAATACTTTGGAATTATATTTGCCACTCTCAGGCCGTCATATTCTGGCTTTTCTAATTCTTCTTCCAGCAGGGGAACTATTCCTCCACCATTTACAGTTCCTGTCATTACAGAATGTGTAAAATCTCCTTCTCTTATTGTAGGGCTGTTTCTTCCTAAATCTTTAAGTACAGTTTTTAGTGCTTGTTCAAATAATTCAGAAACACCAGCATTAACTGCATAATCTATCTTTTGTCCTTTGTTCCATGCTTCAATATAAACTGGAAAATATATAGGAGAAGTTGCTTCTGATTTTTTTGTTTCTAATAACTCTAATCTTTCTGCAACTTCTTTTTTTCTTAGGTTGTATACTTGTGCAACAGGGTTATCGTCTCCTAAAGCAGCCATTTGTTCTTCAACACTTTCTAATTGTTCTAGTTCATCTTTCAATGACTGCAGCACATCTTCAAAAGAATGATGAGAAGATATCTCAGACAGCATATTGTTTCTTTCTCTTAATTGTCCAAAAACCTGCTCAAATGCACCTTTAAATGCTTCGCAGACAGCTGCTCTGTATTCTCCAAAAGCGCTTTGTTCAATTTCATGCATATTTTTAAGAACTGTTTGGTATTCCTGCTGCCCTTTTGTTAGTTTTTCCTCTATTTCCTGCAGAGATGTAATGATATCATTAAAGTACCTGTTAGATGGAGGAGTTTCAATAAGTTTCTTTGTTTCCTCTTCTAGGTATTCCTGGAATGGAGAAAACGCTTCTGATCTCTGCTTGTTTATTTCCTCTAATTTTGAGACAAATGAATCTGCCTGTTCTCTTAATACCTTCTCCAGTCCTGTAATAATATTTTCATCCTCCATTTTTTCTTGTCAAAGCTGCTTTATATCCTGCAACCTCCATCTTTTTGCAGTCATATCTCTCCTTAAACCAACCATAGTCTTTCCCCCTTCTTAGAAATCTGTAAGCTGCTTCTGGAGTTAGTTTTGGTTTGCCTGAAGCTGCTGGTTCTGGAGCTTCTTGATTTTCTGCTTCTTTGTTCCTTATAGCCAGTGTTTTAACTAATCCAGCTAAGCCTGGAAGAGTTACTTTTCCTTCAAACTCTAGTTTTACATCTCCTCTTTTTACACACAGATACAAATCATATTTTTCCATTTTTAATCACCTTTCAAGAACAGTTGGTTCTATTCCTAGATTAGCCGTAAGATAATTCATTACTGTTTGAAGTTCAGGTCTATCTTCACCATACAGCATTGCGCAGAAAGCAGCTTTTGTTGGCTCTAATTCAAAGATATATCTTGCTTCTTTTGGTTTTTCATCTTCTGCCTCATATTTTGCTTTTGCATGCAGGACCAAAGTTCCTAAATCTTCTCTTTTATATTCACCATGTCTTTCAAGAAAAACAACTTTGGATCTAGTGACATGATACCAAAATTGATTTGGTTCACTGCGAAAATCATTTTTAATACAAATCGAATCAGAAAACCCAATATAATCTCTTGAACCTTCTTCTACTGGAATTTGCACTCTTGTATCAATCATATTCCAAAGAGGTACACAACTGAATTCAAATCCATCTTTTCCTGCAAATCCACCAGCTCCTAACAAATCATGACTAATCTTGTTTAGATCTTCTGTACTATATATTGCAATTTTCATTTTCATTTACCTTTTAGAGACCTTGCTTTTTTTCACCAAAAGCTTTTGCTGCCTTTCTATACTGGTCTGCCAGCTCTTTAGATTGGTATGTTATTTCAAGAACTTCTATTCCATCTTTTTCCCAAAATTGAGAATATAGATTTCCTTCAAAATTTGGTTCTGGTGATTCTCTTCTGCTTTCTTTGTCAACAGGTATTGTTGCGGTAACTTTTCCATCCATTCCTCTTAAATCAAAACGATCTTTGTCTGCTTCAGAAAAATCTAGAACAATGCTTTCATATTCTATTGAGGATAAAGGAGAAACAGCGATACATCTTGCAGAAAAACAAAATGCATGTCCTTTTCTATTATCATATTGCACTATAATATTGACTCCTTCTTCTGCTTCTAACTTAGTAGCAATTCCACCACAAAACTGTCCTTGATCATAAAATCTTTTAACTTCTTTAAAATTAGCAACCAATTCTTCTATTTGTTTATGCGGTCTTTTTTCATTATCCATTTTTATTCACCCTTTCGTTCCTTTACAAAAGGAGATCTGATAAGCCTATAGCCGTGACATTCTTCAGCTAATTTTGGTGCAAATGAGTCATGCACTATAACTAAAGAAGGTTTTATTGCATGTATCTTGCCAGACATACATTCTACAATTTTTTCATCTGATTCTGCTAATTTTTTTTCCAGATCATCTAGAGTTACACCACTTTCAATAAGTTCAATTGCTTTTTCAGCTCTTGTAAAGAAATATTTGTCTTGAAACATTTCTGCTGGATCAAAAAATGCTTTATTCCTCATATGTTTCTCATATTTGTAGCTGCTATAGGCGCAATCTTCTTTTAATTGATCTACACCATTATGTTTAAGAGCTCCCTTTGCAAATACTATAGCTCTGTTTTCTACCTTTAACTCCTCTCTTACTAAAGGGACTATTTCTACATCTTTTCCTCTTAAATATTCAATAATAGCACGATCAGCCTTATGGCTTAATCCATGTACAAAAGCCTCTCTATATCCCTCACCAACTTGAATGCCTGCAGCTAAAGGCAGAATATAGCCGCTTTGTTCTTTTGCCCATTTGATTTCATCTGGATTGTCATGATTCAATCCAATGATCTTTTTTTCTGCATATTTTCTTAGTAGTTTCATTTTTATCTTACCTTTCTGCTGAAATAATCATTCAGCATACATGGCTCGCAAGCCTTGCCTTTTCCACCGCAAGTAAAAGCATCTTGTCTTGGTGTAACCCAATACATCTCTCCGCAAAAATAACATATAGATATTCCATCATTTGTCCTTGGAGGATTATTTGGATCAAAAGAATCACTTGCCCATACTCTAAATGTTCCTTCTTCCATGCCTTTAAGCATAGTATCTAAAGTTTCAGACGAAACATTATCCTTACTGATAATTCCTTTATCATACATCTTTCTTAGAATGTGTTTGTCAAATTTTTTCATTTTTATTCACCTTTTAGTTTAGCAGTGCATCTAGTCCTTGATTATGATGCTTTGTTGAGATTCCTTTGCCAGCATGCACTTCTCCTGGCTGGATAGAACCGTTTTGCTGGGCTTGAAGATAACCGGCATAAGCTAGAGCATAGACTCTTGCTTCTTTTCTTGATCCTTTGTAAGGGATAGAAATACTGAAGCAGTGGTTGCTTATTGTAAACCTTCTTCCTGAATTGAAGCGGACTGCTGTTATTCCGCCTATTGCTGTGTCTATCTCTTTTGCAGCATCTACAGGAGTCATCTGTCTTTGACTCATGTATGTTCTGTAGATTTCTACAACCTTTTGCTTTAAATCTTGATATTGGTTTTGCATTTTGTTTCACCTTTATTCCCTTTAGAAGTATAATAATCCTAGAAATATATAAACAAAATTATTATATTATAATAATAATTATAATATTATAATATATAGAAACATTTAAATATATCTTCATCTTACTGCTTATATATGAAGAGAAAAGTCAATCAAATCGGGCCAGCAACTCTTATGGTTAGCCTGCCTTCAAAATGGGTTAAACAACATAATATCAAGAAAGGAGATGAAATTGATGTTGAGGAGAGATCAGGCAATCTAATTATAGGAGGAGAAGGATCTGAACCATTAAACAAGACAGTTATCAATCTAAGAGATATTCCAGATATTGAAAATGCTTCTGATCATTTCTATTGGATGCTGTTTTCTAATGCTTATAAAAGAGGTTATGATGAAATAGAGGTTATATTTCCTGATGTTAATGTTGCTCCAAGAGTGCAGGCTGCAATAAGCAATTTATTAGGATATGAAATGTTTGATCAAACAAGCAAACGATGTATTATTAGGAGTCTGGCAAATGAGAGAGAAGAGGAGTTTGAAAGAATGGTTAGGAAAAGCTTTCTTTTGACAAAACAAGCTGCTGAGCTTTGTTATAATGATTTAAATAAAGGAAAATTAGATAATATGGATAATATAATTAATATAAAGAAGAATGTACAGAAAGTAACTGATTTCTGCAGAAGATTGATTAACAAAAAAATATACAAAAACAGCGAAATTGCCCAGTATTATTATGTTATATTGATGAGGATAATATTGATAACAAATAGATTTTCTTATATCCACAGATACTTAGATAGAAGCAAGAAGAAAGTTAGTAAAGGAGTCATTGAGTTTTTTGGAAAAGTAAGAGAATTATTAGAATTATTCTATGAAACCTATTATAAAAAAAAGATAGATAATATAGAAAAGATTGATAGGACAAGAATTAAATTGATTAAGAAAGCAGAAGAATTCTTTTCTTCAAAAAATAGTGCTGACATCGCTGTAACAGAGCATCTTTCAGAGGTTATCAGGCTTATTGGTGGAAATTCCAGTTTATTGATGGGTATAATCCTGTAAAATTTATAAATAACTTCTAAATATTATTAAAAATGACCTTGGATGATCTTATTGGATTCTTATATCTTAAGCAGGTAAGAGCATTTGTAATATTTGCATTGTTCTTTATAGTATCTAAGGTATTTCTTTATATCTCGCAGAAATTCATTCTCAAGCTTACAAGAAAGACAAAAACAATGGTTGATGAATATATTGTAGAGAGGACAAGCAAGCCTTTTTCATTGATATTGATATTGATAGGATTAAGGCTGGCTATTTTTCCTTTAGGATTATCAGAAAAATTGACAAGAATCGCTAACCTTACAGTATCTTCTTTCATTGCAGTGATTGTAACTTATATAATCATACTTGTTGTTGCTATATTATTAGACAATTGGGGGAAGCAGTGGGCAGAAAGGACAAAATCAGCAATAGACAACCAATTACTGGATCTTTTGCACAGATTCTCAAAGATAATATTCAGTGTCTTGGCATTTTTATTTATCTTAGATATGTGGGGAGTTCAGATAGGTGCATTATTAGCTTCATTAGGCATAGCAGGAATAGCAGTTGCTTTTGCTCTTCAGACTACATTAGGAAATATCTTTGGAGGAATATCTTTGATAATTGACAAGACAATGAAAGTAGGAGATATAATTGAAGTTGATGCAGATACAATGGGTTATGTAAAAGAGATAGGCCTTAGAAGCACAAAAATAAGGACTTTCAATAACCAGATGATAACTGTTCCAAACGGCAAATTAGCATCAAGCAGAATACAGAATTTTGTCCATAAAGACCCTTCTGCAAGGGTTGTAATCCAGTTTGGAGTTGCATACGGCTCTGATATAGACAAAGTCAAGAAGATTGTTCTGAAAGAGATCAAACAGATCAAAGTCCTTAAAAAAGACCAGGAGCCTTTAGTAAGATTTATTGAGATGGCTGACTCTGCATTATTATTCAAAGCATACTTCTGGGTGGAAAGCTACAAAGACAGAATCCCTGCAACAGATGAAGTTAATGAAAGGATCTACAAAGCCCTGAATAAGAATAAGATTAATATTCCTTATCCGCAGATGGATGTTCATATTAAGAAGAGATAATTTATACTTCTGTTAAACCAAGTGTTTCTTTTAGTTCTGGGGTTATTACTGGAGCATTCCAGTCTGGATAATGAGGTTTATATGTTTCTAGGAATTTAGAAAATCCTTGCTTTATCTCTGGATTATTCATCGCATGTTCCCAAATCAATTCAAACTTTTGTTTTGCATCTTGTATGTTTCTTTCTGTTGCTAAAGCCACACCTGCTGCCCTTGTAGCAAGTTCTATATCTTCACTGAAATTATATTGTTCTTGTTGAGTCATCTTTCTCAAAAGGATCATTCCTTGGATATGATAAAATAATTCTTCTGCAGCTTTTTTTCCTTCCGGAGTGCTTGAAGCAATGTCTTTTAAAGGTCCTTCTACATCCTCCTCTTTGGTCCCAAAATAAGTTTTAGAATCAATTTTCATAAAGTAGTCCCATCCAATTATATCTGCTTCTATGGCATCAAAGTATTGGCTATGGAGCTCATCAAGATAAGCTAACTGCCTTAATTCTTCAGAATCATGAACAGAAACACCTTCAAAATCTATATGTCTTCTTGCATTTTTTCCAGTTTCTTCACTGTATTTATCATCTTCAGTAGTAACTAAGTGATGTCTTAGTTCATGCCTAAGATCGCCGCTTGAGTAACTGGGCTTCCATTTCTCATCAAAACAATCCCAATAATGGTGGAAATCAATATAACAAGTTCTAATTGTAGGATAATATTGACCATTAGACCTTCTTCCAGCTTCTGTTTCAGCCCTCATATTAGGGCATCCCTCTGGGGTTTCAATATGAGAATTATAGGCTATAACCAACGCTCCGAAGATATCTTTTACATCTATCACGCCTTTCTTTTCTCTCCAAGCTGTTGCTCTTTCTTCAAGATTTGGATCATAATTTGGAACAATAATTTTTCCATCATCATCAATGTTTATTTTATCTACTTCTTTTTCTAGTTCTAATAGGAATAACTGTCTATCATTAAAGATTCTTCCAACTAAATCTTGTATTGTTGAAACAGTATTCTCAGTCATACTAAAATATTACAGCTCATTATTATTTAAAGCTTTCTGTTTTGTTACTACTAATAAGAAACAATAATTAATCATCTAGATTTATTTCTTATATTCTCCTGTTTTCCACATTATCTCAAAGAATTTGTCATAAGATTTTGCAGCAACTTTATTGTGTATTAGGATTCCTAAAGGTGTTTCTGTCCAGATTATTATTCCTATCTTGTCATTTCTGATGATTGTTTCTGTCAAAGGCTCAAATCCTGCACTTGTAAATTTATATTCTGCATCTGGATAAAGATTTATATCACACCATTCTTTTAATGAATCATTAAAAATCAGTCTTGCTTTTATTCCTTTTTTTGCTCTTTTTTTATGATAGTTCATCCAAAAAGCATCTCCCATCATCAATGATTCCTTTGCAGAGCCAAATGTATGATGTTCTTTGCCTCCTGCTTCCAAAAGTTCATACAATAGTTCTTTTATCCCTCTTATACCTTTAAATGAGGTTACTTCTGATTTTTCTTTTGCTGATTTCTGCTTCAATAATAGTTCAGGAAGGATTTTCTCAAACTGCACTTTTTTCTGGTCAATATATTCAGATATATGTTTAGGATCTGTTGCTTGATAATGGTTTCTTTGCCCTTCTTTTATAAATGAAATAAATCCTTTTGCAACAAGCTTGTTTAAAGTCATATGCACAACAGAGCTCTGCAGTCCAGATTTCTCTATAATAGGGCCTGCTGTTGAAAGGCCTAATTCCAGCAAAGCTAAATAAACCTTAATTTCAGCATTCGTAAAGCCCAGATCTTCTAGTATTTGAGTGTCCATATATAGCTATAACTAATACTACTATTTAAACCTTTCTTTTTCTCCTCCATTATTGGAGAGTGAATATTTATATAGGTGGTTTGGCTACTTAATAGTAATAAAAAGAGGTGGTTAAAATGCCAAACGCAATAGAATTTATCGAACAATGCTTAAGGAGGGTTGAAAGAAACCCAGTAGAACTAAACGAAGAACAAATGATAGAAAATGAACTTGCAGCAATAGAGATGCATTTGTGAGGTTGAAAAATGAGCTTTGCAAAATTATTCAGACTGAAAGAGGAAATATCTGATGTTGATATAATCAGAATGTTGGCTAAGGAAAATGAGATTGAATTGTATGGAATTGTAATAAGAAAGCCAATAATAAGTCAAAATGGTGTATCAGGGGACTTTGGAGAACCTGCACCAATATAGGAGGTAAAAAAAATGGAAAATAAAAATAAAGAAGAAAAAGTTTATTATGAATCCCCTCCAGGAAAAGTATTTGAATTAGTAAGAGGAGGAGAACTGCATAGACTGTTTATGTTAGAAGAAAAATTAAATGGATTTCATCCTGCAGCAAGGGTAGTAGTTTTTGATTCCCTTGGAACCATACAAGGTTATGAAGGAGCAGAACCAGGCAAACATAAAGAATTCTATCTTCAGAAAGTTGCTGAAGAGCATGGAATGAGTGTTGAAGAGATGTTAGGAAATGTTCCTGCTGAAACCTATCTGCAATGGACAGCAGAGATGATAAGAGATAAAAAATTAATTCCAAAAGCTCTGCCTGGCGCTGAAAAAAAGATCTATGAAATAAGAGAAGAAGGATTCAGACCAATAATAATAACTGCAGACATTCCTGAAGGCGCAGAATTGACAAGCAGATTGTTTGTTGAATCTGGTTTGATTAACCAAGAAGATGTTCATGGTATAATCGAACTAGGAAGCAAAACAGATCCTCAAACATGGAGAAAGGCAAAAGAGTTGCATTTCCCACAAGGATTAGTAAACATAGTATATGAAGATACACCTCAAAATCTAGGCGCAGCTATCCGTGCTTTTTCTGTCAGAGATGGATTTGATCCAGTAAGAAACATCAGATTGAGAGAATACAGCCCTGTAGCTTATTTAGTAACTGAAAATGAAGAAGGAATAGTAATCCAAAGAAGATATGTTGATGTATTTGGACCATGAGGCAAAAATGAAAGAAATCAAAAAACTAAATTGGATAAAGCACTGGGCAGGTGGATGGAGTATTTTAACCTCCACCTACCTAGGAGAACAATACACTAGATTGCTGAAAGAAACATTAGGAAAAGCTCTAAACTTAACTTTATTTATATCAAAAAAGGGATTTACAGTATGCTCGCTTGAAAAAGAAGACCATAGCAGATTTGGTAAAGAGATAGCTCAAAGGATTATCTTTGACAATAATAAAGCTAAAGAGTTTAGTGATGAATTAAAACTAAGAACAGATAATGTTCTGAAGCTGATCAAGGAACTGGAAGATAAAAGAATTGAAAAAAATGATTTTTTCAGATTCATAAAAGCAATGCTGGATTATGGCTCACCTCACAGAGCTGTAAAAATAGCAGTTGACTTTTTGCCTGAAGAAACATTGAAAAAGCACCTGCCTGTTCTTAGCAAAGCCAGAGTCTATGCCGAGCCTGTATATGAACAGACTGAAAGATTCATGCAGAGGTTTGCTTTGCAGATATGTAAAGAGATAGGATTAGCTCCTGAACTGATTTTAGCCATGACTAAAGATGAATTTGAAATATTCTTAGAAGAAAATAAACTGCCAAACAAGGATATTTTAGAAGAAAGATTCAAAGCAGCTGCCATCTTTTTTGAATCTGGAAACTTTAATATCTTAAAAGGAAAAGATGCAGAAGAATTAGAAAGACAGATAGAAGCAAACATAAATCAGAAAAATGTGATTAAAGGAACAGCGGCTTTTTCAGGAAAAGTAAAAGGAAAAGTCAGGATTATCTTAGACCCATTTAAAGAACACAGATTTGAAAAAGGAGATATATTGGTTGCAGGAATGACCAGGCCAGAGTTTACTCCATTCATGAAAAAGGCAGGCGCAATAGTCACAGATGCAGGAGGATTATTATGCCATGCAGCAATCACAGCAAGGGAGATGAATATTCCATGCATTGTAGGAACAGAGACAGCTACTAAAGCTTTGAAAGATGGAGATCTAGTTGAAGTTGATGCTGAAAAAGGAATTGTTAGAAAATTAAATTGAAATTTAACGAAGTTTTAAAAACTACTTAAATTAATAGGATGTATGTCTAAAAAAATATATCTTAAAAAGCAGCCAACACCTATAAATCTAGTTGACTGGATTGGATTATATGATACTGAAGTTAGAGTGAATTATGGTTTAGAATTTCTTACTGCTGCAACTTATGGAAGCATATCAATTCCTGATTCAAGAAGATATCAGCTTCCTCCAGATGTTCAAGACAAAGATTTAGATAAAACAATAGAGGATTCTGTTCCTTTAATTAGGAATAGAAAGAAGAGAAGAGAAAGAATTAGATCAAATAAGAAAAGCATAATAAGAGGATGGGAGCAGGGGAAAAAACCATGGGCAATAAAATGCCTTGATGAACTCAGAGAAGTTGAAAATCCAGAATTTAGAATTGATTTGTTGAAACCTAGGCTGTATGATGGAACAGAATCAACAGGAAATAATCTTCCTTTTGCAACAGATATTCTTCCTGGTTTAGTATACTTATACATGTCAGTGCTTATTTCTGGATGTAGTTCTAAAACTAATCCGCATATTCAACATACTAATCCAAAAGGAAACGCAGCTATTTATCCAAGCAGAAGCTTGCCTAAAAAACTATTAAAAGCAAAAATAAGAGGAATTTATACAGAAAATAGAGAATGTGAAGGAGTAGGATTAAAACAACCATATGGAAATATATTACAATTACTTGGAATGCCTCAGGGAAGGTTATCTGAAAAGAGTTATGAAGAACTAGGGCTCGGCTTTATTGAGAAATTGATATCATGGGCAGAAAAAGAAAGACTTAGTAAAAAGGACCATAATCATGCAATAAAAACTTTGAATAGATTTATAGAAGCTTTCACAGATCATCGCTTTGGAATATATGACTGCAAAGATAGAAGAGGGTATATTCAGAGAGTTGCCCAGTTCTACACGTCTGGGTTCAGAAAGAAAAAAACACAAGATAAATTTACAGCTCTTTTTCTAAGGACGTGGAATATTATTAGTCCAGATATACCATTAAGTATTTGGCCTACAAAAATGCATTCTCCTCCAACATATCATTCTGTATTAAAAGTAAAATCAGACTATCATGATAGATTTAAAACAGCATTTAATGTCTCATAATATTTTAATCCAAAATATGCTTCTCATAATGATCTTGCATTAAACAAAGTCTTTCTGCAAACCTATAATCTTCTTCAGAAACAGCTTTTTCATATCTTTCTTTGATTGAATTATAAAGTGCCTTTCTTTCTTTAAACTTTCTCTGGCTTAATATCCTTGTTATCAACTCCAGCTGTGAAGGTTCATCTGGCTCTATCAAATGAAGAAAGAATTCCCTAAAATACAGCAGTCCTAATGGGTCTGTTTCAAGATTTTCTAGTATTTTTACTGTATATAATGTCATTTTTAAATAGATAGTAAAATCATATATAAATATTATATTTTTTTCCATTTAAAACCATAATATTTTTAAATTACCTGCTATTGACCTCAAATAGAATTGAGGGGGTGCATGAAATATGTCAGATAAAGTACAGCCGATTTTTATTCTACCAGAAGATACTCAAAGAGCAACAGGAAAAAATGCTCAAAGAACAAATATAACTGCTGCCAAGATGGTGGCAGAGACAGTCAGAACTACATTAGGCCCGAAAGGGATGGACAAGATGATTGTTGATTCTTTAGGAGATGTTACAGTAACAAATGATGGCGTAACAATCCTAGAAGAGATGCAGATAGAGCATCCTTCTGCAAAGATGATTGTAGAAGTTGCCAAGACCCAGGAAGATGAGGTTGGAGATGGCACTACAACCGCTGTTGTCATAGCAGGAGAATTATTAAAGAATGCAGAAGCATTATTAGAGCAGAATGTCCATCCTACAATTGTAGCAAAAGGATACAGATTAGCTGCTGCAAAAGCGCAGGATATTCTTAATGCATTAGCAGAAAAAGTCACTGAAAAAGATACTGATATTCTTAAGAAAATTGCCCAGACAGCTATGACTGGAAAAGGAGCAGAAGCTGCAAAAGAGATATTAGCAGATCTGACTGTCAGAGCAATCAAATCAATTGTTGAAAAGAATGAAGATGAAATAATTATTGATAAAGAAAACATCAAAATAGAGAAAAAAGTAGGAGCAGGAGTAGAAGATTCTGAATTAGTAGAAGGGATGATTATAGACAAAGAAAGAGTTCATCCAGGAATGCCAAGAGTAGTTAAAAATGCAAAAATTCTATTAGTTGATTCTGCTTTAGAGATAAAAAATACTGAAATTGATGCAAAGATACAGATCACTAACCCAAATCAGATGCAGGCATTTATGGCTCAGGAAGAAAAGATGCTGAGTGATATGGTTGAAAAGATAGCTGCATCTGGATGCAATATTGTTTTCTGCCAAAAAGGAATTGATGATATGGCTCAGCACTTCTTAGCTAAAAAAGGAATCTTTGCAGCAAGAAGAGTAAAGCAGTCAGATATGAAAGGATTATCAAAAGCAACAGGAGCAAAAATAGTTACTAAACTGGATGATGCAAATGAAAATGACCTAGGATTTGCAGGCTTGGTAGAAGAAGTTAAAGTAGGAGATGAAGAGATGACTTATGTCAAGAACTGCAAAAATCCAAAAGCAGTAACTATATTAGTAAGAGGAGGAACAGAGCATGTTGTTGATGAGATAAAAAGGGCAGTAGAAGATGCAGTAGGAGATGTCTCTGCAGCACTAAAAGTAGGAAAGGTTGTTGCAGGTGCAGGAGCTCCTGAGATGGAATTGAGCAAAGATCTGAAGAAATTCGCTAATTCATTGTCAGGCAAAGAGCAGCTAGCTGTCCAGAAGTTTGCTGAATCAATGGAGATTATCCCAGTTACATTAGCAGAAAATGCTGGAATTGACCCTATCGATATCCTGACAGAACTTAAAGCAGCTCATGACAAGAAACAGAGATGGGCTGGAATCAATGTTTTCACAGGAAGAGTTGTTGATTCTTGGAGGCAGGGTGTTATCGAGCCTTTGAAGATCAAAACACAAGCAGTCAAATCAGCATCAGAAGTAGCAAATATGATCCTAAGGATTGACGATGTTATTGCAGGCGGAAGTAAAGGTGGTGGAATGCCTCCAATGCCTCCTGGAGCAGGCGGAATGGGAGGAATGCCGCCTGGTGGAATGGGAGAATATTGATTGGATTTTTTCTTTTTTAAATAATAAATTATTTATACTTTAATTTTTTTCTAAATAATAGGTGATTTTATGCCAGCTATAGCAGTAGAAAGCAAAGAGGAGATTTTAGCTGAAATAGATCTATTAGGAAAAAAAGTATCCAAATTAAAAGAATCTGATTTCGGGATGATGCTCGGCGGAAGCATAAAAAAACTAAAAGAGCGTTCAACTGCGTATCTGTATTATCTTAAGGATAGAATTAATAGACATAATTATATATATGATGAAGTAAATAAAGTAAAGAATAAAACTGCAATTTTAACGATAATGGATAATATGAAAGAAACTATTGATAAAATATTGAGACGTATTGATAAAATATTTAGATACTCTAATCTTGCGGAAAAAGCTATTTTAACTCCTATTTTAGATGATATAGCAAGGCTTAAGGAGAAAATTACAGCATATTTTGGTTAAGAATGACCATATTCTCTTGATTGCCTTTCTTCTTCCTCTGCATGGTCTTTTTTTCTGCTTACTTCCATCAAGAAAGACATAATATTCAAAGGTTTAATATAATGAATTTTTGTTTTTTCCTCATATTCAGTCAATTCTTCTGGTGTATCAGCTGCAACTTTTATGGATAATATAATTGGTCTTGTTGCTTTTGGATACATCTTGTAAAATTTCCTTAGATCGTTAAATAAACTAAACATTCTCATATGGATTATTCCCTGACCATTTTCAGGACTAAATCCTTCATATCCTTTATAGCCGTCATCAACCACACCAATTAATAAATAAGGATTGTCTCCAATTTTATTTGGAATATCTCTTCCTGCATATTCTGCTTCTTCATTTTCTGTTTTTTCTTCTTTTGTCAAAGGCTCTTTTTCACAAACTAAGGTCATTGTATCAAGTGCATGTTCTAAAGATATTTCTATGCATAAATTTCTATATGTATTAATAACCTGCATCTCATCACAAAAATTATCAACTCTGTATACTTTCCTCATATTCATATCATCTTTTAATCTAAGAAAAGCCCATCTGCATAATCTTCTGACCAATTTATCCAAATTCATGATTTATCCTAGAGCAAGTTTAATAAAAAACTTATGTTTTTTAAATCAAATAGAAATATTTATAAATGTAATAGTACTACAGTAATAAATATATCAAAGAGGGGGGTAGAAAAAATGGCTGAAAAAGAGTATGAACCACCACAGAGAACTATAAAAAAGGTGCAAAAAGGGCTTGATATACTTAAAAAAAAAGCTGAAAAGAAAAAAACTATTTCTTCAGGAGAGTTCTTAAAATCATTAAAAACCTTAAATCAAAATCTTAATGAATTATCTTTATTATTTAAAGAAGCAGCAGAAGATATCAAAGAAGAAGAGGAAACAGCTGCTGAATTAATCAAAAAGATAGAGCCTTTATCCAATAAAGTAAATACAATCGAAGATGAAAACAAGAAGATTGCACAGGGAATATTAACTGTAGCTGATATGATTAAAGAATTAGAAGAAAAGATTGCAGGAAGACCTGCGATGCCTCCAAGGCCTATGATGAAAAAACCAATGATGCCAAGAATGCCTCTTCCAAAAAAAGCTGCAAAGATGCCTAAACCAGGCCCAATGCCGCCTAGGCCTCCAACAGCTGCAATGCCTCCAAAGCCAATAATGCAAGGACCGATGCCTCCTCCTAAGATGCCTACACCTCCTCAGCCGTTTCCGCCGAAACAGATGTTTCCTGAGCCAGAATTCCAGCCTAGGCCTTCTGCTCCTCAGCCAGAAATGCCTCCGCCTCCTACACCACCATTAGGTCCTCCTCCAAAAATGCCGCCTAGGCCTCCGATGCCTCCTCCGCCTCCTGCTCCTCCTGGCATGCCTCCACCAACAGAACTGCCTCCTTTTCCAGGCCCGCCTCCGATGCCGCCTAAGAAAAAAGGATTTTTTGCAAGATTATTCGGAAGATAAACAATGGCAAAAAAAACTTCTAGCACAGCAAAAAGTTTTGCAAAGAGGATAATTAAAGCTTCTAAGAAGCGGAAAAAAATAGTCAAAAAGCCTTCTAAGAAAATAGCAGCGCCTAAAAGAGAGAAAAAACCAGAGAAAATAGATTATATGGATTTTCTTAGAAATAGGGTTCAAGGATTAGAGCATGAGCTGAGAATCAGCGAAGAATTAAGGCAGGAAGAGGTTGATATAAATAAAAAAAGAATAGAAGAGCTTTATACTGAATTGGATCATCTGAGAGAAAGGGTTTTTGGAATAAAGACAAAAAGAGAAAAAAGAGTTGAAGAATTAGAAGAAAAAATTAAAGAAAGGGCAAAAAAAGCAGAAATCTATAAGATTCTCGAGATGGAGCACCAATTAAAAAAGATGCAGGAAAAATATGAGCAGTTAAAGCAAAGTATGAAATATCCTCCAGCCAGTTTAGAAGTGACCAAGATGGCGATTGAATCGCTTAAACAAAAAATAGATGCAAAGAAAAGAGAGATGACTTCTATGAAAATTCCTTTAACTGGAATAAGGCATACAATGAAATTTGAAGCTCCTTCACCTAAAACAGGAATTCCAGCAGAAGAGATCAGGCCTGAGCTGCCTTCACTGCCTAAGAAAATGCCTGGAAAACCATTTATGAAAGAAGGTAGAATACCTAATGTTCCTCCAGAACTTATTAAAAAGCCGAAAAGGACATTTAAGCAGAAATTAAGAATATTTTTCTTAGGAAAGCCAAAACCTAAATTTTCAAAAACTTTATAAAAATAAAAGTTCTTGATATAATGGGGTGATTATTAATGCCTGAAAAAAAGGAGATAGGCAAAGTAAAGCATTTCTTTGACAAGATAAGCGTAGCTGTTATTGAACTGGATGATTCTTTAAAAGTTGGAGATAAGATAAGCATCGAAGGCCATGATAATGCAGTTGAGCAGATTGTTGACAGCATGCAGGTTGAGCATAAACCAATTGAAAAAGCTAAAAAAGGAGATTCAGTTGGATTGAAGACATCTGGTGCTGTTAAAGAAAACGATAAAGTATATTTAGTTATTGAGTAAGCTCTTTTCTTTTTTTATTATATTCATTTATAGCTCTGTTGATTCTTATTCCTGCTACTAACCCGATAGTTCCGCAAAGAAATGCCAAGGTTGCCTCTAATCCCTTATTATCAGTTGTACTTTCTTCAACCTTTTCAAGTATTTCTGCTAATTCCCATCCTCCTTTTCCACCTATAAAGGTAGAAGAAGTTATATAAAAGAAATTTAATAATTTTCTTAGGCTGCCTTTTATACCAAGATCATACATGTGGTCTCCAAGAGCCATTCCTGCTCCAGCTCCTCCTAGTGCTGATATTGCTTCTAATGAATATTCAGCAATCCCAGAGAATTCTCCTACTTTTGCGATATAATCTGCTAAAGAATGTGCACCTATTCCAACTGCAATAGCAGCTCCTCCGACATATGCTAAATATTTTCTAAATGAACTGCGATCAAAATCTGATATCATAATCAAAATTCTAATTTAAGAATTATAAAAAGGTTATTGTTGCATTATACTATATGCTAATTCTCTATAAACACTTAATCTTTCACAATACGCTCTGTGATGATCTTTTGCTCCTTCAAGTAATTCATCAATTTGCTCATCAGTCATTGGGTCATCTTCATCATCTCTCATATACATTCTATCTCCTTCTGATAATTCAGGCTCAAATACAGATAACCTATTTGCTAATTTTTCTAGTTTTGGATAGATTGCTTTAAATGATTCTACAGTAAATCTTGTCTTTGTAAAAAGCTGTCTCATTGTTTCCACGCATGCTGCAAGATATTCTGTTGCCCTTTCAGGCTGAGGCTCAAATCTCCTTGGGTTTTCTCTTATCTGATCTGCCTGGGCATCAATATAATCAAGAACTTCATCTGGATCAATGCCTGAAGTTAGATAAGCATTTAGATACTGGCTTGCTGCCTTTAAATCTAATGAGTTTTTTTCAAAATGAATTATAAGTTCTGGAGTTAAAGTTGATGCGCTGCCATTTGAGAAGATATGTATTCCTGCTGCCCATTCTATATCTTTGATTCTGTCATTATATACGAATGTTTCTAATACAGCAAGCTGCTGAGGATCACTCATCTCAGTTTCTCTTCCTATATAAAGATGCTGGCCGTCTGATTCTATTCTCCATTCTTTTTGTTCAGCAGTTATATCTCTCATCTTAGAAGTATCAATCCTGTAATCCCTCAATAGCTCTTTCATTGTTTCTGATACTCTCTCATTTAATCTCTTTATCATATTTACTCCGCCAGCTACTTGGAGTCTGTCTTCTCCTTTAAACCATCCTTTTTCTCTATCATTTGGGTTACTTTTTTCTATTGTCATTTTTATTCGTAAGCATTAATATATGATGGAGATGTAATTTCTCTATATTTAATCATCAGATAAACCTCTTGTCTCCTTTTTTGTCTAGCCATAGCTTCATATCCTTTAGGTTTGTCTTCTACTAAACTTTTTATGCTTGTTTGTTTTCTTGGTATTCTGTCCATTTTAACTCATGCCTGAAAAATAAGTGATTTATAAAGTTATTCTTTTTTTATCTCAAAACAAATTCCATTGCTTCTTATTCTAATTTTGTCTCCTGTTTTAAAGCTTCTTAATTTAGCTTCAATATAAGGAGAAGTGATTGATATATCTGCTTTTCTTATCCATCTATAAGTATTATGCTCTAAAGAATCCACCCTTCCCCCGATGGGCAGGAAGGCTTTCATATTTCTCGGCTGGCAATGAGGAGACATTTTATGAGTTATATTTTCAACAATCCATGCAAAAGGTTCTTTTATATCATTTACGCCCACTTGATGATCTGTCTTTGCAACAGGAAGCACTATCCCTTCCTCAGGAGTCATGCCATAACAATTATATTTCCAATGTTTGTCTAATTCAAAAGTTGGCTCTTCAAATTTCTTGAAAGGCCTTGCCTGATAAAACAATACAAGCTCTTTTTCTTCTGTAAATGACTCTCTGTTCAATCCAAACTCCATCTGAAATGTATAATCTTCTGGAATAAATCCAGATTCTCTTACTTTTTTATATAATTTTATTACTTCATGGATTATATCTTCAGTTATATTCAATAAAGAAGGATTAACTTCATAGATCATCTTTTCCTGATCAACAACATAATTATCAATAACTCTATCTCCAAGCACAGTGGAATCTACAAAATCTACTAAATATAATCCTCTTTTATGTGGATGTTCAATCATAGAACCTCTTGTTCCTTGATTGAATAACTGCACCAATATACTTATCTTTCCGTCATATTCCTGGCCTTCATAATTGTTATAAGATATAACCTCAGGGCTGTTAGCATGTTCTCTAATACGTTCAATACTACCTCCTAGATTAAAATTATCACCAGTATAAAGAGTTTTTATAATATCCACTAATCCCAAATGATCATTTTTATGAGATCCTCTTACAATAGCCTTTGGAAAATATTCTGGAACTTGGTCTTCAGAATATTCTTCATCTTTTCCAACATAAGTCAGCAAAGGAGGAAGATGCTTTTCAAATCCACCTAAATCTCTTAAAAAGAAAAATCCTCCTGCTTTTCCTCCATATTTTTGAATATATTCGGTTGGGTTCATTTTTTCATTCTTTTTGCAAAAGCTTCTGCTTCTTGTTTTGTTGCTTCATAGACTCTTCCTTCTATTCCATTTGAAACAATATGAATATAAGGGCTAACCTCTTCATCAGGCTTAGTAAAATGATCTGAAAATGCGTCTTGATTTTTTCCAATGCATAAGATTCCTTTTTCATGAGCAATTGTCAATGCATGAGAACCAAATAACATTTCACATGTTAGCACAATAGCTCTTTTTTTAGGAGTCATTGCATCATAATCAGGTTGAGCTTCTGTTAATCCTTTATCATCCCAAATTTTTGCAGTCCTTGTAGCACATTTACCTAAAGACCCCATTACTAATGAATAATGTTCTGGCTCTTTCCATTCTTTTTTAACAACATTATCTTTTATTACCCATGGGCCAATATATTCTCCTGCACCCATACAAAGTCCATGGAAACCTGTTGTAAATATTGGTTTTTTCTTTGGAAATCTTATTTTTTTATCTGAAATGTTTGTTAAAGGTCTTATCTGAAGCAAGTCAATTCTTCCTGTATTATTATGACTTAGCTTAGCAGAAAATTCTGCTTCAAAATCTCTTCCATATCTCTTTTTTAATTTAAGGATTAATGGGAGTATTAATTTTTCAACATTATCTGCTATATACTGTTTAAGATTATCATTTGCAAATGCTATTTTATAACGAATAGGTTCCTCATAAAACCTTTTTTTAAAATAAACAGTATTAATTTTTGAATTTGGATCTCCACTAACTACTGCACCAATATCTTCTGAGAAAGATACTGGAATTATATGTGAAACATCTTGTAATCTTGACTGCATAACTCCATGATAAGCACTAAATTCATGATTTATTTCTTGTACAACAACAGCCATTCTTTCATCTTTTAGTCCTGCTTCTTGCCTGTATTTTACTGCTCTAGGGCTGTTAACAGAATCATAGACTTTCAAAACAGCCTCTTGTAATGTTTTTTCATTTAGTTCTTCTTCAGATAAGAAAAAAGTATCATAGATTCCTGCACCAGAGAATCTATCACTATCTTCAGAAACAACTGCAGAACTTCTTACAGAAACTGCTCTTCCTTTAAATTCTCTAGATAATTCTCTGCATTTTTCTTCTAATCTTTTTGGAATTCTTTCAACTCTTGATGTTACTTTTTCATCAGGATTATGTAGCTGATATATTTGTGAAGCTAATTGTGCCAATAATTCTTGTTTTAGGCATTCTTCATAAAAAGAAGTATCTATAATCTTAAATTCAGGAACTGTGTATCCTAAATCTGTATTTTCAGCTAGCCAAATTAATCCATTTCCTTTTCCACCATATTTTTGGATGTAATTTTTAGGGTTCATGTTCATAACTTCCTTATATCAATTCTTTCTCCATCACTAACAATATTTATCCATGTATCTTGTGGTAGTTTTCTAACATATTCAGGCATTGATCCATAATCTGAATATAATGCAGAGACTTGTGCTCTTCTCATTGCTTTGATATCATCATGCGCTAGTAATCCTACTGCTTGGAAAAATAAATTTGCTTGAAGATTTCTTAAAAGATGTGCATCTCTTGCACGATATCTTAATGCATCAAATAAACAAGATGGTTCATTATTAGGGTTAATTACTTCACCACGATCTGCTGCATAACATAAGTTTCTTTCAATTCTTACATTTATGCCTTCTTTAGGTGTTGCACCTATAACCAAAGGATTGCCAATTTCTTCTTTTTTCTCAACTTTAAAGTCAGCTTTAACTACAGGCTTAAAAGCTCTAACTTGGAATAAATATTCAGGACAAATACCAAACTCTATCTGATAAGTCCAGCTATTATCCATTAAAGGTAATGAAACAATTTTATCATGCCATTTCACTATTTTTTCTAATTCTTCTTTAACTTCCTCCAAATCTTTATGTAATGTTCCATCACGTTCTTCTACTCCTCCATCAGGCCTATATTCAAATGTAGATTTAAGTATAGGGTCAGAAGATTTACGCGCAGATAGAATATAAAATTCATCTTGATTTGGATGCTTAATAAATGTTCCATAAAAACGACTAGGAGATTCTTGCACTGCAATAACATTGATTTTATCAGGCAAATGACTTTGTTTCAAACCCTTTGGAGAATTTTCTATAAACTCTATAACTTCTATAACTCTGTCTGATTCATTACACCTATCTAAAAAAATACTAGGAAAATCACCTTCATATCCATCTAATTCTGCAGCTGCACTTGATCTAAATAATACAGGCCAGTCTATATTTTTTTCCTCAACTCTTTTTAGAAAATCATCTATTGATTCGTCTGGCATTTTAACTACCATAGGCATCTGAGGAATATCAGGCAGTTCCTGAGCAACATACATCAATATTCCTGCTTTTGCTCCTAATTTATGGACTAATTCTTTTGGATATTTCATTTTTTCTCTTCATCCTCAAAATCTAATTGATATATGAGTCCATCCTTTGTTTCTTCTATAACTTCATTAATCCCTAATTTTTTAAGGATTCTTTTTACAGCAGAATCTTCTTTTAGAACGCTAGCAACTACAGATTTTAAAGGCCAGGAATATTCTTTTGCACATTCCTGAAGATATTGAAGAGCAGCTCTTGCTACTTTTAAGCTTAGGCCTGTTCCTTGTTTTTCATCACTTACCCACAACATTTCTACACGATAATATCCAA
>Ga0180437_10000290_pt1 | contig 99438 bp, 70 predicted proteins | sample SS_ome_4_FD_132410 | JGI IMG/M metagenome (GOLD analysis project Ga0180437, IMG submission 132410) | Hypersaline lake sediment archaeal communities from the Salton Sea, California, USA - SS_3_D_1 metaG | ecosystem: Environmental > Aquatic > Non-marine Saline and Alkaline > Hypersaline >...
ACCGGCGAACGTGGCACCGCTTCGTTCGCTACGCTCACTCCGCGGCGCCACGATTACCTCTATAAACAAACCAAAAACAAACTAACTTTCAAGATACAAGGGCGAGGCTCCTGCCGAGCCGTGTCACGAGATGCGTGTCTTGATCAATGCAACAATCAAACGCAACTAGCCCACGGCGTCAGCAAGGGAACCGAAAAAGCAACCGGCACTGGCATAGCCAGCGTCACCCCGAGAGGACAATCGACAACATCGAGCCAACAATCATCGAGCGAGACCAGAACATAATGCGAATAAATCGAGAACAAATGGCGAACATCTCCGCGACGCGCGGTACGAACCACCCCCAGTCATCATGGCGACTCCTCCCGGCAATCGCCCTATTAACACTCATCGTGCCGTCTCTTCTCCCCTCGACTACGAGCGCCGAAGACGCCACGCCGCCGCCGAACTTCGTGATTTTCCTGAGTGACGATCAAGGCTGGGGCGACCTCGGCTGTTATGGCCATCCCCGCATCCAATCGCCTCACCTGGACAAGTTTGCCAAGCAAGGTCTGCGGCTGACGCAATGCTACTCAGCCAGTGCGGTCTGCTCTCCATCACGCTCTTCCATCCTCACCGGCCGCACCCCGTATCGCAACGGCGTCTACCGCTGGGTTCCGCCCAAGAGTGACATTCACCTCCGCCCGAGCGAGATCACGATCGCCCGGCTGTTGCAAGAAAAAGGATACAGCACCTGTCACGTTGGCAAGTGGCATCTCAACGGGCACTTCAACTCGCCTGAACAACCGCAGCCGAGTGACCATGGCTACGACTGGTGGTTTGCCACACAAAACAACGCCGCGCCGAGTCACAAGAACCCCCGCAATTTCGCCCGCAACGGTGAAGCGGTCGGTCCGCTGGAAGGTTTCTCAGCCCCGCTGGTGGCCGAGGAGGCGGTCCGCTGGCTGAAGCAGGAGCGTGACCCGGCGAAACCCTTCTTCCTAACCGTATGGACCCATGAGCCCCACCAGCCGATTGAATCGGACCCGAAATTCATGGAGCCCTATGCCGACATCAAGGACGAAGGCATCCGCCAGCATCATGGCAACATCACCCAACTCGACGCCGCCTTCGGACATCTGATGCAAACCCTCGACGAACTCCAGGTCGCCGACAACACGCTTGTCATCTTCACCGCCGATAACGGCCCGGAAACAGGCGGCCGCCGCGATAAAGGATCGACCGGTGGACTGCGAGGGCGAAAACGCGCGGTCTATGAAGGAGGCATCCGTGTGCCCGGCATCATCCGCTGGCCCGGTCACATCGAGCCTGGTAGCGAGAGCAACGAGCCGGTCATCGGTTCGGATATTTTCACCACCATCTGCGACATTTTGGAGATGCCCCTGCCCGCGGATCGCGTTATTGACGGCGCCAGCTTCTTGCCAATCCTGGAAGGCCGACCCATCGAGCGCAAGCGGCCGCTCTACTGGCGATGTCACATCGCCCCCAAGCCATACCAGGTCGCCATGCGGATTGGCGACTGGAAGATTCTCGCCGATCAACCGCTGAAGAACTTCGAGCTCTACAACGTGGCGAGTGACTGGCAGGAGAAAGAAAATCTCGTAGAAAGTGAACCGGCCAAGTTTGCCGAGCTGAAAGCGGAGCTAATCAAGCTACAAGGGGAAATCGAGGCCGAAGGTCCCGATTGGTGGCGCAATGACAAACGTTAACTGACACGAGGGGATAGGGTGCGACCAACGGGGCTCAGGCATGACGCGACGGTATCGCATGGCGCGCAATCACGCCACGCGGGCCAGCGGCAACGCTGTGGCTTAGCGGCCAAACAGCTCCTCCAGCCCCTTGTTAATGCCGCGATTCAGAGCATCGTCAATCAAGCCACCCGCGGCGCTGCCGACCATCTGCTTGGTAAGATCATCCAGGGCGCGGCGATCCAGCTTGGGCTGGCCAAGCGTCCCTCGCAGCGGCACCTTGATGACCTGCCCGGCAAGACTCTGCAAGTGCCGGTCCCCAGCAACCCACTGCGACTGAATCGGGATCTCGGCGACCATCTCCAGCGTGGAGTCGAGCCCTACCGAGCCGGTGGTTCGCACGACCACGTCCCCCACGGCCAGCTGCAAGTCCTTGTGATGCACGCGACCTTCGCGCACTTCAAACTGCAACTCCTGAGCCGGCACATTCAGCGCCAACTGACTCCCGGCCGTCAACGACGCCAGCGGCCGCTTCTTGACAATCGCCTCAATCTGCTGCGCGACGAAGACCAACTGCTCCGCCACTGGCCCCGGTCGAACCTGGGCCGATTGAATCGAGACCTTCCCAGCCACATCCGCGCGATTCATATCCGAGAGTGGCACCTGGCACTTGGTCAAGTCAACGCTAAAGGTGCCATCCGCCCGCGTTGCCTCGGCCAGCAGCGGCGCGACATACTTGAGCCACGAACGGCAGAGCTCCGGCGAGAGTCGCACCTTCTCCACCACCTTGGCCGGCTCCACGATCAACAGCGGCTCCTCGCCGGACAGATCAATTCGTGGTTGAGCACGAAAACGCCCCTCACCGACCGACATATCGAGTGGGGCAATGTGGATGACGTTATCACGCAGATCTGCCTTCAACTCACCTTCACCAACCGGCAACCCGTAGAGCAGAGCCCGACTCCAGCCGACTCCTGCCTGACCCGTCAGATCACGCATCGCCGCCAACGAACCACCGGCCGAGCGGGACGAATCGTTGCTGCCAATCCGCCCTTGGACGGCGAAGGGTCGCGTTCCGGTGCCAACCAATTGAATCTCCGAGCCAAGGTAAGGTTGCAACAGGGCGGTAATCTTCTCCAGGTCGTAAATCACATTGCCCGAGAGGTCGAGCTCCACGGGCCCTTCGGCCAGGCCGATCTTACCGCGCGTCTCCGCCAGCTTGAGCGTATCGCTACTGACCTCGAGCCGCGACAACTCAAACAGACTCTCGCGAGAAAGATGCCGACCGCGGCCCGACAGGAACACCTCCCGCTCGCTCCACACCTTTTGCCAGGGGTTGCTACCGGCGCCGCGAGTTCCGCGCACGGGAAGCAGCTGCGTCGAGGTGGGCTGCGATACCACCAGATCATTCATATTCGCTTCCCACTCCGCCGTGGTCACGCCGCCTTCATGCGACAACTCGGCCCCCGCAGTCAACGCACCGGCCCATTGCCGCTGCACCGGCTCCGCCGGGTCGTGAAACCAACGTTGCAAGCGGGCCAGATCGGCGGCCAAGGCAATCTTGCCGGCGGCCGTGAGACCGCCATTCTCGGCCGTGGCCAACTGCGCGTTATCAAGCCGCAACGACAAGGCACTCGTCTGCAGCGTACTGGTCCTCGACTGCCATGCTCCACTCAATCGATTCCAACGGGCATCGCCCACCAGCACAATCCGAGGTTCCTGAATAGAGTAATCCCCTCCCAGGAAATCAACCTGCGTCAGTTCCAAGTCAACCAGCTCCAGCGCCACCGACTCCGCGGTAACGCGACTCCGCACGCGGCCACGAATCTTGCCGGCGATGCGCTGAACCTCCACCGGCAAGCTCAACGCCAGCCGCTGCAATCGTGGATACCAGGTCTCCAGGGCCCCGCGAATCTCAAGATCCAACGGCCACGTGCCCGCTGCGGAAACGGGCGAGACCGGCTCCACCAAACTGGCGCGGAGCTGATCTCCCGGGGTGGTCAGATGCAGCAATGCCTGGTCAATCCGTTCCACGCCCGTCGCACTGGCCCGACCGGTCGCGTCGAAGGCAATCTCCATGCGTGGCTCACGCCACACCTGCTCCTCGGCGACTTGAAAGACAAAATCCTCGAATCGCAGCCGACCATCCGCATGAACGGTCGTGACATCCGCCCCGGCGTCTGCCACTGCCTGCGGGCCCGACTCCGGCTGGGAAGCCGCCTCGGGCTGACGGAGTCGAAACTCAGCCGCCAGTGTCCCGGCCAGATTCAATCCACCCAGATCCAGAAACTGCGACAAGGCCTCACGAAGACGATTCAAATCGCAGGTACCGTTAAGCGAAGCATCGACGGGAGTCCCCTCAGCGGTGAGCTCGAGAAAGTCGGCAGTGCAGGAGGCCGATCCTTGCAGCTTGCCGTCACGATCTTGAATGGCTTGCCAGCTGGCCACCACCGGCTCTCGCCAAGAAACGGGCCGCCCCCCGGCCAAGCCCTTGAGATTGCTCGTCTCCACGCGACCTTCCCAGCGGCGTCCCTCGGCCACCATCGCCCCCGAGAGCGAAACTGTCAGCTCGCCCTCGGTGAACTGGGTCCCTTCGCGGACATGAAGCAGCCCTGGCAACATATTGGCCAGTCGCGCCAGATCGAGGTTACCGCTGGCGGCATACGCTTCATCATTGAGCAAGCCCGTGAGATCTCCATCCAGCAGTCGCGCCATTCCGAATCGACCCTCGGCCTGCAGCCGCCCAATATCGGAGGTGAAGACATGGCGGTTCACGACCAACTCATCTCCTTCAACCGCACAGTCAACATCCAAGGACGCTTGCTCCAAATGGAGCGCGTCGCCGGCCAGCAAATTATCCGACTGGAGAAAGACTCGGCGACCTTCCACCACACCCACAAGCATGATGCGGGGCAGCGTTTCAGCGGCGTCGTAGCGAAAGCGGACATCCGCGGTCAAGTCTCCGCGAGCGGTACCACTTCCGCGGAAACGCGACAGAAGCGGCTGCAACGCAGCCAGGTTCAAGGAGTGAGTCTTCAGTGTGGTTTCGGAATCGAGCGTCTCCGGGTTGAGGAAACCGGCCAAAGTCACCTTCGCGGGCGGCGCCTCATCGAGTGCGACAGGGGAAGAGTCTGGGACGGCCGCTCCACCGACAACCACTGTGCCTGCAACCACTGTGCCTGCAACCGCTGTGCCGGCGTCAGGCGAACCCCAGATGCCATCACTGTTCCAGGTCAACGGCTGCTCGGCCGTCGCATCGTGGGCCACGGTGATTGCCACTTCGCGCAACTCACTCTTGGCCCCACTCAAGTCCTCCAGGAATATAGTCCCACCGGTGACGCGAACCTCGAACTGAGGTATCGCCAGCGACGGATCCTCCGAGGGCTCCAAGAACGGCGCCAGAGCGTCTTCGACGTTACTACCTCCAAGACGAACCGCGACATGAACCGAGGGCTGCTCAATATGAAAAGTGCCCAGGTGCGCCGAATCGCCCAGCAAGCCGGCCAGCGTCTTTTGGGTACGGACCGAGTTCGCCTCCAGCAGAGGCTCTCCATCGGCATCGGTAATACGAACCCCCTGCAATTCAAGCGGCGAGAACCAGCCCGCGGACATGCTCTCTACTTGGACCTCGCCCTCGAATTGCGGCAAGGCCGACGCGATCAAGGTCGCCCGCAACGGCCCGCGCGAAGCAAGCCAGGGGAGAAACCAAACGCCGACCGCGACAAGCAGCAGGAAAAGAAACACGCGCAACCGCCAACGGGGCCGCGATTTTCTGGATCGCTTCTTCGCCATAGAACACACCCTCGCGTGATACCAAATCTAGAATCCACGGACGACTCGACGAGGCGTCAGCAAGACGGTGACGAATCGAGCCTACAGACAGCTGGGAAGGTTAGCGATTTTGAGAAATCCCAACAACAGGAAAGCCAGCATTGCCCGCAGGCACTGCTGGCGTCGCCCTGGGGAATCGCCGCAGAATACAGCACGCCGATTGCCACCAATTCTCTACAGCGAAATCTCCCCTTCTCGACAGGCGGGAAATTCGCCGGGCAGGCCGCTCTTACTTGGCGGACTCTCGGCTCACTTAGAGGGAAGCGTCCGCACAAACTTGACGGCTTGCTCGATCCAACTCCGCATGTCATCCGCGTCCTCGACGCCCTCCCGATGAACCATCGCCCAGCCGCGCATGGCGCGGCCGGTGATATCAAACTGCTTCACGAAAGGCTCGTCGAGAGCGTTCTCATAAGCGTCCAATCCCACGCGAACAATCAGGAACTCCTTCCACACGCCGACGCAAACGTTGCCACTCAGAAAGAATGCCACACCACCAAACATCTTCTTCTCAGTGAAACCGCGGCGACGGCGCACCAACTCACGAACGCGCTCCGCCAGTGCTTCATCAAACGCCATGTTACTTCTCCGCTAGAGAAGACGGATCTGGGCCACATGAAAATCCCTAGCCCGCCATCGAGTGGGATGCGCGATCCCTCAGGGAACCTGCTCACGACCAAGATGTCACCGAGCACAATTCGCAGGGGAGGTTGTCATGATAGCACGATCTGTCCAACGACAATGAACAAACCCACGCCACGAAGAACACGAATCGGCAAACCTTAACGCCATCGCCGAGCGGACTCCGCTCGTACAATTGGATTAACTGGGACAAACGAACACGGTAGCAATCAGGTGAGTTGAAAATCGCAGGATCGGTTGATAAGGTGGCTTTAGGTCAGGTGCAAAGACTCAGCTTGCATTTTCCGGGGCGACCTGCCCATCTACCATGTGCGGGAGACAGCATAATGCTTCTGGTCACATTACTATCTCGACACAAGACTTGGCACCTATCGCTTCTCTTCTTGATAGTGGCAACCTGCCCGATGCTGGGTCACGCGGAAGAGAACCCTGTCGAAGCGGAACAGAAGGCGCGGGTCGAAGTCTGGATTCGCGATCTGGGAAACCCTTCGGCACGACGCCGTCAGCAAGCCACGGCCGCGCTCATTGAACTCGGTCCATCCTCGACGAGTCGCGTTACCGAAGCGGTCGCCAGCGGTGACTTCGAGGTCTCGGTACGGGCTCTCCATATCTTGGCGAGTCAATTCCAATCCGAGGACCGTGCAACGCGACGGGCTGCCCGCGGCGCTTTCGCTCAACTCTCGAAATCGAAAAACGAATCGGTAGCCCGGCGATCCGCCAATGCGTTTGCGACCCTGATTGCGCTTCCCCGGGCGGCGGCAATAGCCAAACTGCAGGAACTCGGCGCCGAAGTCCAAATCCATGGAGACTTGGGAAGTCGTAAGACGCCCGTGGAAGTGACGATTGGTGAGAACTGGGTCGGGTCGAGCGAAGACCTGGAGATACTGCACGACATCCATAATCTCCAGACGCTGGTCATGAATACCTACTACGGTGGCGACGAGCACCTCCTTCCTCTCAAGGGACTCACGGCACTGCGGTCCTTGACGATCTACTCCTTGGACCCGACGGAACAGGGCGTGGCCCTGCTGAGTGAGTTAACGCAGCTTCGCTCACTCGACTTGAGCTCCAGTCTCATCGACGACGAAGACATCCGCCGATTGAAGACACTGGCGAACCTGGAGGAATTGATTCTGCGTGACACTTTGGTCAGCGGAGACTCCATTCAGCACATTGAAGCGTTTCCCAAGCTTAAGTCACTCTCATTGGCCATGACACGATTGACATCCGATGAATTTCAACAGCTGGCCGCCATCGAACAACTGGAACAGATCGAGGTCTCCCGAACTCAGTTCAGTGGTGAATCGCTGCAGGCTCTCAGGAATCTGAAGAACCTACGGAGCGTTACGGCCTCCTTCGCTCGCGTCTCCACCTACGATGTCGAAGACTTTTCTGAAATACGAGGCAATGTTCAAGTAGAGATCCAGTAACCTCATGCATCTCACGGCTCACACAATATCGGTTCGCAACGACATCGAGAGTCCCCAGCCGCGCGCCAAGCGCTCCCGGCTGGGCGGGTCGAAGGGCTTTGCGTTGACAGCGGCATTCTTGCTGGCCGGTGCCACCGCGTCAGTCTACGCGGAGCCCGATTCGCCCCAGCGCGACGCCCGCGCCACCGCCGAAGGCGAATCTGAGGACTACTTTCGTGAAGTCGCGATGGAGGACCTCAACGCCAGCTCCCGGACCTCCATGTACGTCAGGAGTCTCCTGAGTGGACCGGCAGGTCAGTGCGGACTTCGCGAAGACGATCAGATTTTGGCGCTCAACGGGCATCGAATTTATAGTCGATGGGAATACGACTTCTTCCGTAATCAACGCGATCGCGGTAGCGACTTTCGGCTGGATCTGATCATCAATCGGCGTGGCCACCTACTGTCGCTGACCGCGGGACCGGCGATGCCCGTCCGCAAGATCGGCTTTGACGAAGGCGAGCAACTCACCTACTTCGACTATTATCTTCGCAATCTGGGTGTCGAGGTCCCGCCCGAAGTGGCCGCCAGCTTACGGCGAATTCCGGTCCGGGCGAACTACGCCATCGAGGACTGGCTGAAGAAGGAACCCGATGGAATTCACAGCCTTGAGTGGTTGCAGGAATTTGTTGAACTTCGGCTGCTCCTGGCCAACCAGGAATGGGATCAAGTTGAGTCGCCCCAGCATGAAATCCCGGTTCCCTACTTCCAGAAACTGACCGATTTCTATCTCAGTGTGGCAGAGCGAAATCGCGATGGTGAGCAGATCCCCGACCCGAAGGCCCACAACGTATCACTCGATTACTACGTCTTTCACTATCCTTTCCCACGGTTTGCACCGCCGCTGGGAGAACTCGCTTTTTCTGACAAGTTCTTCCTCAACCTTGTCAAACAGCGTCACGCCGACACGACGCGCACCGAGCCGATCGACCAATTCACAGGCAACGACATCGACACGCAGTCACTGGCGAGCGAGCACATTTGGTTTGCGCAGCGCGTACTCGTAAGACCCGAACAGCACAGCGCCGACCTTTTTCGCTATCGAGGACAGAACGACGACGGTGTTCTTAGCGACGGAGTCCGCCCTCATCACATCGAAGAGTTGCGACGCTTGATCGCACTACAAGACGAGAACGAGACACTCTACAGCTTCGCCTTGGCGCCGTTGTATGCCTTGGACGGAAACTCGAAAGAGCTGGTTTCGCTGGCCGAGCGAACCCGGAGCCTTTCACCCTACATGGCTTTTCGCAGCGTCGGCTGGGCCCGCGAAGTCTGGCAAAGAAGGCATGGAACGACTCGCCAGAAAGATCTCGAAATCCTCTTGTCGTATCTCCGAGAACATCCGTTTCAAGTTACGCCTAAGAAGTCAGAATTTTACGACTTCGTCATGCCTCGCAGTCGCTTCTTAATGAACAACCCCCAAAACTTTGTCGGCGAGCCGACGCAATCGGGCATGATCTATCACCCCGTTACGTTCTCGCACACCTTTGGTCGCCCCAATACCATTCACGAAGAAGCGGACTTGCTCAACGCCGCGATTGATAGCCCGAATTTCGCCGACCATCGAGCGGAATTACTACAGCGGGTCGAGAGGCTAGCGATCCCCACCGCATCCGCGGATGACCTCTCTCGCCTAAGTCGTCTCGGCCGCGATGGGCTGGGGCGTGGACTCATCCTCGACTCGTTCATTGAAATTGCCTACTCCGATTTCCTATCCAACCAGGCGGATCCCGCCTTTCGTGACGCAATGGTGGACCAGTTGATGCGACAGGTGATGTGGCCGCGAACCGATCAGTACGATCGCGGTTATGCGTATGTCTATCAGCTGACATCCAGTCTCGATGATGACGACCCGGAGGCCAATCGAGACAAGCTGCTCGAGGCCTATGCCGACCATGGCGACGTTGCCTCGACGTGCCTTATCGCGGCCGAACTCGACAAGTACGGCTTTGCTGACGAAGCCACGGAGATGCGAGGCAAAGTCGATCGCTTCGTCTACGCGGTCTTGTCGCGAACCCGCTCACTTCGCGGCCAGATGGCGCATTCTTTCGTCGATATCGCCCAACTCTGTGGGCATGACGAGACGCTCAAGATGCATCGCGGCATCAATGTCATGGTGCGATATTATCTCGACCTACCCGATATTCCGCACGAGATCCCCGCCTATCTGATGGCTGCGCGATATGAGATTGGTCGAGGCAAATTGGAGCGAGCGACGCGATTCCTGCTGGAATCCTTTACCGCGGCCCCGACCGTGCGTTCCCAGCCGCTCTACCTCTTTGAAGGACAAGTCAGCAAGTCGGACGGTGCATACCGGGCCTGGTTGCTCCGCCGCCTCGTCAAGCACGAAGCGTTCAACGATGAGCTGCGCCAGAAGCTGGCTGCCTCGCCTATTCCGAAGGCCCACCCCGACGTCGCCGAGGAACTGGGAATCACAGCCGACGAGCGTCGCGAATGACAAGATCGCGCGATCGCTGGTCCATGTCAGGCGAGCACTCCGCGTCAGGCGAGCACTCCACCGCTGGATCGAATCGGTTGGCGATCCGCGGCGAAGTAGCGGACATCGATCGTCGGGTCGTCCGGCATCTCGATATCGGTCATCATGCGTGCAATCACCGCCCCCATCGACGGCCCCAGCTTGAACCCATGGCCTGAGAACCCGTTCGCTACATAGAATCCCGCTGGGCCAACCGCGTCGACAATCGGGTGCCAATCGTCGGTATTCACAGTGTAGAGCGCCGCGTAACCATGCACGACTCCCCGGCTCTTCATCGCGAAGCGGTGATGCAAACGGTGCATCATGCGGTCACGAAACTCGGCGGAACATTCGGCGTCGAAGCTGTCAGGGTCTTCCACCGCCTCGGTTTCGTCCTCGGGCGCCACGGAGCCAATAAGCAATTGACGCCCTCCCGCCTCGGGACGTCCGTAAACCAAGTCGGCCGCACTGATAAATACCGGCAGATCACCTGCCAACTCGGTGGGACGATCGCGAACCGCCATCTGCACACGGGTCGGCCGCAGATTCATTGGCAACTTCACGCCCAACAGATGATTGATGCGATTGCACCACGGCCCGGCCGCGTTGAGTAACCGCGCACAACTGAACTGCGCGTCATTGTTACAACGAATTTGAAAGGTTCCGTCATCGGTGGTTTGCAGATCGACCACCTGGTGACGAACGTACAACTCGACTCCCAAGTTCTTCGCCGCCAGAAGCAAGTCTTCGGTCGTCCCCTGCGGATCGGCATAGCCGGCATCCGGCTCCCAAAATATCTGCCGAGGCTCCTGACAATCGTGGGTCTCGCCACCAGCCTCGATCGCTCGCTGGCACAGATTGAGGGCAGGGTACCGCGACTTCAATTCCTCTTCAGGGTACATTCCCCCCGTGGCCCCAATTTTGGTGAACACATCCGACACATCGGGAGCCTGATCGCCCTCTTCTCCCGGAATCCAGACGACCCCGACCGGCGAGAAGCCAGAGCGGTTCTCTGAAATCTCCAATCGTTCGGTCCACTGCTGAAACATGCGGAGACTCCAATTGGCGAGCTGCATGACTTCGACGTTGGCGTAGCGTTGCCGCACGACGGCCGATGACTGCCCGGTCGATCCGGATCCGACGTGGGGCCCTTTCTCTAGAATGGCAACGCGGCCGACGCCACGTCGCGCCAGCTGATAGGCCGACGAAACCCCCATGATTCCTCCGCCAATGACAACTGCGTCGAATGTGTGTCGCGACATCGATGACTCCGGCTCGACTCCGATGGGGCTATTTCGCCGCCGACTATCGTGAGAATCGGCCGGCCTCTATCTAATGACTATCGGATTTCCAAAGCGCCCTCGTGAGCGCCTCTCGATCCTGCTGCACTTCGCGGTAGAGCAGGAATGCCAGCCCGAAGCCGACCACACCGACGATGCTCAAGACCAACTGGGGCATCACATTCCGCGAATCAGTGAACAGACTTAGTAGCACCAGGGTCAAAATGCCGAGCGCCGGCATGGCTCCGGCCAGGAGCAAGAACAGGCTCGCCCTGCGTCCAACAGCGTCGAGCTCAGGCCGTTGACTGTCGTCGACCGAGAGATCCTCGATGAGTGACGGATAGAACACACGGAGCGTCGCCAGACTCACGATCAGGTAGGGAAACACGGCTGCCATCACTCCACAATAGACCAGGGAACCGAAGAAATGGAGATACTCCTTGAGGCCCAAGTCGACCGAGAAAATGTTCAGCGCCACGGGGTAGACGACTCCGGCGATAGCCCACAAGGAGACAACAACCCAGGCTACGAAATATCCTAGGCGGAGCGATCGAATTTGGCATTCGGCCTCGCCCAAGGGCAGGCTACCACTCTTCTCGTCAGCGGGTTGTCGCTTCAATCGGCGGGCCAGCGGCCAGATGTGCGCGATGACCAGGCCCATCCCCAGCGGAAAGGCGATCAGATTAATCCCTGTCTGCACCCGCATAAAGACACTTCGCGCATCGGGAAAATGCCGAATGATTTCCAGGTCGTTGTAGAATAAGTTGAAGACGCCGGCCAGAATATTGGGCAACAGCACCATCAAAGCGACCGCCAGAATCGCGTTGCGGCCGCACCAGCCGCGCCATCCGGTCAACGGCTTCTGTAGCAGGCGGGCCGCACGGGGCTGCAGGCAGAGCCACAGCGCTCGAGCAAGTTCGCCGCCATTGGCAAACCGTTTCTCACGTTCCGGCTCCATGCAGCGGGCCAAGATGGCTGCCAGTCGCTGAGTCAATTCATCGCTACTGGAGAACTGATCCAGACAGGTACCACGTGACCGGGACGTGCGGAGCGCGTCCAACGTATCGGACCAGTTCTCAAACATCGCTTCGCTAGCAAAGGGACGCTCACCCGCCAGAAGCTCCCACAGCAATAACGCCAACGAATAGAGATCACCTCGACCGTCCAGGTCGTCGGGCTGCCGTTCATGCCTGGGATCGAAGGCTTCCAGCTGCTCTGGCGACATATAGGCCAGCGAGCCACCGAAGAAAGCTCCCGCAGTGACACCTGTCAATTCGGAACTAAAGCTGACATTAAAGTCGGCCAGTTTGGGCGTTCCGTCCGCGGCCAGCAGTACGTTGGCTGGTTTGACGTCACGGTGCAGGACATTGTGCGAGTGAGCGTAATCGAGCGCTTCGGCCAACTGAGCACCCCAGCGACAAACGAGATCCGGCCACGACATGTCCTGTAACCGTGCCCGAGTCGTCTCGTCGAGCTGAGCGATTCCGCCAGTCTGCTCAAACTGCTGCTCGAGCGCCGCGACAATCAGCCGGCCATCTCGATCCTCGTGAAAACAACCTTTGGCTCGCTTCAGCACACCCTCGAGCGTCCCTCCCGGAACAAACTGCAAGTACATCATGCGTAGTTGTCGTTCCGGCATGTCGTACTGATCGAATACCCGCACAATGTACGGATGATCGAGCTGTGCCAGAGTCTGCGGCTCGCTCCCGTGATCGGAAGAGACCTTCAGTGCCACAAGACGTTGCATCGACACCTGACGTGCCAGAAAAACGCTGCCGAAGGCTCCTTTGCCCAGCGGCAACATCAATTCAAAATCGCCCAGCCGCTCACCGGCTTCAACCTCCACATGCGCTTGGCGACAGAGCGAGGTCGTCGCCACTGGCGAGTCCATGGCCAACAACCGCTCCAGCTCCTCGCGGCGATTCGGATATCGATCCATATACTCGATCGTGTTGACCTGCTCACCCGACTCCCGACGCAGGTGATACTCCTCAAAGATCAGATCGGCCGGCGGACCCTCCCCGTCGCGGACCTCAGGGCACTCCTCCAGATATTCGTCGAGCCGCTTCTTCGGTCGGTCGCCTCGATAGCGATACTCGAGATCGATCTTGACCAACTCGACCCAAGCCAAGCGTCGCAGAACGGGAGGTTCATGGGGAAGGTGGTCAGGAATCGAGGGCTCCGATTCGCCCGCCTCCCAGACGTCGAGAAACGACTCCATAAAGGGCGTGATTGCGTCCCACGAATCGGCGCCGGCATCGAGAGCGAGCGACGATGTCTCGGCACTCACTCTCGGTAGGTGCGTCCTCGTTTCGGAGAAAGCCGGTGGCGTCTTGTCGTCCGATTCACCCATATCCAGGTCGCGTTGAGTCTTGCCGCGGGTCTGCCTTTGCTCGTTCAATCTTAATCGGAGCCGAAATCCATTCTCACGTCGCTCCGACAGGCCAACAAGGGGTAAATCCCAGTCGACTGCCCGGCTCGGAGCCGATCGTCTACAATGGCTGTGTCTGGCAGGCCCTCGCCTAAATTTCGCGCCAAGTATCCAGTCGACTTCGGTCCTCTTCAGCTCGAATCAAATGCCACTGGAATGGATGATCGCACCGCGGAACTCGAAGCCCAGCTACAGCAAGGAGACGCCAGCGCACTCGGCCCCTATCTCGACCGGATTCGCCCGCAGCTGCTGGTGTTTGTCGAGCGGCAACTTGGCGCCCAGCTTCGCAGTAAAGTTGAAGCGGATGACATACTCCAGGACACCGGTATCGAGGCGATCCGCCAATACGAGAAAAACCCTCAGCGGGATCAGAAACCCTTCTCCTGGCTCTGCCAAATCGCGGAACGCAAGATCATCGATGCCCATCGGCACCACTTTGGCGCCCAGAAGCGGGACGCGGCTCGAGAAAAGGCCCTCGATCTGAAGGCTGGGCAAACCGGACGTGGTGACTTCATGAATATGCTCATCATGAGCATTACCACACCCAGCCAGGCCTTCTCGCGAAACGCGCGCGAGGCACGACTGGCAGAAGCGGTGAGTGGGCTGCCGGAAGAACAGCGTGAAGCGATTCGCCTACGCTACGTTGAGAATTTGCCGAGCAAGGATATCGCCGAACGACTGGGCAAGAGTGACGCATCGGTGAGGATCATGCTCAGCCGCTCACTGCGCAAGTTGCAATCAATCCTGGGTGACGAGGCGACTCCGCCTCGCTAGCGCCTCTCTCTCCACCCGCGGCGCCGATCTCATCAGAACGCTAAGCGAGTAGCTCTTTGACGACGTTGCCATGAACATCGGTCAGTCGGAAGTCGCGTCCCGAATAGCGGAAGGTCAGCCGCTCATGATCGAGGCCCAATTGGTGCAGCATCGTAGCGTGGAGATCGTGCACGTGGACCTTGTCCTGGACCGAATGGAATCCGAAATCGTCCGTCGCCCCGTGAATCATGCCTCCGCGGATACCTCCACCGGCCAGGAGTGACGTGAAGCCGTAGGAGTTGTGGTCGCGTCCGTTATTCGCTTTGTTGTCAAATAGCTGAACCGTCGGAGTTCGGCCAAACTCGCCGGTGATCAGAACCAAGGTCTCGTCCAGCATGCCGCGCTGTTTGAGGTCCTTGATCAAAGCGCCGATGCCCTGATCGCACTCCCCGGCCAGTCGGCGAATCAGACGATTGATGTTCTGATGGTTGTCCCAGGGCTGCCCGCTGCCGTGCCAGACCTGGACAAAACGAACACCTCGTTCGACTAGCCGGCGGGCCATGAGCAGCTGTTTGCATTGCACCGAGTCGCCGTACATCTTGTGCATATGTTTCGGCTCGCGGCTAATATCGAAGGCGTCGGTGGCCGCGGTCTGCATACGATAGGCCATTTCGTACGACTGAATTCGAGCTTCCAGTTCCGCATCGTCCCCACGCTGCTCAAGGTGCTGCCGGTTCAGCTCCTGAAGGAGATCGACCTGACGCCGTTGAGGCCTTCCCGAGATACGTGGATTGCGAATATTCGCCAGCAGTTTCTCAATCCGTCGATCGGATGTGCCGACCAGGGTGCCTTGATAGATCGGAGGCAAGAACGCGGAACGCCAATTCTCGGTTCCCTTGACGACATCTCCATCGCCAGGGCAGAGCACGACGTAGCCAGGCAGATTCTCGTTCTCGGAACCGAGTCCGTAGGTGAGCCAGGAGCCCATACTCGGAGTGAACTGAACGCCGGCGCCGCAATTCATCAGCATCAGCGAACGCTCGTGAATAGGCACATCGGCGTGCATCGAGCGGACGACACAAATGTCGTCAATCACCTCGGCGACGTGCGGAAAGATCTCACTGACTTCAATGCCACTTTGCCCATGCCTGGTGAACTTAAACGGAGATCCCATGCAAGCGCCGGCCGGAAACTCGGTCTTGGGCAGCTTCATCGGCAGCTTCTGGCCGTCGAGTCGATTGAGCTCCGGTTTGGGATCGAAGGTGTCGACTTGTGACAAACCGCCATTCAAGAAGATATGGATGACCTGCTTCGCCTGGGCGGGAAAATGCGGGGCCTGAACCGACATCGGGTTCTGCTGTCGGTCGGTGGCGGCCAATAGACCGTCGTCGGCCAAAACGCCGGCCAGCCCCAGAGAGGCCAATCCCATACCGCTCTTCTGCAGCATTTCACGGCGATTGATACGCAATGGTTCGTTCATCCGTCGTCCTGCCTCAATCCACAAACATGAACTCGTTGGAGATCATCATGGCCTGTACCAACTGTTCCCACGGCCCCATGGGCGGCATCCAACTTGGGCTCGCCTGTTCGAAGGCGGCCACCGACGGCCATTCTTGGATTCCGATCAGCCCGCCACCTTCGTCCGCGTTGCGAACCTTCCACACTTCGACCGGCCATCGGAAGTGGTCGTCTCGATTGTGGCGTCCACAGTAGATGATGAAGTCGAGTTGCTCTCCCTTCTCCAAGATGACTCGCTCGATCCGCACCTTGGCCGGCTTCGTTTTGACGTTGAACCGTTCGATCTCACCTTGACGGTCGGTCACCACAAAGGCTGTGATGCCGTCGCTGCCTGAGGAGCCGCGGCGAAGCTCTAAGGTGGCCTTGAACATGAACAGGCCGTCGACCGGCGCGGTCCACCGCCGCACCAACATCTGCTTGTCATTGGGACCAGGGCGTCCACCGTCGACCGAGGCGAAGGCATCTCCGTTGTCGACCGCTTCGGGCCCGGACGACAGATACCGGCCGTCGAAGTGAGAGATCGGCTGAAAATCGGTCAACTTCTGCTGCTCTCGATCGTACCGTCCCGTGCCATACTCCCACTGTCGACTCAAGTAACCGGGCTCGGGGGGCGTGATCGGATCGGCCTCGGCCTCGGTGACGAACTGCGCGCTCAAAGCGAGTTCGGCCGAACTCGGCTGGCGACCATAGAGACGACGGTAGACCCAATCGATTCGCTGCTCTGGGGCCGCCGAGCCCAGCTCGCGATCCAGTTCACGAAGCACTCGCCGTGCCCGCCGAGTAATGAAAGCGTCGTTGAGCAGAAAGAGGGCTTGTTGAGGGACCGTACTATTGAAACGCTTCGGCAGGGTGGCATCCGGCACCGAAAAGTCAAACGTCAGCCGCAGCCGAGGAATCTGCTTGCGATCAATAAACTGGTACAACGTTCGCCGCGAGTTTTCAAGATCGTCAAACGGTGCTCCGCCCAGGTTGGTATCGAGTTCGCCCGAAGCGGCCAGCAATGCGTCGCGCATCTCCTCATAGTTGCGACGGTGACGATTCATTTTCCAAAGCAACGTGTTCCGATCGTCGACGACTCGGCATTCAGGACGATCGACGCTCGATTGACGATATGTCGCGCTGGTGACGATCGCGCGATGCAAACGTTTAAAGGACCAACCTTCGTCCATGAACCGGCGGGCCAAGTGATCGAGTAGATCGGGATGCGTCGGCTCTTCTCCGCGAGCGCCAAAGTCACTGGGTGTGGCGACCAGACCTCGACCAAAATGCCATCCCCAAACCCGATTGACAATCACGCGCGGGGTAAGTGGATTCTTCGGATTGACAATCGCCCGAGCCAATTCGAGCCGGCCGCTGCCGTCGGAAAACGGCTGCCCGCCATCGACGTGCGAAAGCACATTCAGGAATCGCCGTGAGACCTTGCGACCTTTGCGGGCGACATCTCCACGAATATGGATGTTGGCATCGCGCGCCTTTTTGCGATCCATCACGGTCATTGCCCGTGGCGGGGCCGTGCCCATGGAGTCGGCGAGGAGTTTCTCGACGTCAATCCCCAGTTCGCGGAATTCCTTGCCTTGCTCCCCTCGATAGAACTTTGGTATCTGGGCGTCTGTGATCCCGCGAGTCGGAGAGCGCTTGCCATAGAGCACGAGCCGCAGCGCTTCCGCATGAGGATCGGATAGTGACTCGGCTTGCGGATCGGCCTTCTTCAGCGTCTGCCACCGATCATTCACCTCTTCAAAGACCGCGCCGTAAGCCTGGGCCAATTCGAGCATGGTCGTAGGTAGTTTCGACTCCAGTGTTTCCAATACCAGCGGGTTGGCGTCTTGGGTTGCATAGATGGCACCGATGGCCTCAAGCTCAAACTCTTCACGAGACAATTCAGACAGCCGTCGCCACAGGCCAAAGATCGGATCGGTCGCCGGACGACCATTGATATAGGTTCGCCAGCGGCCCACGCCGCCCACTCTGCCTTGGAGCGGGCCTCGTAGAGTCGTCCGCTCCGTCTTAGCATTCAGCTTCTCGGTCGTGCGATGAGCGGGCATCTGCTGGACGACCGCCGTCAGGTAATCGGCCGCGAAACGACGCATGTCGTCGGCAACCTTCTTGCGAATCCCGTTGCGCTTCCGCTTGATCTTGGCCAGCAGCTTTTGGCGTCGAGCGAGAAAAGACTGATAAGCATCGGAGTCAGGATGCTCAGGACTTAGCAAGGGGAGTTCCAGTGGAGCCGGCTCCCGAGAGCTGCCGAACACACCGTACAAGGCATAATAATCGTCCATCGAGAGGGGATCGAACTTGTGGTCGTGACAGCGTGCACAAGCCATCGTCATTCCCATCAATCCGCGACCCACTAGATCGATACGATCGGCGAAGACTCGATGATCACGATTGAAATGTCGCGGTCCGACCGTCAGAAAACCCATCGCGGCCAGGGCCCAGCGATTCTCGTCTTCCAGTTCGAGGCGATCGGCCGCCAGTTGTTGTGTGATGAACTCGTCGTACGGCAGATCTTCGTTGAACGCCCGCACCACGTAGTCGCGATAGGTCCAGGCGAACGGATAACGCTCTTCGCGCTTGTTGACGCCGACATATCCCTTGGTGTCGCTGTATCGCGCCACGTCGAGCCAATGCCGGGCCCAGCGCTGTCCGTACTCCGGTCTAGCCAACAGTTCGTCCACAAGACGCTCGTATGCTCCCGGTGAGTCGTCTCGTACAAACGCCTGTACCTGCTCATAGCTGGGCTGCAACCCGACCAAGTCGTAGTAGATGCGGCGAATCAGTGTGCCACGATCGGCCTCTAAGGAGGGATAGAGACTATCCTTCTGCAACCGCGCGTATATGAAGCGGTCGATGTCGTTTCGCGACCAATTATCACCGGCAACCGTCGGTGGAACCGGGTCGCGAACGTCTTGAAATGACCAATGTGTGGCGCGTATTTCGGCGGTGCGGGCCACCGGGTCGGGCGGCAGTTCTCCGTCGCCTTCGTGCACCGGCCAAGGAGCTCCGGCGCGAATCCAGGTTTCCAGCGAAGCGACCGCCTCGGGGGCCAATGCTTCGTCGGGGGGCATCTGCGTCTCGTCATCGGTCCGTCGAATAGCATGCACCAATCGGCTGGCCTCGACGTCGCCCGGCACAATCACCGGTCCGACATCGCTTCCCTTCATCGCCGAAGTAGGATGGTCCAGGCGCAGCCCCGCCTCCTGTACATCGGGTCCGTGGCACTCCGCGCAATGATTGACCAAGACCGGACGGACCTTAGTTTCAAAGAACTCGATCTGCCGGGGAGATAGCTCCGCGGCAACCGACGGCGAACCGCTTCCACACAGTAGAGCAAACAGCGATCCGGCAAAGACGATCATTCGCCATGGGTATCCCGAGCGAATCGAGGTTGCCCTCGGCGCGCTCGCCGAGGCAGATGCTGGCGGAAGGAGGGATCGTGCTGGCATGCGCCGGGAAGGAAAAAAGAGGCGGGAACGCGGGGCAAACTAGGCTCAAAGTATAGCCATAAACTATATGGCTGGTCAAGGTTTACGTACTTCTTCAGCCGGGGGAAGCGATCATCGAATCGGCATAAGCTGATGCGTCAGAACGACCTTGGAGCAAGAACTGCAGGAGGCGGCCATCTGTCCTGAAAACCGCAATTGTGTGTCATTTAGTCGCCTGATACCTTTCGCCAACGACCGGTGAGGCTAAGAAGATTCCCTTTCCAAGAAACCCGGGACGACCGAATGAGAGTCACTGCTCTTCTGATGGCCTTCGTCATCGGCCTTTCCGGCTGTGCGTCAACGAGAAGTCACACGCACGAACACAGCCACGATTATCACGACCACGATCACGATGACCCCACCGATCTGGAGGTCGGACTCGGTATCGGCGCCGCCATCCTATCGATCTTTCTGGGAGGCGACGATGATGACGACTGCGATCATTGATCGATCGTTTCGGTAACCACCAGCGTTTCGATAACCACCAGGCGACTCGGCTCGGAGTCCGTCCGCTGTGCTACGGCTGCGATTTCTCTTCTTCAAGCAATTCTCGCGCCTGAGTGAGAATCTCCTGCCCCACAGTCTGAACCCGCTCGTTCTTGGCGACCTTCAAAGCCGGTTCGAGCGCCTGCTTGGCGTGATCGGGAAATTCTCGCACATATCCTCGCGCCAGGATGACGATGACCCGGGCAGCCTGCTCCATGACTTCGCTATCTTCATCGCTGAGCATACCGCGGGCGATTCGCATGCCACGGGGAACGGCATGGACTCGCAGCACATCGAGAACAAGCAACTTCTCCTCCGATCGATCAGCGATGTCCAGGGCCTTCTCGCAGAGGTCCATTCGCTCGCCAATCGGCATACTGAGGTGGCGCGCTACACGAACATAGCCACGGAGTGTGCGGATCTTGTACTTCTTCTGCGACAAGTTCGTGGTCAGCTCGTAGAGCGCCGGCGCGACATCGGCCGTCGCCCAATTGCCCAGTACCCGAGTGGCGGCATCCCGCAGTGACTCGTCATCGCCTTGGGCCGCGGTCAAAACGAGCTGCAGGGCATCGGGGCCACCGATCTGGCCGAGGAGATCGAGCAAGTAGATCTGTGCGTCGGGCTTGGCATCCTCAAATGCCTGGGCGACAACTCTTGTCGACTCCTGTGGCGAATTCCGACCACTGGCAGTCTTCGCTGCCGTGCGGGCGGCCGCCCTTTCCGCCGATTCCTCTTCCGCCGTTATCACTCGAATCAATTGCGGCCAATCTTCCGCGCGAGCGGTCGTCCCCAAGGCCCGCAAAGCCGACAGGCGAATCTCCTCATCGTCGTGTTGGGCTAGCTTCCACAACTTCTCTGCCGCCGACTGCATGAGTCGATTCTCGGCCAGGTCAATTGCCTGCCGGAGTTGAGTCGAATCGGAACCATCCAGCATCGACAACACGGCCGAGTCGACACTTGGCGAGGGCATCTTGATGAGCGCTTGTCGCGCTGCTTCGGCAACATTCGGGTCGGCATCACGCGAGGAATCGAGCAGCACGGGAATCGCTGTCTCGTCGCCCAGTCGAACCAGACCAGTCATGGCCGCGATCCGCACCGCTTTCTTGCCGCTGCGGGCCGCTTTCAAGAATGTAGGCACGGCGATCTTATTACCCAAGTTGGCCAGCGCGGCGAGTAGTACTACCTGCTCGTCGGCGTCGCGTTTGTCAAACTGTGCAACCAGCTCCCGCGAGACGTCGACATCCATTTCGCGAGCGGCCCGCATGGCAATCTGGAACTCCGCCCAGTCGCTTGAGGCCAACAGCTGGCGAAGCAATTCGTTGCTGTCGGCGCCACGCAGCACGACGGCGCTGTACAGGGCCGGCAACCGCAAATGATCGCTCACGTCGACGTCGCGAATGGCGTCGCACATTTCGATCGCGAGCGGCCGATTGCCGTCGGCCGCCAATACTTGGGCCGCCAGAATACATCCAGCAGCGGCGGAGTCGCGGCGGCGCAGCGACGATTCATCGGAACCCGAGGCTGACTTCAAAGCGGTGCGAAGCGCGGTTGCCGAGTCTTGATTGCCGATACGCCCTAAAGCTTGTGCCGAAGCGAGGGCAACCTGCTGGTCATCATTCGACAAGTTTGCAACCAACAGCTCGATCGCTTCTTCGTCGCGCAGGTGCCCCAGCGAGCCGATCACTCCGACTAGAAGTTCACCTTCGACGCGATCGAGCGATTCGCGCAGGGCCCTTTTCGCATTATCGCCCGATATCCGCTCCAAAGCGTGGCGGCTGTAGTTCGACAGATTTTCGTTGGTTAAGAGAGCGGCCAGCGCCGGGACGGCTCGCTCGTCGCCGATCACCGCCAGCCGATAACAGGCCTTGGCTTTGCGAAAATCGGGCAGATCGGCCTGCAGGACGTCAATCAAGTCGGCCGCTTCTTTGCCTGTATCTGTCTCTTCGGCAAAGGATGCAGAAACTGCGAGCAGACCGCTGACAGTTAGCGCGAGCAGCGTCAAGATACTTTGTCGTGAAATCAAGGGTCGGTTCATGGTATCGCCTTCACTCATTCAATCGAGTGTGAATAATCTAATGGGTTGGTGGTCGAGCACGCCAATCAGAGACGCGACTCGGCGTTCTTGTCGACTTAGACGGTCCACGGTTCACGCGAAGCACGGCCCCGCATCCGGTTCGCTTCCTCATCGTCAACAAACGATTCGGTCGTTGGATCGAATTTCAATTTTCGTTGCAAGATCCAGGCAATCGCGGCCGCGTGGCAGGCGATGTGCGACTTGCGAGCGATATCGGCATTGGCAGCTGTCTTGCCGCGAGTCTTCACGCAGTCAAAGAAGTCACGCACATGATAGGTTGGCGTGGTGCCGATTTCCTTCGGAGGAATCGGCATACTACGACGCAGCGAGTCGAGCGAAACCAAACTTCGGCCGGAGTCACCCGTTTCGATCCAGCCTTCATCCCCTTCGAAACGCACCGGGCAGCTGCCCAATCCATTCCAACCGGAACGCCTCAAGACGACTTCGATGCCATTGGCGTACCGACAAACGATCACGTTGTCGCCCTGAATCTCGGGCTTCGGTTCAAATTCGATCGGCAGCGTTTCATCCGAATCGTTGGCCCACTGACAAAGGTCGAGAGTGTGGGCGCCCCAATCGAGCAGCTTGGCTCCGGAATCGAAATCGTGAAACCCGCGCCAGCCTCCATCAACATACTTCTGGTTGTAAGGTCTCCAGGGCGCGGGGCCGAGCCACATGTCCCAATCGATCTCTTCCTTGGTAGGCTCGTTTTCCGCCGGCAACCAGTCGTGGCGATCCTCAAGATGATAGATCGAAGCGTGAAGCCGCTTGAGATTGCCGAGCTTTCCGCTTCGCGCGAGTTGGACCGCATGGACGAAGTTGGAGACGGTGCGTCTTTGCGTACCCGCCTGAAAGACTCGCCCACAGCGGCGCATCGTATCGGCCAGTCGCTGAGAGAGTTCGATCGTAATAGCGCAGGGCTTCTCCGAGTAAACATCCTTGCCCGCTTCGGCGGCCAGCATCGAAGCCGGTCCGTGCCAGCGGTCGCCCGTGGCAATTAGTACGGCGTCGATATCATCCCGCTCAAGCAATTCCCGAAAGTCACGATACATCGAGCATTGGTTGTCACCATTCTCCCGGTCAGCCCACTCTTTGACCGCGACCCGTTGATCGGCGCGACAGTCGGCAATAGCGACGAAGCGCATATCGGGTTGCTTGAACATCTCGCGCAGCACGACGCTACCACGGTGCCGGATACCGATTCCGCCAAGATGAATCCGTTCACTCGGAGCGACAAACCCGTCGCGGCCCAACGCACGACTCGGGATAATCGTCGGCACGGCAAACAAGGTGCTAGCGACCGCCGAACCTTTCAAGAATTGCCGCCGATCAATCTTGATCTTGTTGCTGATTGCCATCCAATCGCCTTTCGTCAGGTTTCCCGGGATGAGGAAGTTTCCGCATCATTCTAACCAAGTTCTGCCCGGGGCTGCAGAAGCCGCAGACAACGCTAAAAACCGGGCCTCTTCTGCTTACTGGCGGCGACAGAGTGGCAAACGGTCCGAAAATATGAATCTGTCGGCTTCCCTTTAGGGGCCCGTGCAGCATGCCCGAGTACCAATCGAATACCTCTGTTTGCCTAGCCCCAATGACCGCTAGCGACGCAATCTCCAACCGTCTTAACGCTGCTTTAAATAGAGGCGGTATTGTCAAGATTTATCGCGACGCTATAGTCCCCAGGCAATTGTCGCTGTCAGGGATGTTTCATGCGTGCTAAGTCAATTTCCTCAACTCTGCTGGCTCTGCTGTTGGCCGGCTTTTCTCCTCTGTTGAGTTACGGCCAAGTCGGACCTTGGTCGGCAGGTCCTCCGGGTCCGCCTGGTGCACCCCCGATCGATCCTTCCTGGGTCTCGCTGCCGACCGATCGCAGCCTCCGCGTGGAAGGTGGACTTCCGATCGAACCCCAAGACCCGGATCCGGCACTTCTTTATCACAACCGCCCTCCGGCAGAACACCGTCCCTGGCAATCGGGCCAGCCGGCCGAGCCCCCTCCCGATCTGAAGAAATTCATGAAGCCGCGATTCGATCTGTCGGCAGAGTGGGAACCCGAAACCGACGGCGTGGCGATCGACTCTTATGACTTGTCAGTCACAATTCCCACCTATCCAATTTTCGGTCCGCCACCGCCCTTCATCACGACTGGCTACTCCTACACGCATATCGGAGCTCCTGCGGCTTTCGATGTTCCGTCGAGCCTGCACGAGTACTCCCTTGGCACGGCCTGGATGCGCAAGATCAACGAGCGCTGGATGGCCAGACTGATGCTCAGTGGCGTCTTCGCCTCCGATATGGACAACACCAGCAGCGATGCCTGGCAGGTTCGCGCTGGGGGATTCGCTGTCTATCGACCGAACGATCGCTGGAGTTTTGCTGTCGGTGCGTTTGCCACCGGGCGAGACGATATTCCTGTCCTCCCTATCGCCGGCCTGACTTGGGAACCGTCGCCGTATCTCAAGGTCGACTTGATGATGCCTAAACCGCGAATTTCCCGCCTGCTGATCGACACCGGAAGAATTCAACACTGGGGCTACCTTGGCGGGGCTATCTCAGGTGGAAATTGGGCCTACGATCGTACAAGCGGTCAAGGAGATCGACTGAACTATCGGGAGTGGCGACTGGTGCTTGGCTGGGAAGTCCGTCCACCCCAGCCGCCTGGAACCTTCATTCCCAGTGGCAAAGTCTTTCACACAGAGCTGGGCTACGTCTTTGGTCGAGAGTTTGAATTTGACAGCGTGGCGGCTGACATTTCGCTTTCCGATACATTGCTGCTGCGTACCGGCATCCGCTTCTGATCGGTGCTTCTCCAGGATCGGGTTTCAGTATCCACTTGGAGGCCATCGATTCTGGTTGCAAGTACCTCTGGCGACAAATTTCTTGTGGACAGTTGTTTTCATTGCCCCCGGCTTCGCCGCATGAGATCGATCAGCTGGGCGTTTTCGCACTCTTTTCTGGCAAGTTCTGTGTCGCGATCGGCGCCATTCTCGAAGTCCTCTGCGGAGATTTTCTCGGCAAGTTTCTCTAATCGCAGAAGCATCTCGAATTGAGCGGCCCCGGTCGAGAATGGAACATGGATAGCCTTCGATCTCCGCCAGAAAGTCCTGTTCTCTCAAGCGGCCAGATTGGCATCTTCGTAGCGGGCCGCGGATACCTTATCATACGGTTTGCCGACTAGCTTCCGATAAGGATCCCGGGGACTCAAATGAAGAAAATCCAACGACTTCTCGTCGCGAATCGAAGCGAGATCGCGATTCGCGTATTTCGTAGCGCCCACGAATTGGGCGTTCGCACGGTCGCGATATACACGCATGAAGATCGTTTTTCACTCCATCGCTTCAAGGCCGATGAGGCCTATCAGATCGGCCAGCCCGGTGAGCCGATTAGCAGCTACCTCGATGTCGAGGCCGTGCTGGCGATCGCCAAAGAACGTGACATCGACGCCATCCACCCTGGATACGGATTCTTGTCGGAAAACGCCGGATTTGCCCGTGCCTGTGAGCAGGCGGGCATTGTGTTCGTGGGGCCCACGATTTCGGCTCTGGAACAACTCGGCGACAAGACATCGGCGCGGGGCATCGCCAAGCGAGCCGGCGTACCGATTTTGGAAGGAACCGACGACGCTATTTCCACTGCCGAAGAAGGCGAACGTGTGGCCGCTGAGATCGGGTTTCCCGTCATTATCAAAGCCGCTATGGGTGGCGGGGGACGCGGGATGCGGGTGGTGCTGCAAGCGTCCGACTTTTCTGAAGCGATGGAGCAAGCGCAGCGCGAGGCAAGTACCGCCTTCGGCAGCCCCGATGTATTCATCGAAAAGTACATTCGCCAGGCTCGCCACATTGAAGTCCAATTGTTGGGGGACAAGCAGGGCAACCTGGTCCACCTGTATGAACGAGACTGCTCCGTTCAGCGGCGGCATCAGAAAGTTGTTGAAATCGCTCCCGCTCCCAATCTCGATTCGCAGGTGCGGGCGAGAATCTGTGAAGCGGCAATTGCTGTCGGTAAGGAAGTCGAATACGAGAACGCGGGAACCGTCGAATTCCTAGTCGATCACGACACCAACGATTTCTATTTCATCGAGGTCAACCCTCGCATTCAGGTGGAACACACCGTCACGGAGGAAGTTACCGGCGTCGACATCGTCAAGTCGCAGATGCTGATCGCGCAGGGCGTGCCGCTTGACGATCCGGCGATCGGCCTGCCGGATCAAGACGTGGTCGCGACCACCGGCTTTGCTGTGCAGTGTCGTGTGACGACCGAAGATCCGGCCAATAACTTTCTTCCCGACTACGGCAGCGTGGCCCATTATCGCTCGGCCAGCGGCATGGGTATTCGTCTCGACGCGGGCAGCGCCTTCTCCGGCGCCTTGGTGAATCCCTTTTACGATTCGCTGCTGGTCAAGGTCACGGCACGAGGACGTCGCTTCGTCGATGCGGCCTCGCGGATGGAACGCTCGCTACAGGAATTCCGCATCCGCGGCGTGAAATCGAACATTCCGTTCCTGCTAAAGTTGATTTCCCATCCGGTCTTTCTGGCCGGCGACTGCACCACCAACTTCATCGATAATACGCCTGAGTTGTTCGAGTTCCCGGAACTCAAAGACCGAGCGACCAAGTTGCTGGCGTATATCGCCGACGTGATCGTTAACGGCAATCCACTCGTCAAAGATCGCCCACGAGCGGAACGTCGTCAACCGGCGCCCGTTCCTGAATTCGATTCGACGCTGCCAGTGCCCGACGGAATGCGGCAGAGGCTACTGGAGCTTGGACCGAAGAAGTTCAGCCAATGGATTTTGGAACAGAGCCCGCTGCTGATTACCGACACGACGTTTCGCGACGCGCATCAATCGCTTCTGGCGACACGCGTCCGCACGCATGATCTGTTGCAGATTGCCGATGCTTACGCCCGGCTCTGCCCCGATCTGTTCTCGTTGGAAATGTGGGGAGGAGCGACGTTCGACGTCTCGATGCGATTTCTTAACGAGTGCCCCTGGAGTCGACTGGAGCAGCTCCGCGAGCGAATCCCCAATATCCTCTTCCAGATGCTGCTGCGGGCCTCCAACGCCGTGGGCTACACGAACTACCCGGACAACGTCGTGCAGGCATTTGTTCAGGAAGCGGCCTCGGCGGGAATCGACGTGTTTCGTGTCTTCGACGCACTCAACTCGCTCCCCAACATGCGTGTCGCCATCGATGCCGTGATCGAATCGGGCGCGATATGTGAAGCGGCCGTCTGTTACACGGGTGACATTCTCGACGAGTCACGACCGAAATACGACTTGAAGTACTACATCGAGATGGCCAAAGAGTTGGAAAGAATGGGAGCCCACATCCTGGCGATCAAGGATATGGCCGGATTGTGCAAGCCTTACTCGGCGGAGTTACTCGTCAAAACGCTCAAGCAGGAAGTGGGCCTTCCCGTCCATTTCCACACCCACGACACCGCCGGTACCCAAGCGGGCGCGATTGCCAAAGCCGCCGACGCTCAGGTCGACATTGCCGACGCCGCCATGGCCCCGTTCTCCGGCGGCACGGCACAGCCCAATCTCAACACGCTGGTGGAAACCTTGCGGTTTACGCCACGCGATACCCAGCTGGCGGCCGAACCGCTCGATCAAATCGCAGACTACTGGCGCGCTGCCAGACAGTTCTACACTCCGTTCGAAAGCGTAGCGCTTCCCGCCACAGCTACCCTGTACGATCACGAAATGCCGGGCGGACAGTACACGAACCTTTACGAGCAAGCCCGCGCCCTCGGGCTGACCGATCGTTGGCGCGACGTGTGTCGGATCTATGCTGACGTCAATCGCATGTTCGGCGACATCGTCAAGGTAACGCCGACCTCGAAGGCGGTGGGTGACATGGCACTGTTCATGGTTGCCAACAGCCTGACCGTGGAGGATGTACTGGAGGGTGAACGCGATCTCGCGTTTCCCGGCTCGGTTGTTGATTTACTGGCCGGTCGTATGGGCCAACCGCTGGGTGGCTTTCCGGAGAAAGTCCAACGCCGCATCCTTCGTGACGAAAAACCGCTGGAAGGCCGCCCGGGGGCCAGCATGCCGGCGGCCGACTTCGCCGAAAAGGCGACCGAGCTAACGAGCCTGCTGGAGCGCGAACCGACGAGCCAGGAGACTGTGACTTCGCTCCTCTATCCCGAGGTCTTCCAGAAATTTGTGGTTCATCAGCAAACTTATTCCGACACCAGCTGCTTACCGACGCCGGTCTTCTTCTATGGCCAGGAACCGGCCGAAGAGATCGCCGTCGAAATTGAGCCGGGCAAGACCTTGATCATCAAGTTCATGACCGTTGGCGAGCCTCATCCCGATGGACAACGCGACGTCTTCTTTGAACTCAACGGAGTTCCTCGCTCGGTGCGGATTCTCGACCGATCGCTGGAACCGGAAACGCAGCGGGCGGAAAAGGCCGATGTCAACGATCCCACGCATATTGGCTCAACCATGCCGGGCATGGTCGTTATGCTTGCGGCCCAAACGGGCGATTCCGTCCGCGCCGGGCAAAAACTTCTGGTCATCGAAGCGATGAAGATGCAGACGACGGTCGTTGCTGAACGCGACGGAAAAGTCGGCAAGGTGTTGGTGAAGTCAGGCTCCCAGGTGGAGACGGGCGATCTCCTGATGGTTGTTGAATAAACCGGACGGGTCGACCAACGTGATGGAACCTGAACGAATCAAGCAACAGACCATGGTCGCCGATGTCGAATGGTTCGCGACCTTGCCATCGACAAACGACCACGCCGTCCAGCAGGCGAGAAACCGCGACTGCCGAAAACCGCTCTTGGTCCTCGCCGAACAACAGACCGCGGGGCGAGGGCGGGGCGCAAATCAATGGTGGTCGGAACAGGGGGCGCTCACCTTCTCGCTGCTCATCGACAGCATTCAAGACGTGCCCAATGCGTTTATCTCGCTGGCCATGGGGGTCGCCGTCTGCGACGCCATCCGGTCTTTCGACGGCGCACTCGACGCGGGGTTGAAGTGGCCCAATGACGTCTATCTGGCCGATCGCAAGGCAGGAGGCATTCTCATCGAGCGCCCATCGATGAACAACGGTGACTGCATTATTGGCATCGGCCTGAACGTCAATAACTCGACACGCAGCGCTCCCGCGGAAATTCTCGATAAGGCCACGTCGCTGTTGGATATGGGTCAGCAGGAATACGAGTTGCAGGCGGTTCTGATCCACCTTCTGCAACACATCGAGCGAGCGCTGGGGGCCATTGGAGACGATCTCGACAAGCTGCGGGGCCGCTGGCGGGAATTATGCATTCTGCGCGGAAGACAGCTGGAGGTCGACCTTGGCGATCGTTCGCATATTGGTATGTGCCAGGGCATCGATGACGACGGCGCACTCGTGATCGAAACCGCCTCCGGCCCAGCGCGTTGCACAACGGGAGTCGTGAAGTCGTTCGAGTAGTCGCCACGCCAACACAAGAACAACCCGGATCTGCCTACTGTCGTTCAACGCGAACGGCGACTCATACGAGAGGCTCCTTCTTGGTCATAATCGGAGGACAAAGTGGTGCCATCTCCGCATTCAGGGGAATAAACGGCTGCCACGGTTCGGGCAAGTCGTCTTGATGATAGATCGCTTCGACGGGACACTCTGGCACACAATACCCACAGTCAATACACTCTTCGGGATCGATGTAGAGGAACAACTTCCCTTCTCGAAAACAGTCGACGGGGCAGACAACAACACAATCGGTGTACTTGCACTTGAAGCAAGGTTCCGCAACGACATGGGTCATAACAGAGGCTCCTTCTTCTCCAGAAGTGCAGGAGTCTTAACCGCCATTTCCGCGTTGAGCTGGATGAACTCCTGCCACTTTTCCGGAACTTCCCATTCCGGATAGATCGCTTCCACGGGACATTCGTGAACGCAGGCATCGCAGTCGATGCACTCCAAGGGATCGATATAGAGCATCTGCTCCCCTTCGTGAAAACACTCCTTGGGGCAAACCACGACACAATCGGTATACTTACACCCGAAGCAGGGTGCCACAACGACATACGCCATCGCGCGTTCCTTTCAATAAGAAGGCTCTCAGTAGGACGGGAGCATGCTCAATTTCCGGCAAAATAATCCTCTTATTGGTAAATGCGAATTCCGGCTCCCGGTGGTCACGAGAATTCCGAAAATCATGAATTGGCATAAACCCTGACGGCGTCGACTGTTGACGCCTATGCACAATGGTCGCTAGGTGAACCTACGTATGGACAACTCCTCGATAGAACTGGTTCGCCGATTCCGCGACGGCCACGAGGCAGCAGCGGGAGAGATCTTCGACCGATACGTGCGACGACTGATAGCCCTGACCCGCAGCCGGATCTCATCCAAGCTGGCTCGGCGAGTTGACCCCGAGGACGTTGTGCAATCGGCGTATCGCAGCTTCTTCGTCCACGCTCGTGAAGGTGATTTCGTGTTCAACCGGGCGGGTGATCTGTGGCGATTGCTGGCTGCCATCACACTCCACAAACTGCACCGACAGGTGGAACGCCATACCACCTTGCGGAGAGATGTGGGACAAGAAAAGGAGACCGACAGCGATTTCCTCCCCTCCAACCAGGCGGCCCCTGAACCAACCCCGGAGGAAGCTGTCGCCGTCGTGGAGCAACTGGGTCGAGTGATGCAGCAGACCGAACCCCAGACGCGCCGCGTTCTCGAAATGCGGTTGCAAGGCCATTCCATCGAACAGATTGCCGTTGAGATTGAGCAGTCGCAAAGAACGGTTCGTCGTCTCCTGGAAGGTGTCCGCCGTGATCTAGAGCGTCAATTGCTAACCGTGAATTGAGCGAGTGTGCCCCCATGTCCGACTCAACGCCCGGCAATCAGAGCCATCACGCTACGGAGGACAGCATCGAGGCCTTTGAAAAGATGTGGAGGCTTGGAGACATTCCCTCCATCTCCAATCATCTGGCGACTGCCGGCTCTGTTGGGGTCGGCGCCAGTGCCGATCTGCTCTGGGAACTCATCGCCGTCGACCTAGAACACCGCTGGCGAGCCACCGTGAATTCGCCCGCGGGTGACGACCAACTCGGCTTGCGCCCTATGCTGTCGGCTTATCTTGAGTATTTGGGCCATCCTGCTGAGATTGCTGAACTGCCCGCCTGGCTCGTGGCCGAAGAGTATCGAGCACGCCGGCTGTGGGGAGCAGATCCAACACACGATCAGTTCCTGGCCGAATTTCCCGCACAATGGCGTAAGCTCATGGAGTTGCTTCCCGCCATCGATCGAGAACTAATCGCGGACGGGGCAGCGCCGAAACCGCCGAGCAATCACTTCGTTCCAGCCGAGCAAGATCCTCGCGCACCGCTACCTTACTCCGACTATCTACTTGAGGAGCATCTCGGCACGGGCGGCATGGGCAAGGTCTATCGAGCCAAGCAGAGCAGCCTGCGGCGATCTGTGGCCATCAAGGCCCTCGTTAAATCACGGCAGCACGATCGATGTGCCGTGGAACGGTTTATCCAGGAGGCTCGCATCGTAGCCCAACTTCGTCATCCGAACATCGTGGACGTCCATGGGCTCGGCCGATTTCCCGGTGGCGGTTACTTTCTTGTGATGGAGCTAATCGACGGGGAAGACCTGGCGGTGAGAATTGCCCGCGAGGTGCTCCCGGTGGGAGAGGCGGTGCGGATTACATGCGAAGTCGCGGCCGCCGTCGAACATGCCCACGAACAAGGTGTTATTCACTGCGATCTGAAGCCGGCGAATGTGCTGATTGATCGCCAAGGTCATGTCTTCGTCGCTGACTTTGGCCTCGCATGCCTGGTTAAACCAACTGCCGCCGATGGCATCGGTGGAACCGTTGGCTTCATTGCACCGGAACAGGTTGACTCTGATCTCGGCGACATCGGTCCCGCGACCGATGTCTTTGGACTGGGCGCGTTGTTATACGCGTTGCTCACTGCCCGGGCACCTGGCGATTTATCTTTCCCTGACCAGGACTGCCAGCGGCCACGAATCCGACAATTCAGATCGGACGTGGCATCCAACATTGAAGACCTTTGCAGCAAGTGTCTGGCTCCCCATCCGAAAGACCGATTCCAACGGGCGAATGACGTGGTGATCGCGTTGCAGAAATGCCACATCACCGTGAGTCCCTGACAGCCCCTGGCTCCCGGCCGCTTCCCCGGCCACCAGAGCGTTGTGTGCTATATTTGGAACTCCCAGGCGGACGGGCCTATAATAAGCGATCACTTCCTCTTCTCTTCTCGGGAGACTTCATTCCGATGATCCGATCTCGCGCTCAACTGTCGATGGTGATGGCTACCGTGATCTTCGCAGCCTTCGTGCCGACGTTACTGCATTCCGAAGAAAATACTCCCGAGAATTCATCCGCAGCGTCGGCCGACAAGCAAGCCATTAGAAAGTCGGCCGATGATTTTGTGGCGGCTTTCAACCGGCGCGATGCGAAGGCGCTGGCCAGCCATTGGACGGAAGATGGCGAGTACATCAACGAGAACGGACAACGTTTTCAAGGACGTGCCTCCATCGCCGAGGAGTACGACAAGTTCTTCGCCGCCCATCCAGAAGTGAAGTTGAAACTGACCATCGACTCCGTTCGAATGATCAGCCCCACGACTGCCGTGGAGGATGGTCGAGCCTCGTTAGAACCTTTGCCAGCAGGCGCACCGGGGACGAGCCGATACACCGCCATCCATCTCAAGCAAGATGGTCAGTGGCGTCTGGCGAGCGTCCGAGATTCGCGCGTTGAAGTTGGGTCGACCTACGGCCACCTTGCCGATCTGGCTTGGCTGATCGGCGATTGGACAACCGAACACGCAGGCACGCAGGCCGACGTCGAGGTCCGCTGGGCCGCACAGAAGAGTTACATTCAACTAATCTATTCAGTCACTCGAGATGGACAGCCTGTTTCTTCTTCCACGGAGATGATCGGCTGGGATCCCATCGACGGAAGAATCAAGTCGTGGTCGTTTACGTCGCAAGGAGGTCGAGCCATCGGTGTCTGGACCCCCCACGACACCGGCTGGCTAATAGCCTCAGAAGGAGTCTCGGGGGACGGAAAGCGGACCCTGGCAATCAACATCTGGACGCGACTTGCCGGCGACGCCTTGGGCTGGACATCCGTCCGCCGCTCGGTGGATGACGTGGCGATCGACGATGCGCGCGAAGTCGTCTTGAAGCGTAAGAAAGAGTCCCCCAAGAACTAGTTCTATCTCGTCCCGGTTGAACTGACTCAGAATTCAACAAACGGTTGGAATCAACATGCGAAAATCGTTCTATCTGCTCTTGGCGTCCTTGGTCGTGATTGGTCTGGCAACCAGCGAACAGACATCAGCCCGTGGTTTTGGCGGGTTTCACGGCGGGGGAGGGGGGTTCCATGGTGGTGGCATGGGAGGTTTCCACGGCGCCGGCGGACTGTCTGGCGCCCATTTTGGAGGAGGCGGTCTAGCGGGCTCTCAGCTCAACAACCTCCGAATGAGCGGAGCGAATCTTGGCCAATCGCGATTCGCCCAAGGACTTGCCGGAGAGGCTCGCCCCGCCGATCGATTCTCCGGCGGAGGTCTGACAGGGGCCGGTTCGCGGCTTAACTCTCTCGGACAGGGCGGTTTCAGTGGCCGACCGACGCGCAGCTCTTTGAACAACTTCCTCGGTCTGCCATCGGACAACGGACTTCATTCGTTATCCGGTGAAACTCAGAGCCGGGCTAGTCAGGCCTACGATCGTATCCGCGCCGGTGACGGACCCCGTAGGAACTTTATCCCAGGCGAAACCCAAAGCCCGCTTAGCCGGGCGTACGATCAAATTCGCGCCGGTGACGGACCCCGTAGGAACTTTATCCCAGGCGAAACCCAAAGCCCGCTCAGCCGGGCGTACGACCAAATTCGCGCCGGTGACGGACCCCGCAGGAATTTCATCCCAGGCGAGACGCAAAGCGCTCTTAGCCGGCTGTACGACAAAGCCCGCGCGAGCAACCGACCTTTGCGTCCGATTCAGCCCTGGCGACGACATAACAATGCGGTGATTATTCGTCGCAATTTCAATAATTACTTCATCTTTACCCCCGGCTGGTATCGGCGCTATCCGGCTGCCTGGTATCCCGCAGCTTGGGTCTACGGTGATGCCTGGACAGTTGCCAGCTGGGCGGCGTTGGCCGCTTGGCTCGATGCCCGCGGACCCGCACCGGTTTACTACGACTACGGTAACAACATCGTTTACCAAGACAACTCGGTGTACCTCAACAACCAGGATATCGGCACGGCCACGCAGTACTACGACCAGGCACAGAATCTGGCCAGCCAAGGTAGCGACGAACCTGCCGACGTCGGCGAGAAGTGGATGCCTTTGGGAGTGTTTGCCCTCAGCGACGCTAATCAGACCGCGGCCAATATGATTCTGGAACTGGCCGTCAATAAACAGGGGGTCGTTCGCGGCAACTACACGAATACGGCAACAGGACAGACCCTGCCGGTGCATGGTTCCGTCGACAAGAAAACCCAACGTGTCGCTTGGACGATCGGCGACAATACAAGCACGGTCTTCGAGACGGGGCTGTACAATCTAACCAAAGACGAAGCCCCGGCGCTCGTCCACTTTGGACAAGATCGCACCGAGCAGTGGCTGATGGTCCGATTGAATCAGCAAGACCAGCAAGATCAACAAGACTCGAGCCCGCCGGAATAACGCATCCTTACCGGCCTGGAATTTGGCCGGGGTGACAGCAGAACGCCAAGGTGGGCTACGACGTACGCGGAGGGCGGCTGTTGTTCTTGGCGACGTGACCGCCCCATTCGAGCAGGTTCTTGCTGCAGTCGTCGCGAGCGATGGCGACTTCGATCAAGGCCAGACCATCACGCGACAACGCTTGATCGATCGCGTCATCGAGTTCCCCCTCGGTCGTCGCCCGGCACCCCCAAGCTTCGCCATGGTCTGGGCGAAAGACATCGACGAGTTCCGCGTACTTCCAGTTCTTGATCGTATTGTAAGGTCCGTCGTGGATTTCGACCTCGATGGTGTAACCGCCGTTGTTGATCAAAAAGATAATCGGCTTCGCGTGGTAGCGTATCATCGTCGACAACTCTTGAGCGGTCATTTGGAACGAGCCGTCTCCAATGCAAGCGATTACACGTCGCTCGGGGCTGCCAACGCAATATCCCAGGGTTGCCCCCACCGACCAGCCGATCGATCCGTACTGCATCTGAATCTCGAAGCGGCTTTCTGTCGGAAGATTCAATCCGATTCCGTTGAACCAGGAGTCGCCCGTCTCCGCGATAACGGTACTCTGGTCATCGAGCATCTTCTGGATGCGGAGGAATAACTGGCGTGTGGTCAGCGGGGCATCTGGCGGCCCCGGCTCAAGCGGCCGGATCTCTTCTCGAATGCGATGGAACGCCTGCAATGAAGTATCGTTGTGTTGCAGTTCTGGAGCCAGCGCCGCTAGAAACTCGGCCATGGAGATGCCATCGTAAACCCGTCCGGGCAAGACCACGCTATCCGGTTCAATACGAATCGACTTGGCCGGATTGATCAGTGTGGTGTGTCCGGTGGTCGTGTAATCAGTGAATGTCGGCCCCGCGAATAGGCAAAGGTCGGCCGACTCGACGATCTCGCCACAGCCAGGCGTGCCGACCGGCCCCCAGTAGGTGCCCATGTAGCCCGGATGCTGTTCGTCAACCAACCCTTTGGCGTTCGACATACTGGCGACCGCGTACCCGGCCGCATCGGCGAGTTGATGAAACGCCCCGCTGGCCTCGGCGGAGCGGAGTTTTACACCGGCGATCAAGACGGGCTTGCTGGCCGTGTTCAGCAGTTCGGCGGTATGTTGGACCGCCGCGGCGAGTGCAACCGGATCGCTGGGCCGGCGTGGGTTAAAACTCCGCGGAGTGGGAGCCGGCACCGTGGTGGCCGCAATGTTGCAACCGATCTCGAGATAGACAGGTTTGCGATGAGTGATTGCGGACTCAATGGCTCGGTCGACTTGGCGAGGCGCATCGGCGGGATGTTGAATGATGATCGCCTCTTGGGTGACCTGCGCGAATATTTCTCTCTGGTATCCGTAGTCCACCTTGCCCAATGTGTGATGCAGCAATTCGTTCTCCGCGGCGGAGTTGGTATTGGGACCACCCGAGATCGCAATCACCGGCAGATCTTCGGCATAGGCACCCGCGATGGCGTTCAGCAGACTCAGCCCACCCACACTAAAGGTCACCAGCGCCGCGGACACCCCACTGGTCGCCCGCGCATATCCGTCCGCAGCATAACCGGCATTCAACTCGTTGCAGCAGGAGATCATTTCGAGCTCCTGGACCTTCAGAAATTCGTCCAAGAGCACGAGATTGTAATCTCCCGGAACGGCAAAAAAGTGTCGCATCCCGACTTCCGCCAGCCGTGTGGCAAGATATCTACCGACCGTCGATGTATCGGCTTCCATTGTGGCCTCTCCCTTCTTGTCGCGCTCCGCGGTTGTCGAGCCCCAGTCCTCTGAACCCAAGCTTGCCACTCAATACTCGGGTGACCACATGGTCGTGTCGATTCGCTGCTGGAGAATCTCCGGCGAGGTTTCTTCGGCGACTCCCTCGCGTTGCGCCTGGAGCGCGACGGCAGTGGCGATATGACGCGATACCTCGCGAATGTCGCGGAGTGCCGGCAGCAACGAGGCGTGGACATTCTCAATCGCCGGCGATTTCTCCTGCAAGGCAACCGCAGCGGACATGAACATTCGGTCCGTAACTCGCCGCGCCCTGGAGGCCAGAATACCCAGCCCCATGGCGGGAAAGATGTAGCTGTTGTTGCATTGGGCGATAGTGTGTTCGACGCCGTCGTAGGTGACCGGTGCAAACGGACTGCCCGTGGCGACGACCGCCTTGCCATCGGTCCACTTCAGCAAGTCGGCTGGCGTCGCCTCCGTGCGAGAAGTGGGATTCGAGAGCGGGAAGATAATTGGCCGCTGGGCATGTTTGGCCATCTCACGAACATCTTGTTCGGTAAACGCCCCTGGCTGTCCGGTTGCCCCAATCAACACGGTCGGCTTGGCGTTACGAACGACGTCGCTAAAGGCGACCGCGCCCGACGTGTCACAATCCCAGTCCTTTAGATCCTGAGAAGATTGGGCCAGCCCACGATGAGCGGCGTCCAAGTCGGTTCGGCCCTCGTGCAACAGGCCATCGATATCGATGAGATAGAAGCGGCGGCGGGCTTCCTGTTCATCGACTCCTCCGTCGACCATCGTGCGGATCAACTGCTCACTAATACCGACTCCTGCCGAACCGGCTCCGAGCATGACGAATCGTTGTTCCGCCAGGCTGCCGCCAGAAGCGCTGATCGCCGCTAGAATGGTGCCGGTTGCCACGGCCGCCGTCCCCTGGATATCGTCGTTGAAGGTACACAGCCGATCTCGGTAGCGGCCGAGAATTCGCTCGGCATCGACCGAGGCAAAATCCTCCCACTGCAGAAGTACGTTCGGAAAGCGGCGTATGACAGCCTGGACGAACATCTCGACAAACTCGTCATACTCGTCCCCCCGGATCCGCTCATGTCGCCAGCCGATGTACTTCGGATCGTCGAGTCGCTCCTGATTGTTGGTACCGCAGTCGAGTAGCATCGGCAGCGTCCGAGCCGGATGGATTCCGCCGCAAAGGGAATAGAGAGACAATTTGCCGATCGGGATGCCCATGCCACCGGCGCCCTGATCGCCGAGCCCGAGAATGCGTTCCCCATCGGTGACCACAATGACGTCGACTTCGCGCTTCACATTTCCCAGGATCTCGTCCAGGCGATCTCGCTCGGGATAGGCGACAAACACTCCTCTCGGTCGCCGGTAGATGTGACTGAATTGCTGACATGCTTGTCCCACAATCGGCGTGTAGACGATGGGCATCATTTCCGCGACATGATCCAGGAGCAGTCGATAGAACAGCGTCTCGTTCTCATCCTGAAGTTGGCGTAGAAAGACGTGTTTATGCAAGTCGGTCGGCTCGTTGCTGAACGCTTCGTAAGCCCGCGAGGTCTGTTCCGCCAACGACTCCACATGTGGCGGCAGCAACCCCCAGAGGCCGTAACGACTGCGATCGTCGGCCGAGAAGGCGGTGCCACGGTTCAACAGCGGATCGTTGACCCTTTCAACACCGGTCAGCTCGGGCGTCTGGTCATCGGTCGATTGCGAAGAGTTCACCTCAACCTCCGTGTGGCTGGAGAAACATCGAAAACTTGGGCCGACTTGTCGAGTTAATCGAATACCTGACCGTGCTGATATCGTTCATCGTGTCCGGCCGCTTCGGTGAGTGCCGCCACATTGGACTTCGTGAAGAATCCTTCGTAACCGTGACATCGCTCCACGTATTCCGTAATCAGCAGGGAGTACTGCGAGTGCTTGGAGAAGATCTGTTTCAGATCCGGGTCATCCAGACATTCACCGACGACATGCGCCAGAAACGGCACCCCTTTCTCTTTCAGAGTCCCGACAACATAGTCGACATTCTTTTCTCCACCGCGGTGGTCCCCATCAATGACTTCATAGGCCATGTGGTGCATGCGCCGACCGTAGTTTCTTACAAAGTCTTCAGTCGGCATTGGCAAATCATCGAATGAATTCACAAACGACGGCGTATTGTTGGCGGTAAAGACCTTGGCTGGCGATTTCTTGTCATCGTCGACATTGCCGTTGCGATTGACGTTGGTCGAGGAATTCATGGCCGAGATATTGTAGGCGCCCCAGAAATAGTAATTCGACATCGTCAGGAATTCGAGGATGGCGTCTTCTCGTTCGCCCGAGAGGATTCTCGTGGCGAGATGATCGAGCCCCAGCACCAGTTCGTCGAGCCGCTGCTCCTTGGCAAAGCCTGCAATCTGATCCAATTGGTCGACCGCCTCGCTGCTCAGCGAGCAAGGTTCGCCCAGATTTAGCGAAGCGAGATCCGCGATGTCGGCCTGGCAGTAGCCAACCCGGTTCCAGGTATAGTCGGAAGGAAATGTGAACGTAAACGCCGAGTCGGTGAACAACGCGTTATTGGTTTCGTGATGATAGTTGAAGCGGATATTGTGCGACTCCAGAATCTCGCGGGTTGCCGCCGTATCCTTCGTCTTGAATACTTCACCGATGTAGCGGGCCTGGGGCGTTGCTAACGAGAGTGGATAGAGCCGATTGAAGAGCGATATCTCATCGACATAGTCTGCCGATCGCGGTTCCAGGACGAACAATCGCGGAAAATCCGGACGGGATGTCAGCACGTAGATCCGATGCGTTTCGCTCTGGAAAGCGGCGGTGAAACGGTAGGGCCCCATCAGGTAAAGCTCTCGCAGATAAGCGATCGCACTGCCGTGATCGACCTGAATCAATACGGCACATATGGTCTCAAGCAGATCCTCGAGTCCGCTATTCTGGCGGCGTTCGTAGATCTTCATCCGATACTCGTCAAAGAATTCCGAGTTTTTCTTGTCACCCTTGGGAGTGTACGTGTTAAGGTCGATGGTCATGGGACTTTCCGTGGCTAAAGAACAAATCCGATGTATTCGCTTCTACCCCTTGGCGCGAAACGAGTCGGCCGTGGCCGTCTCCCAAGGTTTCTGAAAGAACGGGTGGTCACATCCTTGTAGCAAATCGCCCGGCTCCAGGAATCGAAAGGCCTCGTCGTAGGTCACCACGGTCGTTCGATCCTTTCGCAAACAGACATGCCAGGGGCGCAATTCCCGGGCGTGTTCCAGACCGGCGGCCGCGACAATTTCGGTCAAGGCCTCCATGGTCTTGTAATGGAAACGATACGTTCGCTCGCTCTTGTCCGGCACGTGCAGCGAGCGTTGTCGCCAGCGATCTTGCGTGGCCACCCCGACCGGACACCGATTGGTATGGCAACTCTGCGCCTGAATGCAACCGACCGCCATCATGAAGCCACGGGCCGAATTGCACCAGTCGGCACCGATGGCCAGATTCTGCGCGACCGAAAAGGCCGACGTGATTTTCCCCGATGCCGCGACCTTGATCCGCTCACGCAGATTACAACCAACCAGGGAATTGTGAACCATCATCAGCCCGCCTTTGAGCGGAGTCCCCAGGCTATCAGAAAACTCCAAGGGGGCTGCGCCGGTTCCCCCTTCGGCGCCGTCGACCGTGATGAAATCCGGCAGAATATCGGTTTCGAGCATCGCCTTGCAAACGGCCAGGACCTCGCCGATATGTCCCACACAAAGTTTGAAGCCGATCGGCTTGCCCCCCGATCGTTCGCGTAGGAGTGCGACAAACTCGCAGAGCCCTCGCGGAGAATCGAACATGCTATGGCTGGGTGGAGAAATGCAATCTTGTCCCATGGGGACCTTGCGGGTCCTGGATATTTCGGGTGTGATTTTTGCCGCGGGCAATACGCCGCCGTGCCCCGGCTTAGCGCCCTGCGATATCTTGATCTCAATCATCTTGACCGCGTTCGAGCGCGACTGCTCTTCAAACAGATCCGCATCGAACGTGCCGTCGTCCCGGCGGCAGCCAAAGTAGCCGGTACCAATCTGCCAGACGAGATCACCCCCATTCTTCAAGTGGTAGGGGCTCAGACCACCTTCCCCCGTACAGTGATAGAATCCGCCGCGGCGCGCGCCTTCGTTCAAAGCCAAAATGGCGTTGGGGCTAATCGCTCCAAAACTCATGGCCGAGATATTCAATAGCGAACAAGAATAGGGCTGGCTACAGGCTGAGCCACCCACGTCGGTACGAAACGGTTCTTTGCTCTTGGACTTCGGCGCCATCGAGTGATTTAGCCACTCGTATTCCTGCCCGTAAACGTCCAACTCGGTGCCGAACGGCTTGAGGCCCTCAATGTTCTTGGCGCGTTTGTAGATCAACGATCGCTGATCGCGACTGAACGGTCGCCCATCGATATCGCTCTCAACGAAATACTGTCGAACCTCTGGCCGAATGTCCTCCAGCAAGAAACGGAAGTGGGCCAAAATAGGATAGTTGCGCGTAATGCTGTGGCGAGTCTGCAGCAGGTCCCAAATACCGAGCAGCCCCAAGGGCACCAGCAACAGCAGGCCCCAGTAGAAGTGAAACCAGACCGTCTTGCCCAGCGCAATGCAGGCCACGATCAGAATTAGGACCAGGATTAGGGGAATAAATCTCATGGATCGTTTCATTCCCGGATGCTTACGGGACTTTCCTCTTCACGGTTGCCATCGCCCATTGCGGCGATCATTCACTTCCAGCTATTGAACTTACGCTCCTTTCGGCGCGATTACCAGGCGATTCTCCGCGACGAGTTTGCAGAAATCCGACGAGCAGCTTCAACTCCTCCGCTGTGAGCGAACCGGCAAAGGCCGGCATGTTATGACCACCGTTGTTTATGCGAATGATCAACTCATCGACAGTCAACTGGTTTCCAATGTCGGATAGTTCTGGTCCGCGATGTCCCCCGTGTCCATCGATATTGTGACAGTACAAACACCCCTTCGTATGGAGAAGCCGAGCACCCTCCGCAATGGGGCCTTCCGCTGCACCGACCACATCCGCAGGCAGCGGCTCCACCCCAAAGTCGGGCGACCAGGGCTTCTTGGCACCATAAATCGTCAACACAACAAAACCGACTGCCAGGGAGAATACCACCGCGATGGCCCACGGACGTTTGGAGAGGGCCCGCTCACCGCGGTTGGAGATCAAAGGCAGAAAGAACAGCACCAAGAAACCGATCGCCGGCGATCCCAGAATCACCCAAGTCTCCAAGCCAGGCGGCAGCATTGAGAGGATGGCAAAGTACCACCAAAAGTACCAATCTGGCATGGGATTGGCTTCAATACTGCTTGGGTCGGGCGGATTGCCGAGCGCGGGAGCCCCAAAAATTATGGCGCAGCCCACAATCACCGCCACGACACCGGTCGCAAATACGGCATCTCGCCAGGCGGCATTCGGCCAGAACGGGACACCCGTTCGTTTCAGCCTCGCTTCGTAATCCTGCTTGTACGTCGCCGGGTCGACCGGCTCACCGACCTTCGGCATTTCCGAGATTCCGTGTCGAAGCACCAGACGCAAGTGAATCGCCACGGCGGCAAAGATCAAGCCGGGCAACACAAACACATGCAGCACGAAGAAGCGGCTTAACGTGGCCCCACCCACCGTTTCACCACCGAGAACAAAGCGCGCCAGCGAGGGCCCGATCAAGGGCGTTCGACCGGCCATTTCCGCGGCAACCGTCACGGACCACACCCCGTTCGCGTCCCAGCGGAGTAACTGACCCGTAAAGGCCATTCCCAGGACCACAAAAAAGATCACGACACCGCTCATCCAATTCAGCTCGCGAGGATACTTGTAAGACGCGTGCAAGTAGACCTGCGTCAGATGGATGGCCGCCAAGGCGATCATGGCCGAAGCGCCGTAGTAGTGCATCCCCCGCATAAAATTGCCCAACAGCGCTTCGTTGGTGATGTACTTCAGACTGGCATAGGCTTCACCCCCACCCGGCACATACGACATGGCCAGGCATACGCCGGTGAGAATTTGAACCATGAACGCACACAGCGTGGCACTGCCAAAGACGTACCACCAGCCGGCGTCGCGCGGTACGACGTGGTTCATCATGGGCGCGGCCAAGTCCGAGAAACCTGACCTCTCGTCGAGCCAGCGCCACAGTTGTTGAAGACGATTCTTGATCATTCGTTCGTTAGCTCGGCAAAGGCACCGGGCTGGTTTCGATCTCGACCTGTTCGTTTTGAACGCGGACCGGATATCGGGCCAACGCTTGTGGCGGTGGCCCGGCCGCCACTTCCCCGTCTTGGTAGTACACACCGCCGTGACAAGGGCACATGAACAATTCGGCGCCCTCGATCCAACGCACCGGGCAGCCGAGGTGCCGGCAGTTGATCGAGAAGGCGATAAATTCCGTTTCACTCTGCCGACGAAGCCAGGCACCGGTTTTGGCGGTAACACCCGCCCACGGCACGGGCGATGCATCTTCAAATTCGACCAGGACGGTCGACCCCACTTCAAAGTCCTTGACCTTCCCCACAGATCGCCATTTCGCGGGTGGCTTTCGCAAAATCGGCCCCAACACGAAGGCCACGGCCGGCAAGGTCAACACCGCACCAATCGCAGTGAAAAGCCCAACGGTCAGCCGGACCAGAAACGAACGCCGTGCGTCGTCACACGTTGTCACATGATCCCGTTTCGGCTTCTCACTCATCATTCGTTCCATTCATTGCGGATTTCGTTGATCCACGTGCCCAAGGCCCAGGCCATCAATCCCAGACCGGCGACCGACATGGTCCAATGGGTCGTTATCCCCCAGACCGTGAACATAATCGCCAACGCCAGCGCCGCCGGCGCATAGGTCGGTCGTGGCGTGTGTTCGAGCGAGCCACCTTCCGGAGGTGGTTGTGTCGAATCTTGTGCCATCATCATGCTGAAGACTCCATCGCTATTGCGCCAGCCACTTTCCTGTCGGTTTGTCGCGGTATCTCGTCAGGAGCAGAGTACCAGCGGCGGAGAATACTCAAGATCGCGCAGATGTATAGCGTGCACGGCGGCACCCACATGAGCAGCCCGCCCAGTTGCTGATCTACCGCGGGCGTGAGCCCCATGTCGCGGAGCCAGGTTAGTTGATTCGCCGGGTTGGCGAACACCGGGCAGACCGAGACCGTCGTGAAGGTGATATAAATCCCAAGCAACGTGCATCCTAGACAGGCCGAGAAGAGGTAGCCAACCCCCTGCAAGGGCTCCAATCGTTGCTGCGCTAGCGGGGAGTAAATCGGCCACCAGAACATCAGCCCCGCCAGGACAAAGGTGGTATCTCGAAGTCGACCCACGGAGAGATTCTGTGCCGACAGACTACAAAGATCAGGCACGTGCCAGAACCACATCGCCCCCAGACCACAAATCCAGCCGATGAGCGGGAAGAACCTCACCGCTGGAAGACGCCGCAGCGGTTCCCGTTTCAACAGGAAACCGACACGATCTCCTGGCAGAGAGAGCAATAGGCACATCGGCACCAACAACAACAACATCAAGTGTTGCACGATATGTGCGCTGAAGAGATATCCATCCGCCAACTTGCCAACAGGAGTAACGAATACGGCCACGAACGCCAGAGTGGCAAACAGCAGCGGCCACATCCGTCGGCGGTCGGGGCGACCGAACAATCGCCAATAAAGAGCGAGTCCGATCAGCGCGACAATCCACGCCGGCGACGTCCAGTTCCAGAAGCCGGAGATCGAGTTTGTATCCGTCATTGCAAGAACCCCAAGTAAACAATTCCAAAGACAACGATCCAGACGACGTCGACAAAATGCCAATAGATGCCAGCTGCGGTCAACGCCCCGGCATGTTTGGCCGTGAGATCATTCTGTCTTCCCATGAACAGAAATACCGAGAGCACAATCAACCCGGCCAGCACGTGCAGGCCGTGAAAACCAGTGACCGTGAAGAAGGTCGAGGCAAACAGATTGTGATCGATGGTCACATCTTCGTTGATCAGTCCGCGGTACTCCAGCAGCTGCCCGAATAGGAAAAACAACCCCAGAAGTATCGTCGTCGTCAGCCACACGAGAAACCGACGACGGTTCGATGCCCGGAGCGCCCGCTCCGCCATCCAAAGCGTGCCGGAACTGAGCAGCAGGAAGATGGAAAAGAAGGCCGTCCTGCCCACGTCGAGCGTCGAAGCGGCGGAAGCTCCATCCGTCTGTCGGCTATTGAAGACGACATAGGAGGTTAGGAGAAGCACAAAGAAGATCACCTCGGAGGCGACAAACGCGCACACGCCGGCGGTTGGCCTGCCAGGACGCCAGCCATTGTCCTCCGGTGTTTTGGTCGATTTCCAGTCGGCCGCTTCCGGATGGTCCCGATCCCAAACTGGCCGGCGACTACGAACCTCGGGCAACATCGCAAAATTCTCGCTGGGAGGCGGGGACGAGGTGGCCCACTCCAGCGTGAACCCACCCCAAGGGTTATCACCGGCGGGCGTGCCGCTCCTGAGGCTCTTCACGACATTCCAGAGCAAAACGAGTGTGCCCGCAGCCATGAAGATCGCTCCCGCCGAGGCGATTCCGTTGAGCGCGGCCCAACCTGGATTGTCGCCATACGTGTAGACACGGCGCGGCATACCCATCAATCCCAAGAAGTGTTGCACCATGAACGTGCAATTGAAACCGATTACCCACAGCCAAAACTGCCACTTGCCGAGTGATTCGCTCAGCATGCGGCCTGTCATCTTGGGAAACCAGTAAAACGTGGCGGCAAACAGCCCGAACACCGTGCCGCCGATCAGGACGTAATGGAAGTGAGCGACAACAAAATAGGTGTCGGTCAGTTGCCAGTCGATCGGCACAGCGGCGAACATCACGCCGCTAAGCCCTCCCACGACGAACAACACCAGGAAGGCAACCGCGAACATCATCGAGGTCGTCATGCGAATCGACCCGCCCCACAGTGTCGCCGTCCAATTGAACACCTTCAGGCCGGTCGGCACAGCAATCAACAAGCTGCCCACGGCAAAAAAGATATCGGCTCCCATTCCCAACCCGACGGCGAACATGTGGTGGCCCCACACTCCGTAGCTCAGCAGCAGAATCACCACGGACGAACCGGCCACAAACGCGTAGCCGTAGATCGGCTTTCGCGAGAATACCGGAATCACCTCACTGATCATTCCGAAAGCAGGCAAGATCAGAATGTACACCTCGGGATGGCCAAACACCCAGAAGAAATGCTGCCACAACACGGCCGAACCGCCCCGCGCCGGCTCGAAGAAAGCCGCTCCTAACCAACGGTCGATCAACAACATCGCCAACGCGGCGTTCAACGCCGGCAGTGCTAGAATTGTGAGAATCGAGGTCATCCATGTCATCCACACAAACAGCGGGAGTCGTTGCAGGCTCATCCCAGGGCATCGGCAATGCAACACCGTGACAAAGATATTGACCGCGGCGGCCACCGAGCCAACGCCCAGACAAATCAAGCCGATGATCCAGTAGTCAATTCCCTGCAATGAATTGAACGGCTTGGTCGACAAGGGCGCATAACTGAACCAACCCGCGTTCGGCGCGCCGCCCGTCAAGAAACTGTAATACAACAGAAACCCACCGCACGGCAGTAGCCAATAACTCATGGCGTTCAGGCGAGGAAAGGCGACATCGCGGGCACCGATCATCAGCGGCACAAAATAGTTGGCAAACCCCACCAGCACCGGCATGCCGACCAGGAACACCATCGTCGTCCCGTGCATGGTGAAGGCCTGATTAAACGCTTCCGGTCCGAGCAGCGTATTTCGCGGAACCGCCAGCTGGGCGCGAATCAGGAGCGCCTCGAAGCCACCCACCAACAAGAAGGCCACCGCCGTGATGATGTAGAGAATGCCGATCCGCTTGTGATCGACCGTGCTGACCCACGACAACAACCACGAGTCCGGTTCATGGACTTGCGTTTCCGCGATTGCTGATGTGTGTTGAGGGCCGACCGTCACTTGAGGGTCTCCAGATAAGCGACCAGCTCATCGAGTTGTTCGTCGCTAAGATTGAAGTTGGGCATCTTACAGCCAGGTTTAATCGCGTCGGGATTCTTCAGCCAAAGCCGGAGATTCTCTGACGAGTTTTCAATGGCACCGCCGCCCAGATACCCGCGACTCGCCACGTGCGATAGGTCGGGCGCAATCGTTGCTATCGCCTCGGTCCCGCCGATCGCATGACAGTTCGCGCAGGTCCGCTCCATGAATACGGCTTTGCCGCGAGTTGCCGCCTCCGACATGTCGCCTTTAGCAGGTGGCGATTGGCGGGCCGCCAGCCAACTCTGATACTCCTCCTTGGCGTGGGCGTAAACCTTGAATTCCATCCAGGCATGCTGAATTCCGCAATACTCAGCGCAGCGCCCTTGATATACGCCCGCCTGGTCGGCCTGGAGCCACAGATAATTGTCCTGTCCAGGAATCACATCCATCTTGCGGGCAAGTTGCGGTACCCAAAAACAGTGAATCACGTCGGCGGACTCCAGCCGCACGCGAAGCGGTTTGCCGATCGGAATGTGAATTTCATTCACGCTGACCACCTGCGAATCGGCGTAACGCACATCCCACCACCATTGGTGAGCGGTGACGACCAGATCCGCCTCGGCATGGCCTGGTGGATGTGCCTTGGGAACCGCGTTGATCGTGAGTACCAGTCCGGCACTGGCCACAGCGAGCCAAATCACAATCAAGATGGGCCCAACCATCCAGGCGATCTCGGCTTTTTCGTTGCCAAAATCCTGTTCTGGCAAGGCAGCCCGCTTGCAACCCCGATAGACCGCCACCACGATCAAACCAGCCACGATGGCAAAGATGGCCGCGCTGACGATGAGAACCTGCACGAACAATTCATAAATTGCGAGTGCGCTGGGTGACGCCGGCTGGAAGACTGGAAAGTCGGAGTGCATGATCCGTCTCGGACGTCGCGGCAGTTAGAATGAGCAGCCCTTATTTCATGAAAACAATCTCCCCTTAGAATAGTCCGTCATTTCCTTAACGGCTAGCAGGAAGGTGGAAAAAGATCCAGGCTCCCTGGCACAGCAGCTCGACGCGGCAAGAACAGAGACCGTCATTCAGCAGTCCAAATTACGCTGATTTGGCGGCGATCATGAGTTCCCGATCAAGACGCCCGCCATAAACACGATGAACCCGCCGACGACGACCAGGAAGATGGCCCGTAGCAGCGGCGTATCCATGAAACGATGGCGAATCCAAGCGATAATGAAGAGTTCGATAACGACGACGATACCCGCCGTGATCGCGGCGACAGTAAACTGAGGAAGCAGAAACGGCAAGGCATGTCCGATCGCGCCCAAGAAGGTCATCGCCCCGCACACCGACCCCCGCGGCCAGGGGTTCCCACGACCGCTAAGCTTCCCGTCGTCCGAAAGCGCCTCGGAAAAGGCCATGCTGATGCCGGCGCCGACCGCCGTGGCGAGCCCCACCAAGAAGGTCGTCCGGGAATCTCGCGTGGCGAACGCCGTCGCAAACAGCGGCGCCAGCGACGAAACCGATCCGTCCATCAAGCCCGCGAGCCCAGGCTGGACGACGCTGAGAATAAACGAGCGTCTCTGCTCTCGAGCATCCTCACCTTCCGGTTTGTCCTCTACCTGCGCTGAATTCTGCGTCGGGTCGGAACTCGGAGGTGAGGGGTCGGACATGGTGCAATAAGTCTCTTCAGGCATCCGGTGGGAACAGGACAAAGCGATCGCAAGAATATCGGTTTGCTGTCCCCGTTAGCAAGCCGCACCGAGCTGCTGATTCTTCTTTAGAAGCGGAGGGCACGGGACTCGAACCCGCAACCGGTTGCCCGGCACCTCATTTCCAATGAGGCTGCTAGCCATTCGCTTACCCTCCTCCGGCCACGGCGCCCATCGCTCCAGCGGTCCGACTCCGCCAATATGACGGAGCGACAGCGCTCGAGGTTCGAAGAGCTCGGCTTCCCAGGCAGGAAGCCCGGCACTTGGCCAAACCAAGAATGTAGCCGATTCTCGGCGTTCCTCAAAGATGGACCCAGCTTTCAAGTCGGTCAGCAAGCCCCGATCACGTGTCGGGCAGGCTCCGACGACCCACTCCAAAAACCGCCAATTTTGAGCCGCTGAATAATTTTTTCAATTTTTAATGAAACAATCCTCGTCCTTCGGACGTCTCTACCTTAGCGGCCGATTGGTTTGTCCTGTCTCGGTCGAACGTCAGAACTTGGGCTTCTCAGGGGTTACCGCAGAAGGAGATCGGCCATGCGCCACCTCACCATCGCTCTCGTCGTTGTCGGACTACTTAGCGTAACTATGCTTAGCGGGTGCAATAGCAGCTCCGAACAAGCCTCTCAAGACACGGCCGCCGGAAGCGGCGAACCTCGCGAAGGCGAAGGAGCAAGGCAGGATACCGCCCTGCTTAGCCGACCTCTCGAAGAAACGGAATCCGAGGCACCGCAAGACAGAGCGGAAGCGTCTATTGACGCCGACGGCCGAGGTCGGGGCAAGAAATCGGGACAGGGCAAAGAACAAGGGCAGGGGCAGACTCCCGGCAAGCTCGCCGGCAAAACCACTCACGACGCCGATCCGTCGGCCGGTCCAGTCCTAGGCCCTCACTCGGAGCCGCCCCTTTCGCACTTTCCGAATTCACAGCCGCCGAGCGAGACACATGAAGGAGTCGGCCCTGGCGTGGGCGGCGATCGTTACGCGACCATTAACGACAATCCTTTTCAGACCGCTATCGATCACCCTTACTCCACTTTCTCGATCGATGTCGACACGGCCGCCTATGCCAACACACGTCGCTATCTCATGCAGAATGGCATTCTGCCCCCATCCGGTGTCGTGCGCATCGAAGAGTTAATCAACTACTTCCAATACCAATATGCTCCGCCCACCGAGAGTGAAAACCCCTTCGCCACACATGTCGAAGTGGCCGACTGTCCTTGGCAGCCAGAACACCGCCTGGTGCGAGTCGGCATCAAGGGACAGGAAATTGCCAACGAGGAACGACCCAGTAGCAATCTTGTCTTTCTGCTCGATGTCTCCGGCTCGATGAGTTCTTCCGACAAGTTGCCCTTGTTGAAGTCGGGCATGCTCAAACTGGTCGACCAACTCGGCGAGAACGACCGGGTGGCGATCGTCGTTTATGCCGGAGCGAGCGGACTGGTGCTGCCCAGCACGCCGGCCAGTGACAAAGCGGCGATTCGCGAAGCAATCTCACGACTTCAATCGGGCGGTTCCACCGCCGGTGCCGCCGGCATCCAACTCGCCTACCAGGTGGCATTGGAAAACTACATTCCCGGTGGCACGAACCGGGTGCTGCTGGGGACCGACGGCGACTTCAACGTCGGTGTCACCAATCCCGCCGCCCTGGTGAAGCTCGTCGAAGCGAAGGCCAAGAGCGGTGTCTTCCTGTCGGTACTCGGTTTCGGCCGCGGCAATCTCAACGATGCGATGATGGAAGAGATCTCCAACAAGGGCAACGGCAACTACGCCTACATCGATACCGAAAAGGAAGCGGCCAAAGTTCTCGTCCAGCAGACCGGCGGCACGCTGGTCACAATCGCCAAGGACGTCAAGATTCAAATCGAGTTCAACCCGGCCGAAGTGAAATCGTATCGACTCATCGGTTACGCCAATCGGCTGCTCCAGAAGGAGGATTTTAACGACGACAAGAAGGACGCGGGCGAGATTGGGGCCGGCCATACGGTGACCGCCCTCTACGAGATCGTGCCGGCCGACAGCGAAGTCGTCGCGGCGGCGGCCAAGACACCCGAGGTCGACGAGCTCACATTCCAAAGCCCGCGAACCTTGAGCGAGGCGGCCGAGTCGGGTCAGCTACTGCTGCTCAAGATTCGTTACAAGCAGCCCGACGGCGAGAAGAGCAAGTTGCTCACCTTCGACGTTCGAGACCAAGAAGGCACGTTTAACGCTTCCTCGCGCGACTTCAAGTTCGCCTCGGCCGTAGCCGCCTTTGGAATGTTGCTCCGTGACTCCCAGTACCAAGGCGAGGCCAATTACCAGGCGGTCGAAGAAATCGCCGCGGCCAGCCTGGGCGACGATCCGCATGGCTATCGCGCCGAGTTCCTGGAGCTGGTCCGTCTTGCTCGCCAAATCGACAGCCGCTCGGCCAGGGCAGGGGAGTAGCCGCCTGCCTCGTCTGGTCGGCCCGGAAGGGCCAGTCCGCCGACCAAACAAACAGGTTCGGGTTCCTTACCAGGTAAGAGAACCCGGCCTGTGCTCGGCTGTAGAACACGAAGCGGCTCCAGGCAGTGCCGGTGGTCCGCATCTCGACCATCGCGAGCGGTCGACGCTTTTTTTGTCTGATTCACTTGAGAGCCGCGCGCCCCCTTTCTTATACTGAGTCACCCCAGGAAAGTGCCGGCCCGGCGACCGCGCACATGGCAGGGGGCTTCTGTGAAAGGGGAAACCATGGCAGAGAGCGTCTCATTCAAGTTCAAATGGGTGAATGACCAAGGTCAACCTGAAGGGTTCCTGGCTAAGAAGGGGAGCTTCGACGGCGAAACCCTCCTGCTCGACGAGGCGGAAGTGCCGGCCGCCGCCGTGATTGAGTCCGAGGTTCGCTCGAACCGCTTGATCCTTTCCGTCGCCACCCAAGAAGACGAACCGGTCCTGCTCGTCATCGCCATCGTGCAGGGGAGCGCCAAGGACCTCAAGGATATCCTCGGTCGCGCCCGCAGCCGGGCTTGGGCAGCTGCCCGCAGGGAAGAGATGACGGCGGAAGGTCGTGGTGCCGAGTTCCGTGAGGAAATCTGCCCCAACTGCAACGCCACGATTGATCTGACCGGCATGCCCCCGACACCGCAGATCAGTTGTGATTTCTGCAACACGATCAGCACGCTTGATTCGGCCGAGGGAGTCCACCTCCACCAAGACCTACGGCTCTGCGACCATTGCGGCATGTATAGCAAGCCGCGCGAGTTCACGCGATTCTACTTTTACTTCCTGCTGGTCGTTTATGGCTACTGGTCCGATAAGACCTGGCGCTGCCCAGGTTGCATGCGGGGCGAAGCGTGGAAAATGTTGGGCGGGAATCTCTTGTTCCTGCTCGGCATTCCAGTCGCCCTCGTTCAACTGTTTCGTTCCTACGGAGGGACCGATATCGGCGGCGCCTACGCCGGTCTCGACAGCGCCAACATCAAGGCCCGCAAGGGTGATCTGCGCGGGGCCATCAACGCCTACGAAAACATCTTGGCCAAGCAACCGGTGTCGGCCGGTCTAAAGTACAACATCGCTCTCGCTTTCCTTCAGCAAGACGACATAAAGAACGCCACGCATACCTTGGAATACGCCTTGAAAGACTGCGCCAACTACCAACCGGCTGCGTCGGTGCTGGCCACTTGTTACGAGCAAGCCGGCGAAGGGTCGAAGCTCGCCACCCTCAGAAAGCAATGGGGGGTCGAATCGCCTGACGAGTCTGAAGCAGCCCCGAAGAGTCTGCCGCCAGATACTCCACCGACCGAAACTCTCTCTTCGGCCACCCCGTCGACAACCTCCGCGGTCGCTCCGGCGCCGGTATCCAGCCAGCACCAGGCCCGCGACCTCGACTTTTCCCAGGTGCTGCTATTTGGCGCGGAGGAAATCGACGACGGCGTGGCCTACCTTCCTGACTGGCGCGCCAGTATGGTTCGTGAGTTTGGCAAACAGATCGAGCCCCAACTCGATGCGACTTACGAAATCTGCGAGCGAATCGCCGCACAGCCACGTTCTCGCTGGCATGACCTCGTGCAGGCCGCCAGCCGCTAGAGCGTCAGTCGACTCACCTTCGCGCCCGACAAGCCACTTAGGGCTGGCTGTCCAGTTCGGAGAAGAACGCGTCGATGACGCCCAGCCCGTCGTCATCGTCGTCCGAGTTTCCAGTGGCCGCCTGAGGCAACAGCAACGTCGGCAGGTTTAGGTAGCCGTAGGAAACGTCATCGACCAGTACGGCGGAGTCGACCGAGGTGCTATTCAGGTCGACAACGCCAATGCCGATTGTAAAGTCGCCCGCGTTTTCGAAATCGTAGACGAACTCAAGATAACCCGTCGACTCCGCGAGGGGTGAACCGGAGGGACCGAACACGCCGCTTTCGGTGTCGACTAGTTTCACGGCCTCTTCGACACCGTCGCCCGAGACACTGAAGAACACAAAGTCGCCGTTCGTCTGATCGCTGGTGAGGAAGTTGTATTGAAAGCGAAGTTGATAGCCGGCCGCGACTGTAATCGTCTGTCGCATCGCCGACCCGGCAGTCGCATCGCCAACGCTGAGTGAGTCCAACATTCCTGAAGTGAGCCCCAAGAACGCTTCGATATTGGAATCCGAACTGTTGCCGCCTCGGCTGTTGACCGTTGTCAGTGCCGCCTGCTGATTGCCTTCGGCCGGCGTTTCGCCCACGCCCCCGGAAATAATCAGCGGATCGCCGACCGCTTGCCAACCGCCGGGACCACTCTCAAAGCCCTCCTCTTCGATCACCGTCGCAACGGCAATGTTGAACGTCTCGAAATCGCTTAGGGTGCCCGGGCCGTTGTCGGTAACGGTCACGGTCACAGGGAGTGTGTCGGGGGCCTGAGATCCACTCGGCGTCCAGCTGAATTGGCCCGTTGTCGGGTTGATCGTCATCCCGGCGGCCAGTGACGCCGCGTCGAGACTAAAGGTGAGCCCGTTGGCCGGCTGATCCGCATCGGTCGCCGTGGCGGTAAGGCTCAGCGTCTCGCCGGCGGTCACGCCCTGATCCCCAATAGCGCCCAGCACCGGTGCGATATTCACTTCCGCGACGGTGATATTGAACGTTTCAAAGTCGCTCAAGTTCGGCGAACCGTTATCGGTCACGGTCACGGTTACCGAGAAAACGTCCGGCCCCTGCGCTTCAGTCGGTGTCCAGGCAAACTGGCCGGTGCTGGCATTGATCGTCATGCCGGCGGCCAGCGATGCCGCGTCGAGACGATAAGTCAGCACGTCCGCATCGGTGGCGGTGGCCGTGAAGATCAGCGTCTGGCCTTCATTCACCGATTGGTTCCCGATCGCCGCCAATTGCGGCTCCGCGTTCACTTCCGCCACAGTGATATTGAACGTCTCAAAATCGCTCAAGTTCGGTGAACCGTTATCGGTGACAGTGACCGTAACCGGAATCGTCTCGGGCGGATGAGCCGCGCCCGGTGTCCAACTGAATTGGCCCGAGGTGGGGTGGATCGTCATGCCGGCCGTGAGCGAGGCGGCGTCGAGGCTGAAGGTGAGCCCATTTGCGGGGTCATCGTCGTCAGTTGCCACTGCCGCAAAGCTGAGGGTGTCGCCCGCCAGAACACTGCGGTTGCCGATCTCGGCCAACTCGGGTTGAGCGTTCACCTCAGCGACCGTGATGTTGAACGTCTCGAAGTCGCTCAAGGTCGGTGAACCGTTGTCAGTCACCGTCACGGTCACTGAGAAGACATTTGGCCCTTGGGCTTCGGTGGGAGTCCAGTTGAACTGTCCGCTACTCGCGTTGATCGTCATGCCAGCGGCGCGGGATGCGGAGTCGAGACTGTAGGTCAGTGTGTTGTTCGGCCTGTCCGCGTCGGTCGCCGTGGCCGTGAAGCTCAGCGTCTGCCCCTCGTCGACCGATTTGTTTCCAATCGCGGCCAATAGCGGCTCCGCATTCACCTCCGCCACGGTGATGTCGAACGTCTCGAAGTCGCTGCGGATCGGCGAACCGTTATCGGTCACGGTCACGGTTACCGAGAAAACGTCCGGCCCTTGGGCTTCAGTCGGAGTCCAAGCGAACTGGCCAGTGTTGGCGTTGATCGTCATACCGGCGGCCCGGGAGGCAGCGTCCAGCGAGAAAGTGAGCGATTGCGTAGGGCTGTCCGCATCGGTGGCGCTGGCGGTGAAACTGAGAAGGTTCCCTTCCGTCACGTTCTGGTTACCAATCGAAGACAAGACCGGCGCAATGTTGTTTTCGGCAACCGTGATATTGAACGTCTCAAAGTCACTCAGATTGGGCGAACCGTTGTCGACTACCGTGACAGTGACGGGAAACACGTTTCCGCCCTGCGTTTCGCTCGGGGTCCAACTAAGCTGCCCCGTATTTGGGTTGATCGACATGCCGGCGGCCCGGGAGCCGGAGTCGAGACTGTAGGTGAGCGTGTTGTTCGGCCTGTCGGCGTCGGTTGCCGAAACGGAGACACTGAAAGCAACCCCTTCGGTGGCGTTGCGGTTCCCAATGCTCGATAGCTGCGGAGCCACATTGATTTCCGAAACGGTGATGTCGAAGGTCTCCGTATCGGTCAGGCTGGGCACCCCGTCGTCGCGAACTCGCACCGTGACCGAGTAGACACCCGGCCCCTGCGTCTCGCTCGGTGTCCAACTGAATTGGCCTGTCGTCGCATTGATCGTCATGCCAGCCGCGACCGAGGCCGCATCGAGACTGAAAGTAAGCGACTGGGCTGGTGTGTCGTTGTCGCTGGCGGCCGCCGTGAAAATGAGCGTACTGCCTTCGCTTACCGACCGATCCGCGATGGTCTCCAATTGCGGAGCCGTATTCGGATCTCCCAACAACATCGTCAAGCTGTCGAGCAACAGGCCGGAATCGGTGCTCGTGCTCTGCATATCGGACACGCCGAAGCCGATCGTATAGATCCCGGAATTGGGGAAGGTATAGGTATAGTTTTGGTACCCGGTAGACTCGTTGAAGAATGATGGGGAAGGAGAGAGTCCGCTGCCCTGGTCGGCAAACGAGACTTCCAGGTATCCCCGCTCGTTGAGCGTCTCCAGATCGATCGTTCCGCCATCGGCGGGATTCACCAGATTCGCCGCGGGCAGACTGGTGGCCGGCGGAGGTGTAGAGACCAGAGAACCGTTGATGTCGAACTGGTGGATACTTCCGTTGAAGGTGCCGGTGATGACCTCCGACCAAACGACATTCCCCTGATCGTCGTACGCCTCAACGATGGCGCCTTCCAAGTCAAAACCGTCGGAGGGGCGATTGTAGACCGTGATGCCCCCGACGCTGAATTCCTCACCCAGGTCGACCTCCCACCAGGCGCCGACCTCCTTTTGCGTATGGGATACCGAGACCGGATAGTTCGATGTCGTATTGCCGTCGTTGGCCCTCTCCGCGCCTGAGTTGGAATCGTAGGTGCTCGACTGTGAGGCGACTCCGCTCTCGGCCAGATTGACCCCGGTACTGGCGTCGAACACTCGCACTTCGGCCAGGTGGATATAACCGAAGTTGGTCCTTCGGACGCGCACTCTCGAAGCGGTGATGCCCCGTTCGTCGACTTCAAAACTCTCCGAATCGGCAACGTTGTTATTGCCGTCCTGATCCTGGAACGTGCCGGGCAGGAAGTTCACATTCACCGAGCCGTCGACAAACGAACCCTCGAATTCATACCGATAAATGTCGCCTCCCTGACGGATGACGTTTCCCGTTAGCACGGCCGAACCGACGCCGGGACCACCAATCGTAATCTCATCGCCATCGACCGAGTCCGGATCCAAGTCGCTCTTGGAGGTATCGGCCAGCTCCATCAATTCGCTGACCCCGGGGCCGTTCACCGTGAAGAAAGCGAAGTCGTTGTTCGTCAGCTCCGGGCTCAACTCGTCGGTGGCAAAGTTGTACTCGAACGTCAATCGGTCGCCCGCCTCGACCAGGATGGCCTGCTTCATCGCCGAGCCGGAAGTGGCGTTGCCCCCATTCAACGCGTCCAGCGATCCCGGCGCCAGGCCGAGAAAGGTCTCCATGCTGGCATCCGTGACATTTCCACCCCGGCTGTTGATCGTCGTCAGTCCACCCTGCTGAAGACCTTCGGCGGGGTCTGTCCCAATGGAAGAATCGAGGATGGAGGCATCCCCGATAATTTGCCAGGCGTCCAAGTTGCCTTCGAAGTCCTCGCCAGCGTACGGCCCCAACGGAGGCATATCGAAGGCCTCAACCACAAACAGTGAGTTGGAATCGCCACCGTCCGAAGCGCTGGCGCCTAGGCCTCGTCGCGCGAAGGCGGTCCAGATGGCCAGCTGATTCGCGCCGCCATAGTTTTGCAAGTCGGCCAAGAGAATCGCATCCCGAGCATCGAGATAGGTCGGCAGCGAAGGCTGAAGCTTGAGCCCGTCCATCACGAGTTGCAGGGCCACATTGTTGCCACCGGTGCCGTTATAAAAATCGGAATCGAATCCCTGCGCCGGAATGTCGCCGCCGTCGCCATTGATCAGCAGCCAGTTCAGGTCCCACAACGCCGAGGCCCAAATCTCCCCCGAGTCGTGAATCTCTCGCCAGGTGCCCAATTCACCACGGTCGTCCAATTCGATGCTGTTATAGTCACCGAACGTGAGCGGGTTGATATCCATGTCGTAACTGTACGGAAAGTTGCGCACGCCGTCGGGATTGCCCGACACCCATGCGCCCACCGGGTACTGGCCGAATTGGGAATCGGTCACCTTCTGCGTGAGCATGATCGCCCACCAATCGCTCCAACCTTCACTGAGACCGCCACTCTGACTGGCATCAAGCGAATTGGAGTTGCTCGGGCCGCCGGTGAGACGCACCGAAATTCCATGTCCATACTCATGAATGATGATCTCATTCTGCAGATCGGCATCGCGTCGAGAGCCCGACGAATCGATGACGTACATCTGCATCGTCGGTGGTTGCCCGTCGGGCGGGGTCGTCATGAAAGAGTCATTCAGGAACTCATCGGAACCGGTGCCGGCTCCGTTCTGGGCCAGGGCCACGACCGGATCGCCACCGATACCGCCGTTGCCATAATTGTTCATCTGGAAGTTGCCCGCCGCTTCGTCAAAGCCGTATTGGTAGTGAATGTCGTGTAGGACATTGCTCCAATAGAACAGATTCGTGACGGCGGCTTCCTGGTAGTCGACCGGATTGTCGTCCAGATCGAGCGAGAAGTTGAACGCCTGGTTGCCGTTGCTCTGGGCGTAGAAGCCCTCGATCTCGCTAATGTCTGTCAGATACCGATCGAGGGGCGTCTCGGCCTGGCGATCGGAAACGGCCCACACGTTATTCCCCTGCGTGGTTGTGTACTCGTGCCCCGGAAATCCGTTCGTGTCATGCCAACCATAGGGAGACGCGGTGGCGTCGTAAACGTTATGCTCCTGAACAATCGACCGGCCGCCATCGTCCGGATCTCCCAAGGGGGAAGCGAAGACGTTGTAACTGAAATTGCTTTCCCAACTCGTTCGTCGAAGAATCTCGCCCGAGGCGGCGTCGACGGTGATTTCCCCCCAGTCCTCCGACGAACGGATCACGGTGTGCCAAACCTTGCGGATCGATCCGTCGGCATGCACGTCGTACATCAACTTGGCGGCCGCCCCTTCCGGCGGAAGTCCTGCGCCCGTCACCACCACATCGCCACTTGCCGCCGACAATTGCGAAGTTTCTTGCCAAGGTCCCGACTTGGTCAGTCCGGCATTCGCCCCGGCGACTTCCACCGCCTGGCTGGCGCTTAGTGCTGGCGTTTGCTGAGATATTCGCGCCGAGAGATCGCGAATCAGCTGGCTACCGACACTCAATATCCGGCCGTCCGCCGTCACCGCGACATTGACAATGCCGCGATGAATGTCGAGCCCCTGGAACTGCTGTTGAAAATAGATGTGCGTTAGCTGATTGTGCTCGGACGTGGAAGAATTGGTGACCTGCAGTTCATCCACATCGCCAGGGGCCAGCCCCAGGCGATCGACATTGGCTTGGATAAAATCGAGGGCAATCTCCGCCGGCTCGCCTGCCGACACGTCAGTCAGATACGACGAAGGATTGAACAGAAAGTTCTGATTGTTTCGCCAGGCAGGCAGATCGGTATCGGTCGGCCCCGGCGCCCCCTGGTCGTCCTCCGTTAGACCATCGGCCGTCAGCAATCGCTTGGCTTCAAGCAACTCGAAATGCAAACTTCGACCACGGCCATGAGCGGGTCGCTTACGTCTTCCATGCTGGGACTTACGCCGGGCCATCGAACGAAACTTTCCTAAATCTCTTGATCTCTATCTGTCATCTGTTGATGCGGCTCATGGCTGCTGTTGAGCTAGAGTCTGTGCGAGCAATCGGCTACCAGCTGAAACGCCCCCAGCAGTCGTGACGCCGATCCCGCGACTCGATCCAACCAACAATTCGCGGCCGCACACCGCCAAAACCACTCACCCAATTTAATCACCCCGAACACCGCAGTCCACTCATCTTAACTTTATATTTAGGCGATCAAGCGGCCCCAACCGACTCGCCTGAAACGTGCTGCTCGAAGCCAATTGCGGGGGTTGGGGATGAGGCATCGAAATCCGTGTCGATTCGAGCCCTTTTTTGGCGATTCCCCACCGATTCTTGCCTCTTGAAGCCGGGTATCACCGGCCACCGAATTCCCCTGGATTCAGGGTGTCGGTTGTGCGAGAATCCGCCGCAGTGGACCCCATTTTGGCAAGGAATTGAGCCACAGGGCCCGCCCGACAAACCAGCCGGACGCCTGAGTCCGACTCGCCCGCTGCCGTGGTCACGCTTCACCGACCACCGGTGGCACACCATCTCCCGCGCCTCGAATCGACAAGGATGTCAAGGATGAGCGTTTCTGTAATCGTTCCGATTTGTAACGAATTGGAAAACGTCCCGCTCTGTCACGAGCAACTCACGGCTGTGCTCAAGGAGCTCGATCGAAGTTACGAAATCATCTTCATTGACGATGGCTCGACCGATGGCTCCACCGATCGTCTGATCGAGCTGGCCGCGGCCGATCCCAATGTACGCGTCGTCCAATTTCGCAGGAATTTTGGTCAGACAGCCGCCATGCGGGCAGGCATCGAGATGGCCGAAGGCGATGTCATCGTCACTATCGACGGCGATCTGCAAAACGAACCGGCCGATATCCCGATGATGCTCGATAAACTCGACGAGGGATACGACCTGGTGCATGGCTGGCGCAAGAATCGTCAGGACGCCATGCTCAATCGCAAGCTGCCTTCCAAGATCGCCAACTGGCTCATCGCTCGCGTGACGGGCTTTCCTGTCCGCGACCTCGGTTGCACGCTGAAAGTGATGCGACGAGAGATTGCCGAAGACATCTCGATGTATGGAGAAATGCATCGTTTCATGCCGATTCTGGCTTACTGGCAAGGTGCCCGCTGTGCAGAGGTGGTCTGTCGACATCACCCGCGACGATTTGGCACGACCAAGTACGGCATCATGCGCACCTTCCGCGTGATTCTCGACCTGATGACGGTCAAGTACATCGTCCGTTACGCGGTTAGCCCGATGAAGCTCTTCGGGGGCCTCGGCCTGATCGCCTGCGGCGCGGCCATGCTGGCCGGGCTGAGCACCGTGGGCATGAAACTACTTGGAAACGTCGACATGACCGGCAATCCACTGTTACTGCTGACGGTGTTTGCCGCGACGGTCGGGGTGCAGTTCTTTGTCCTCGGCCTATTGGGCGAGGTCAGCGCTCGGATCTATCACGAGTGCCAAGGCAAACCGCCGTACCGCGTGCGTAAGCTATTCGGCTTCAAAGAAGAAGAGCCGGGACCGCGACCACACCGCCGGGCGGCGTAGAGCATTATCAGCCGGCCTAGGGGTATCCCGAGAGTGACTCCCAGAAGTCGGGTGCGTCACTCTGAGTGTGGCTAATCGCCAACGCCCTAATCGACCGCCTGGGCGCCGCTGATTAACTCGATGAATTCGCTGTTCGTCTTGAACTTGCCAAGTTTCTGCGTCAGCTGTTCCATGGCATCGACGTGGTGCATGGTCGTCAAAGTGCGACGCAACATGGTGATGGCGTGAAGCGCGTCGGGATCGAGCAGCTTTTCTTCGCGGCGGGTTCCGCTTTGCGAAATATCGATGGCCGGCCACACGCGGCGATCGGCCAGCTTGCGATCGAGGACCAATTCCATGTTACCGGTCCCTTTGAACTCTTGGAAAATGAGTTCGTCCATTCGGCTACCCGTATCGATGAGCGCCGTGGCCACAACGGTCAATGACCCACCTTCTTCAAATGCCCGCGCGGTGGCGAACAGTTTCTTGGGAATGTCGAGCGCCTTGATATCGACACCACCGCTCATGGTGCGACCGGTGTTGCCGACCCATTTATTGAAGGCCCGCGCCATGCGGGTGATGGAATCCATCAGCAGGAAGACGTCTTTTCCTTCTTCGGCGAGTCGTTTGCAGCGTTCCACAACCAGCTGCGAAAGTCGGACGTGGCTCTCCACATCGCGATCGAGGCTGCTGGCCATGACTTCGCCTTTGACCGCCCGTTTCATATCGGTGACTTCTTCGGGCCGTTCGTCGATGAGCAGAACGACCAGCGTTAGCTCGGGATGATTCTCGGAAATGGCCTGAGAAATATGCTGCAACATCACCGTCTTACCGCTGCGTGGCGGAGCCACGATCAGAGCGCGCTGACCTTTGCCGAGCGGCGTGAGCATATCCATTACGCGGGTCGTAAGCGGCTGAGGGCCGGTTTCGAGCTTCAACCAGGTCTCCGGATTGATCGGTGTTAACTCGTCGAACGACTTAACGTTGGCATAATCCTCAGGCTTCATGCCATCGACCGACTCAATTTCCTTGAGCCGAGGCCCCTGCTGTCGACGCCCCTGTTGGACCTGCCCTTGCAGATAGACGCCCTCTCGCAGGCGAAATTTGTCGATCATCGTGCCCGGCACAAACGGATCGCTCCGTTCCCGCTGGTAGTTGGTCTTCGGATCGCGAAGAAAGCCGTATCCGTTGGGGTGCATTTCCAGCACGCCACCGCCCGGCTCAATGGCACCTGGCTCGGCGTTGTTATTGTCACCGCCTGAGTCACGTGGTTCGTTGGACGATTGACGCTGTCCTTGCGGACGGCCCCCTCGTCTTCGTCCGCCACGCGAACGGTCATTCTTATTGAAACGCCCTTTTTTCTTCTTCGCCATATTTCACCTTGAAAGGGAACAAGCGCAATACGAGCGCGAAGGCTGTACGCCTGCTCTGATTGGGTGTTCCCCAAAAAAAACCATCAACCCGATCCCAGGCCAATTACAAACGGCGAGTGGATCGTTTTAGAAGGTCGAAACCGCCGCAGCGGATGTCCTAGAGCTATCCAGCAGATTCCTGTGGGCACACTGCCCAAAATGCCTTGTCTGTGGCACCGCGACTTGGGACCTGGAGTTCCCCGTCGCGCAAAAGCACTACAAAGAGTGCGACCATGTTATGTCACCCAAGCGCGAAAAAATCCAGTGCGCTCGTTCGGTTTGAAACCCGCCGAAACCGATGCAGAAAAAACGGCTCAGCGGGACACTTCGCATAATCCCCAGCGGACCCTTAATCCAGAATCCGAAGCTAAGCGGGGGCGGCCCAAAGACAATCGTAAAATTGTGGGCCAAAGCGACTGCCTCAAAGACAGACCCTTAAGATACGGTCATCTTAGTCATCTCTTCGGCCATGTCAAGCGACGAGTCGCTGCCTTCTCCGCGAATTTGGGAAGAATTTTCTGATTTGGCCGTCGAGTCTATCGATTATCCGGGCTTTTAGCCCGCGAAATATAGGCTCTCTCGTCCTTCTTCGGCCACATCCGGCACCTCGTTTTCAGACTCCTGGTGAGTCCTCACCTGGCCCCGGAAAAAACGCTTCCTCGCTGTCCACTCCGCGTCGGCTCCGCACCCCAGATGCGACTCGCAGATCGGGCCTCTTTTCGCAAAATAAGCCGCGTATCAGCGTCCGATTCTTGGGCGGCGATTCGTGCTTTTTGGCAGCCTGTTTAACAATTTCTTGCGGTCAAATGGAGCGTCTTTGAGATCGCCTCGAAAATCGACAAACCCGCCGTCCAGTACCGCACCACGATTCCAGCTCAGCCCTTCCCGAATAGTTTCTGGTCCAGATTGGAGAAGGCACCACCGCGGCCGGATACTCGCCTAAACTGCCTCGTCATTCCGAGCACCAACGGCAGTGATAGCAGCCCCATAAGAGCAGCCAAGGAGAAACCGGAAAATTCGGCCTAATTGTCAAAGTTTACCATTGACGCAGGTTCTTCGGCGCCGATAACGGAAGGGAAAATGTTAGCGCCCGATCTCCAATACTACCTACCACAGGTTTGACCAAATATGCGATTCCGAATGTCGCTCACACTTACTGCCGCCCTGGCCGGGCTGATGACCTCGCCCGTAATGGCTAGCGATATCCCCTGGATGTCCGATGTCAACGGAGCCATCCGCTTGGCCCAGCAAACGAATCGTATGGTGTTGGTTCACTTCTACACCGATGCCTGCCCACCTTGTCGCAAGTTGGAGAAGGTCGTTTACAGTCAGCCAGGAATCGGACAGGAGATTGCCAAGGATTTTGTACCCGTCAAAGTGAATGCGGAAAAAAGTCCAAAAATCGCTAAGGCATACGGAATTGATCGCTGGCCCCAGGATGTCCTACTCGACTCGTCAGGCAAGAAGCTGACAGCCCAGCGGTGCCCCATCGATCGCTCCAAGTACATGGGCCAGCTTGCTCAGGCAGTTCGCTATTTGAAACCAATTCAGGCGGCGGCGCCGACTCAAGTCGCCAGCCGTCCGGGAATGCCGGGTGCGGGACCGAATCCGTCCCGCGTGGGCCCCGTCTCGGCCAACCCTTATGTGGCAACACCAGGCGGTCGTCCGACCATGGCTGCTTCGACGGGCCAGCCGGTCGCCTATGCTCCTCCGGCGCCGCCGGCAGCGGGTCAATACAGACCTCCCGCAGCAACCTTGCCCGCGGGTCCGACTCAACCGGCGCCAGCGGTGGTGAAGCCCTATTCGCCTCCTGGTCCCAACCAGTCATTTGCGACGACAGCCTCGAAGCCGTACTCGCCGCCGACGGTAGTCAAACCGTACACACCGCCCGCCACGAACAGACCGGCAGCGAATCCGCCTGTCGCGGGTTACCGTCCGCCTCAAACCGCCGCACGGCCGGCGGCCAAGAACCCCGGGATTGCCATGGCTTCGCAGCCTGGGGCGACTCCGCGTTCGTCCTACCAACCGTCAGAATACTCGACTCCGGCCAGCACCGGTCCGGCTTCGACTTCCCCTTACGCTCCACCGGTAACGGTTCGACCGCCGGTTACTAACGACCCTCGGGCGGCGGCAGCGCCGTCTGCCTACGGAGTCGCGGCAAGCATGCCGAACCCGAACGTTCCGCCGGCTTATCAGCCACCAGGATTACAGCGCAATCCGGCCGCCAACGTGCAGCCGCCGGCCCCAGCACAACCGACACAGCCGCAAACCGTGAGGCCTCCGGCCGCTCCGTCGTACACCGCTCAGCCACCAACGTCGCCTGCCGCGGCACCGGGGCCCGCTGCAACGGTGAACAATCCCTACGCGCCGAGAAACGCTCAGCCGGCTCCTCCTCGCCAACCCTCGCCCTTCGCGCTCGATGGCAAATGCCCGGTCGCGCTCGCGGAACAGGGCGTGTGGGTAGCGGGAGATACGACACATGGGGCCGTCCATCGCGGTAAGACCTACATCTTCTCTGGCAAGGAGCAGCAGACGAAATTCTTGGCAAACCCCGACTTCTACTCGCCGGCCATCTCCGGTCTCGATCCGGTTCTGGCATTCGACCACGGTCAACGAGTCCCAGGTAGTCGACGCCATGGTGTGACGCTTGGCGAGGGACGCAATCGCCGTGTCTATCTCTTCTCGAGCGAGGAGACACTCGCCAAGTTCACCGAGAATAAGCGTCGCTATCAAGACGCGGTTCGCACGGCCGAAGCGGGACTCCCGCCCACGCGGCGCTAACGGCCGATAACACGTCGGGCAGCGATCGCTACCAGCCGTACCACGGCTTGTCGTTACGTTCGTACTGAGTCCCATCGAACTCGGCGAAGAATTCATCCAGCAAGGGATGGCTCACCTGTTGCGGATCGCCGTCCGCCTCCAGACTGGTCTCCGCCGCATAGGTCACCTGGTCGCTACCATCGACCAGCACGTGATACCAGGGTTGGTTCTTCTCGGGCTGTGTTCGATTCCGCTTGTACCAGGCTTCGTTGGCCCGGCAGCGGGAATCGATCGCCACGATTACACCACGGTAGCCGTAGCGGCGATGAAGAATCAGCTGCCCCACTCTGAATTGGGGCGTTTTCGCCGCGATACGTATCATCCTCTTGATCGTAGCCGACCGCCATCGATGAAGAAAGCGGCGGTCCTCAAACGCCGGGAAAAACGCTATTTGAGAGATCGATCTGTCGACCTCTCAGCAGCGCATGACAGGCTCGCAGCACCGCTTGGCGCTACTCACCCTGTAGCGATTTTTGCAGGTAGATAACCTGGGCTCGCACATTCTCCAAGCTCGGGTTGAGTCGCAGTGCCCGCCGAAAACACTCTAAAGCGGAGAGTTGATCTTTCTGACGGAGATGACACTGGCCCATGCCGGCGGCGGCGCCAAAATGATAAGGGTTGATTTCCAGGGCTTGACGACAGTCGCGAATGGCATCGCTGAACCGCTCGACGTGATAGTGGGCAATCGCTCGCTGGTTCCAGGCTTCGGCGAACCAAGGGGCCTGTTCGATTAACTCCGTCGCCCGCTCAACAGCCTCGGTGTAGCGTTTCATCTCAACAAAATCGGCCACGGTCTGCAGCTGTTCGCGCTGACGCACATTTCCAGCGCGGCGCCACACGGCACGAATACTGTTCTCGGCCAACGATCGAACTCCCCGATCGCGATCCACCAAGGCGCGACCCAAGACATGATTCGACTCGTAATCTCCAACCAAACCCAACGTCAGCACCGCCGCTCGACGGGTCTCACGGTGTTCGCTACAGGCCAGGCGTTCCAGCGTGGCAGCCGTATAAATCGCGTTCACTTGCTGGACATACACCGCGGTATCCTGCTCAGCCAGATACTGTTCGTACAATTGCGTAATCCGTGGAAATCTGAGTTCACCGTCCGACATCGTCGTTCTCCGTCCAGCTTCTTGGCGCGTCGAGCGCGCCTGACTGTTAGCGTTCTTAGAAGTGCTGTTGATTGGTGCCCCACCCCCATCCCTCGCCAGCCGATGGCCAAGTCCAACTCGGACTCCCTGACACATCATGGCAATCCGCCTCACTCAAGACTCCAGAACTCTCCGCGAAGGGAAGCTGCTACCGGGTCAGAGCGATGTGATAGAAGCGTGAAGGGCTAAGCTCTTAGTCTAGTCGAGATTCGAAATTTGTCATTCGCCGCTCTCCCCACGGAGGGCACCGCGGAGGGGGCACGGTCTTGAGCTTGCCAAATCCCGCCTGGCAACCACAATAGGGCCCAGGCCCGCACCCCCCGCCTGAATTTGCCGATGTTCACAAATCGAAACATTCCCGATCGCCGGCCCAAATTCGCACCGCCGCGCGGGCGCCGAGGCTGGCTCTGGATGGTATTCACGGGGTTCTTGGTGCTGCTTAGCGCAGCGCCGGCCGACTGGATCTCCGCGGAAGAGCGAGAGACTGAGAACTGGCTAACCGATCGCAAGCTCGACGACCGGCTGCTTCAGCCAATCGACTTGACGATGAGCGGTCGCCAACTGCGAGACGGACTCATGAGTCTCGCAGCCCAGCGACAGGTGGCCATACTGCTCGACCGTCGCGTCGACCCCCAGCAGAAGATCGATATCACGATTCGCAACCTGTCGCTAGCAGATGCCATTGAAAAGATCGCTCAACTGGCGGGAGCCTCGAGTACACGAGTCGGTTCGGTCATTTATGTGGCTCCTCCCCGAACCACTCGCAAGATGCGAACCCTCCGCCTATTGCGAGGTCGTGAAATCGACAAGCTGCCCCGAGCACGACAGCTCGAGCTGAAAAAAAGACACCAGCTCGCCTGGCAACAGCTGGCGACTCCTCGCGAGATACTCGCTCAAGTTGACGCGACCTTCGACATCGAAGGGACCAATCTCGATACACTCCCCCACGATCTCTGGCCTCGGGTCTCACTGCCACCGCTCGATCTGGTCGATCAACTGACTCTATTGACCGCGGGATTCGATCACTCGTTCCAGCTCGACAAACAAGGGCGACGCTGGCGACTAATCCCGATGCCTGAGAAAGCCGTCGTCAAGCGAAGCTATCCCGTCCCAGGCGACGCCTCGCAGGCGATGGAGCGATATCGCGAACTTGTTCCCGAGGCCGAGATTCGCAGGAGGCGAGGGCGTCTGGAGGTCCGTGCCTCGCTGGAAGATCACGAGCGAATCATGGCCGCCGACCAGTCCAACGGCACCTCGACACGCGAAGCAGCGCCAGAGACGAAGAGCGATATCGCGCAGAAGCGGATCACGCTGAAGTTGGCCGGTGCGCGGCTCAGCGCGCTTCTGGAGAGCGTCGAAAAACAGCTCGGCTTGACGATCCGTTACGACGAGAATTTGCTTGCCGAGCGCAACGTTTCGCTCGAGCAGCGGGTATCGGTCGAAGTCGAGAACGCCACGGTCGATGAGTTCTTCGCGGCCGCTCTACAAGATACCGGCCTGACCTTCTCACGCGACGGCACCACGGTGCGAATTGCACCAGAGAGCAACTGACTGGACGAATGGTGCTGCCGTCGTCGGATCGGCCAGGGGCCCCTCCAGGTCGATCTTGTCCGGTGACTCTGCCCGACTGAATCTAGTAGCCGCAGTTGGCCAGCTTGTCGCGCAGCTCATTCGGCGTGAACGGCTTGATCAAGTAGTTCGGCAAGCTCTCGCCAAAGGCCTCCAGCACGGCCGATTTTTCGGCTTCGGTGCTGATCACAATCACCGGCACGTTCTTCTCGGCCGCTTGATCTCTCGCACGATGTCGAGTCCGCTCTTCTTCGGCATATTCCAATCGGCCAGGATGACGTCGAAGTCATCGGAGGCGAACAGTGACAGGCACTCCTCCCCGTCGGCCGCTTCAACCGTATCTTGAACGCCGATCGAGCTGAGTGAACGGAGAATGATCTTCCGCATCGGACTGGAATCTTCCGCAACGAGAACTCGAGGATTCATGACGTTACCCCTGTCGACGACCAGTTGTTCTGGATAATGACGATGAAGGACCGATCGTCCCGACAACGTCCTGGGCCGCTGGGCTCAAGCGGAGCAACGCCTCAGGGGGGACGGAAGCCTCGGCAGAGAAGCTCCAGCAGCGAACTGCCCCGGTCGGAACAGGGCAAACATAGCTCCGCTTTGAATCGTGTCAAAAAGAGAACACGAGACTCCATAGAATCCGAGCCGAGGGATGCGGGCGACGGGGCATCGTAGGGCCCTTGCAGAAAATGCCGGTTGCAGGGGCGCGCCCCAGACCTTCAGACTTATCGACCGGCTTCGGCAGCAGCGTGGCGCAGTAGCAGGGCGGCCCGGTAGCCTCCGTAGCTTCAGCGGCTGCGTGAACCGTTGGCTCGGAAGCAAAGGCCGAGCCAACTCCTGGGCGGCCCCTCATGAGCTGACGTGGCTTGGCTCAGGCCAGAACCTTTTCCAACGCCTCGCGAACTTCTTTCTCGATGCGGCCCTTGAACATCATCGCCGCGAACGGAAGATCGCCGTTAACTTGAACCTCGTTATCTTCGACCTGCATATTGCCCTTGAGCTTCATGCCCATCGTCGTCAGGCCGAACTGCAACAAGTTATCAGTCCAGTTCTCATCCAAGTCCTTATATTGTCCGTCGTATTTTTCTTTGAGTTTGGTGGCAAAGCTCTTGATTCTCTCAACAGCTTCAGCCGCACCAAGCTGGTGGGCAACGGACATCGAAAGCGACGGCATCGTGACTCCTTTTGCGATTTGAGAATCGTGACGATCTGCCTGGCGCTAATCGCACAAAATGAGCGACGTGCCGAACAGCGTCCAATGATGGACGATTCGCCCCTCGGACACAAGCCGAAGCGGCAAGAAGCGAACATCATCGCGCAACCGTATCGCGATCTGGTTGCCGGATAAGAACGGCAACGCCTCGATCGCTAATCAGCATCGCCATAAGTTCGACGGTCGGCGGAGTGCCAGATCGGCAATCCTTGCCGGACTCGCTCCGCCATGATATCGATCTTCTCGCGGCTGCCGGGCATGGCCTCGGTGTCGTCGAAAATCGTCTCCTCGACTTCCTCCGGCTCGAACGTCCAGTCTCCTTCGCGAATGGCATCCAACACCGACTCACGAGACTCATCCGGCTTATCGACGAATTCGGCCGAGTTGATGTCGAGCTCGTTCCAGCCCTCGGCATCCGACTGCTGCGCTTGACCACTCGCCTCGTTGTATTCCTGTTCGCTCTGTCGTTTCCGATCCAATCCCTGATTATCTCGCCGCATACGGTAGACCTCCCCAACAAGTCGCTGTGAGTTCACATACAACCCAGGTCGAGCCCCGCGGGCGTCGCCACCCACACCCCGTGTACTGCGAGTATCGGGTTTCGTGACAGGAGAGTCAACTAATTTCTTTGTATAGAGCGATCGGCCGTGCCAGGCTCTCGACAAGCTGCCGCACACAATCGCCGTCGACTGTGCCAGATCGCCCGTTGAGACAGGCCGCTCCGCGAACCGCGACGTAATCCGCACCACTGGCCAGCGCGCGATCGAGCGATTCGATATCGAGCGCCCCCGCGACGACCGAAAGGGGGGCAACCGAACGAATCGCGTCGACAACCTCCGCCAGTTGGTCAATCGACCAATGTGCAAACAAGTTACCAGAAGATTTTTCGAAGGTATCGATCAGCACGGCCGCGCAGTCGAGATCCGCCGCCGCCGACAACACCTCATCGGGGGCCGGCGCCGCGGCCGCCTTCCAGTCGGCATAGATTACCGCCACCGATTGAACATCTCGGGGCAAAGCCGTTACGAGCGTCGCAAGTCTCGCTTGCCAGTCGGCCACGGCCGCGCATCCGGACAGGCCGACCTTGGCAAAGTTGACGCCCGCGGGGACCCCCGCCGGCTCGATCGCTGCCGCTTCTTCAAGCAGTTCCCCCAGCGCAACACTGACCGGAAGGCGACCGGCGACCGCCTCGACGACTCGCTCGATCGTCTCCCGATCCGCAGCCCCCAGGGCTCCTCGCCGCGGCTCCTTGACGTCGATCAGCGCGGCGCCGGCGTCGACCGCCACTTCGGCTTCGACGGCGTCACGAACGCTCACCAGCAATCCAGGCGGGGTGTTAGTTGCCACTGTCTGCCATCCCTTCGGCCGCTTGTTTGGCTGCTCGCTGCGACTCTCGTAGCTTCGTATTCAATCGACTCACGACCCCCGAGCAGAGTCGCTCACACCAGGCGCCATGGATACGAACATAACCTTCGTCCCATTGGCCGAGGGCCGGCTTGACCGGTCGCTCATGCCACTGACGCTCGCGCTCGGCAAGACGCAACACCAATGCGGTGATCCGTCCCTCACTCGCCTCGCTGCCGGGACCGCTGGGGAGAGCGGCGCCGGTGGCCCCTAAGAAGAAACACTCCACCACCTCCAAGGGAAGCCGATACGGTGGGCCCGATTTCAAATAAAGCAACAGGTGACCGTCCTGCTCCGCAATGCGCGGCTTACGACATTGCCACGCCAACAGCCCTAGCAGTAGCAATCCGCCGGCCGCCACGACCAGCCACACAATACGCAGTGCGGACCAAGCGTCGGCAGTCAGGACGAAGTAGATCGCGATCGCCGAGACAATCGACGGCAGGACCATCGCCATCACGAGCACACGGCGATTTGGGCGCAACCAGACTTCCTGCATTTCGACGTTGTACTTCGCGGAATTAGGGGGAGGGGGGCACGATTGCCGGGGCTTGGCGACCAATCTACCAGATGCGAGTTGCCACTTGCAGCGGCCGACAAATTCAACATCCCCTGCGGCCCCCAGCGGGTTGTAACGAACGTATCGATTGGGTGCTGTTGAAGAGAGACGCAAATCACCAGAATGCCCCCCTCGCCTCAGCCCCCGCCACCCGGCGCCGACCTATGTTTCTCTACCTATATGCTGATACCGATATGTGATCGGCAACCAGGCGAGGGTGTCTTGGGTCCGTGTTAAATGACGTATTTGCGGCTTCAGAAACCGCCGATTCGCGTCGCACCCCCTTGACGAAACCTGCGTTCGCAACGGATTGTGTAAGGCTATTCGCGAGCGAAGGTCCCGCGCCCTGTCGACAAGACAAGTGGAACCACTAACAGACTTACGCCCGAGCGTCCGGACACCATTGTCCCGGAGCCCAGGCAGCAGGAGTCGTGACTCGCGATGCAAGATCTCACCTACCCATCGTCCAATCCGTTACTTCACTCCGATAGTGGCTCCTTGATGTCGCACGACTCTAGTAGTTCTTCCAGCAGAACGCTCGTAATCGCCATTGGAATAATCGTCGCTCTGTATGGAATCGCCTGCTTCCGAGGCTATCCACAACAAGGAACCGAGTTGGTCAAAGCGGCCAATGCCGCCGCGGCGGCCACCGCCGGCCATCACGGCGCCGAGGCGGCTGGGCACGACGAGCACCACGCCATCATTCCGCCGGCGGTGTGGACCGTCATACCGTTCTGTGTCCTGTTGGGCTGCATCGCGGTATTGCCTCTCATCCGCAAGACCGAACATTGGTGGGAAAGCAACAAGAATCGATTTCTCGTGGCCAGCGTGCTCGGTCTGCTGACGCTGCTCTACTACCTGGTCGGCCATCACCACGCCATTCACTCCCATTGGCCCGCCGACGGCCTCGCCAGTCCGGTCGCCGGTGCGACATTTCAATGGGGCTTCGCCTGGACGGTGTTTGCCAACGCCATCCTCTACGAATACATCCCGTTCATTGTGCTGCTGTTCAGCCTGTACACCATCAGCGGCGGCATCCGCATCGAAGGCAACCTCAAAGCCCACCCGATGACGAACACTTCGTTTATCGCGGTCGGTGGTCTTCTGGCCAGCTTTATCGGCACCACCGGCGCGGCCATGCTGCTGATCCGACCTTTGCTGGAAACCAATAAAGAACGCAAGCACGTGGTTCACACGGTCGTGTTCTTTATCTTTGTGGTTTGCAACTGCGGCGGCTGCCTACTGCCCATCGGCGATCCGCCATTATTCCTCGGCTACCTGCGGGGCGTCGCGTTCACCTGGACGCTCGGTCTGTGGGCTCCCTGGCTGTTCCTCAATGGCATGTTACTGGCCGTCTATTTCGCCTGGGATCATTTCTTCTGCTATCCCGACGAAACCAAGAAAGACATTCAGCGCGACGAGACACGTACCAAGCTGCTCAGCATCACCGGCTGGGTGCTGAACGTCCCGCTGCTAATTGGCGTCGTGTTCTGCGTGGCCCTGCTCGATCCGAGTCAGCCGGTTCCCGGCACCGATGGCTGGCACTCGCCCATGTATCTTCGCGAGATTTGCCAATTGGCATTGGTCGGGCTGTCGCTGCTGCTCGGCTCCTCGCTCATCCGACAGAAAAACCGCTTCAACTACCACGCCATTATCGAGGTCGCCGCACTCTTCTTCGGCATCTTCCTCTGCATGCAACCGGCCCTGCAAATCCTCAATGTCCAGGGACCGAACATGGGGGTTACCACCCCCACGCAGTTCTTCTGGGTTACGGGCGGGCTCTCCAGCGTGCTCGACAATGCCCCCACCTATGTGGTCTTCTTCGAGACCGCCAAAACACTCAATCCCGGCGGCGTCCCGCTCGATGTCACCGTGATTGCCGGCCACCTGCTGGTCGCCATCAGCCTGGGCGCGGTCTTCATGGGAGCCATGACCTACATCGGAAACGGCCCGAACTTCATGGTCAAGGCGATCGCCGAGGCCTCCGGCATTCGCATGCCGAGTTTCTTCGGCTACATGAAATACAGCTTCGCCGTACTGCTCCCGCTGCTGGTCATTACCACATTGCTGTTCCTCGATTCGCCGGAGGTGGCCGAAGGGGAGGCCGCCCAGCCGCACGCCGCGACGCAGCATGTGGGTGACGGGGCAGGGCACTAGCGCCCGTCCCGGTCACGTCACGGCGAATTCTCTCCACGGCAAGTCCCAGAAACGGGGCGCCGCCGCGCTGGTAAATTTCGACCGTCTGGGCTACCATTGCCCTCGTGGACTACGAAAGCATTACGACCGACAAGGGCCTCCGCGATCTCTGCGCCCAGCTGTCCGACGCGGAAATTATCGCCTTTGACACGGAGTTCGTCTCCGAAGACACCTATCGCCCGGAACTCTGCCTATTGCAGATCGCCTCGGGTGAGGATTTCTTCATCGTCGATTGTGCCGAAGTGAAGGATGTCGATCCCTTCTGGCAGCGCATCGCCGAGGGCCAACACCGCACGGTCGTTCATGCCGGCCGACAAGAAGTGCTGTTCTGTCTCGACGCTGTCGACAAGCCGCCGGTCAATCTCTTCGATCTGCAAGTCGCCGGCGGCCTCGTCGGATTGGAGTACCCCGCCGGATACGGTTCGCTCGTCAGTCGACTATTGGGCCAGACGCTCAAGAAGGGCGAAACACGCACCGACTGGCGCAAGCGACCGCTCTCGCAACGCCAGCTGCAATACGCGCTATCCGATATCGTGCATCTCGAGCCGATGTATCGAACGCTCACCGAGAAACTGGAAGAGCTCGACCGCTCTCATTGGCTCGAAGACGAAATGATCGCCTGGTTCAATCAGGTCGAGGAGTCGTATCGCCGCGAGCGCTGGCAACGCGTCTCGGGCATGTCGGGACTCAGCGCCCGCAGTCGTGCGGTCGTTCGAGAAATCTGGCGGTGGCGCGAAGCGGAAGCCTCACGTCGCAATTCGCCCCCCAAACGTGTGCTGCGCGACGATTTGATCGTTGAGATCGCCAAACGTCGATCGCCGGAAGTCAAGCAGATTCGCGCCGTTCGCGGCATGGATCGCGGCGACCTGCGAGCTGCCTGGCCGGCGCTGGCCGACTGCGTCCAGCGGGCTCTCGAACTGCCAGATTCGGAACTTCCTCGCGGGAAGCACCGTCATGAACTTCCCTCCCAGTTGAACGTTCTGGGTCAATTCCTCTCTTCCGCTCTGGGAAGCATCTGCCGCCGCGCCCACCTGGCGACCGGCATCGTGGGGAACCCCAGCGATGTTCGTGAACTGATCGCCTATCGACTCGGTTACTTTCACGAAGACGACGAACCGCCGGCGCTGTCGCGCGGCTGGCGGGCCGAAGTGGTGGGCCATACGATCGAGGATCTTCTCGCGGGAAAACTCTCCATTCGTATCGTCGATCCCACCTCCAACCGGCCGCTCTCGTTCGACCCGGTCGACGAGTCCGATGCATGAATCGCCTGCGGCGCTAGCGGCCTTTCGCTCCGCCAATTCGCCTCGGCCGCGCAGTTTCTTTTCGCGCCTGTGTCGATGTTCCGAATAGGCGATTGAGATCAAGTCTGCCGACTGAGTCGCCGAATTTGATTGCAGCGCCGCGCTCTAGCGGCGACCGACTGCTAGCACTCCGTCTTTCAGGTGCCAACTCATGCTCGAAGACCTGCTTATCGTCTGCACGTTTACTGCTGACACGATCTACGAAGACGAAGCCCGCAGAATGGTCGAATCGGCCGAGCGATTTGGTTATCAAGCCCGCGCAATTGAAACGCCCGAGCAGGGCGACTGGCGGCGGAACGTCGGCATCAAACCGAAATACAACTACGACGCCGTCCTGCAACACTCGGGACCCGTGCTAAGTCTCGACTCCGACTGCTTGGTGCTGAAACCACTTGACGAGCTGTTCGAGTTGGCCGCCGGTTACGATATCGCGGTGAAGTGCCGTCCCGATACCTGTTTCACCGCTCTGTTCAACGCCGCGGTACTGCTGATTCAACCGACCGCCGCGGCCCACGCCGTGGTACGCGAATGGGCCCAGCGAGGGGAGTTCTACAGCCACTTGCACCGCTTTGCCGAACAAGGCGCGTTTGTCGAAGGCATGACTCTCCATCAGCAGCAGGTGCGACTCTTCCCGCTGCCCGAGCGATTCCATACCGACACCGTCGACGGGTCGCCGGCCCCGACCGATTGTGTCATTTGCCACAACAAGGTGTCGAGACAGGCGATAAAACTGCCACCGACGGCCGCTCAGCGGTCGGCCGTGCCAACTCTCGCCGAGCCTCCTTCGCCGCCGCCACACAAGGCACTTTACTGTGTGACCGTTCCACTGGTCGAACAGGTTCAGGGACGCGTCGTCAACGGCATTCAAGGGACCGAATGCGATTTCCATGAATTCGCCAAACGCCACGGCATCGAACATATTGGCCGGGCTACGATCGATCGTGAAATCGCCAACAGCCCGGGCTACGATCTCAAGAAGCTGGAGGTGATTGCCAAGCTCTGTGAGCAAGTGCCCGCCGGCACACCCGTCGTGCTGGCCAACTACGACACGCTGTTTCTCCGCGATCCGATCTTGTTCGAGACCGTGTTGAAGGAACACGATCTGGCGCTCGCCTGGGATCATCAAGACCCTCGCGCCTTGCCGTCGCTGGCGGTCTTTTCCATGCGGCTCGGATCGAAGATAGCCGAAGGCTTACTGCCAGCTCTCCGCGCAGAGTGCCAGCGACTCGCCACTGCGGGCGTCCGGCAATTCGTACTGGAACAGGCCATGAATCATGTGCTTCGCGATCATGCCCTCGGTCTGGCAATCGCCGCGTTGCCATCCGAAATCACCAGCGACATGTCCGCCGTCACCGTCGACACCACGGTCCTGGCGGTCCGCTCGCAATTACAGTTCCAACCTCAGGGAACCGCTCCATGTCCACCGCTTTCGTGCAGCCAACCGACGCTGAAAAACAACGCTTACACCAAGTCAGCCTAGCGCGCCGCCAGCAACTCGTTCCGGCGGAACCGGAGACGCACGCGCCGGCAGGTGTGCCGATCAAGCTGCGGAGCGGTCTGCGCTACGACCAGCTGCTCAATTACATTCGGCCGAATCCCTCACTCTCAATCCTGGAGGTGGGGGTGGCTCGCGCTTCGACGACACTCCGCATTCTGGCCTACGCCGACATGCTCGGCGGCAAGCCGGACTACGTCGGCATCGATCTGTTCGAGTGCCTGACCGACATGACCTTCGTCGAGTCGCACTGTAGCGAAGGCAAGCGGCCCGTCTCCAAGGATGAAACCTTTGCGATGTTGGCCCAGGCTCTGGGGGCCGATGTCGCCAGTCGCATCGCGCTGATGGCCGGAGATAGCCGCCAGTGCCTCGCGCAATTGCGCTCGGCCGGCAGAATCTTCGACCTGATCTTCATCGACGGCGGTCACTCGGAAGAGCTCGTTCGCGGCGATTGGAACGAGTGCCAACACATGCTGGCCGCGGGCGGAACGATTCTGTTTGACGACTACCCGAACTGGGGAATTCTGCCGACCATCGAGAGCATCGACCGCACCCAGTGGAACGTTCGTCCGCTGGAAGACTATACCGATGTCTTCAGAAATATCGACCGTGAAGTGGATGACACAGCGCAGCTGCGAATGTTCCAGTTGGTCGAAGTAACACGGCGCGCCAGCGAGGGTGCAACCGCCGTCCCGGGCCTATCCGGCACCCCCAATGTCATCACCACGATCGATCCGGCGCAGTACCATTTCTGACACGGCACCAGCTCTCAGGCGTGACCTGAGCATCCAGGGGCTAAGAGATCGCGACTGGCCTTGCGCGCCGCATGCCTGTCGGCCGGTGTAGTTGGCCCACTTCTTATTGCACTCGCACACCTTGGATCGTCGCCCGCGATGCGGTGGCTGAAGAAGCGCCGGCCGGTCGTGGAGGTTGAGCGACCGGTGCGTTAGGCAGGGCGGACCCTAATGGCGGAGGCCCAGCCGGCGTGGCTGCTCCCAAGGGCGGAGGAGGAGGCGTCTGGGGAGCCGGCGCGGCTCCACCTGGGGCCGGTGGCGCAGGCGAAGCGACCGGCGGTTGCGGCTTTTCGGGCACCTTGGCCTGGCGAATCGCCCCGACTCGCCGCCTGGCATATTGAATCGATTCGGGGGTGTGGAATTGCATCGACTCGGCAACCCAAACCTTGCCATCCACGGTCGCGTGTTCGTCTCGCTCCGACCTGGCCCACCGCTTCAAGCCAATGTCGTCGCCGGCGAACTTGGTCTCCTCGCGAATTGTGCCACGCTCGAAGGGCCCCACGCCCAACACCCAGATATCCTTGGCCGTACTCGCAATCTGCGCGTTGCCCGACTGCCAGTAAGGCAACCCGGTTTCGCGATGGTAAGCGAAGACAGCGATCTTCGCCGCGCCTTGTTGTTCGGTCTTCTTAGCTAGCGGAATTTCGGGGATCCGACTCGGCACACCCGGCACCGGTGCCAGGGAACTCAGATCGGTGGAAGGAATACCGTACAAGAGATCGTGGCGAGATGTTCCGACCGCCCCGGCACGTGCCTCGACGATGTATTCGGCATCCTCTTTCTTGTCGGTCAGTCGACAGCCGCTGGCCAGCATATGTTGGCGCAGCACACTGGTGGTGTAGTTCTCGTCGACGGTTCCTTTAAGGAACTGCGCGTCCAAAAACACCTTCTCGCCCGCCAACGGCCGAACATCGATATGACTCACGGCCCGATCGATCGCATCGGAGATGAGCAGCTGCTCGGTGGCAGTCCGTTTCGTATCGGTCCAGCGCGTCGTTCCGCAGCCGGATGCTGCGAGACAAGCCAGGATGGCGATAGCGATAAGACGTTGCATACGACCTTCTCAATGGTGTTCCACGTCCCTAAGTCGACCAGATGGGAGGTGGACAACAGGGTGCCTCAGGGCCTTTCAGGTCAAGGCGGAGTCTGACCCGGACGACGATGACAGCCGTCATCAACGTTGCTGTGAGTGACTCAAGAAGTTACTGACCCGAAAGGTTTGGAGGCGAACTATAGCAGCCACGCCGCGCCAGCAACAGGCGTTTTTGACCCACATATAACAGCACTTGCGCCCGCTAGCTACCGCCCGGCGGCACGAGAACGGATCACTCCAAAGTATCGAACCAGCAGCCCCGATAGGATTAAGGCCGCTCCGACCAACGTCCACCAGTCGGGCCGATCGTAGCTGGCGGTGCCGTGATAGGCCACCCAAACCCAGACCGGTACCAGCACCGGTTCGAGCAGCACCAACCCGACGGCCTCGTGCCCCACCACATCGCGCAGCCCCTGGGCAAACAGCAGATAGGGCACCCCCATTTGAAACACGCCCAGGGCGATCAGATAGGCCCATTGCTGGCCCTCCGGCATGATCTTCCAGGAGAGCATCATCGGCAGCAAGGCGGCCGCCGTGACACCGTGACAGACGACCATCAGCCAGGCACTATTCACCGATCGCAGGCCACGCAGGCTGATCAAGATACCCGCATAAAAAAGGCCGGACAAGACACCCAGCCCAACCCCTTTAAGGCTCGTCCCTGCTGCGCCATTTGCGGAGGTTTCAAATCCCAAAATCACCCCGACCCCCGACATGCAGAGCAGCAACAGCAACCAGTCCCGCGGCCCGATGCGATCGCGAAGCACCAAGGCTCCAAACAGATAGACCCAAATGGGCGCTGTATTCTGTAGCCAAATGGCGTTGGCCGCCGTGGTCAACGTCATGGCCGGTAGATAAGTCATGTTCATCAACAGAAATGAAATCGACATCGGCACCAGCCCGAGTCGCCAGCAAGGTCGCCGCATGAATGGCAAGATCACCAGTCCGGCAAACACGGCTCGCCAGAAAGCCAACATCGTGCCGCGAACGGGAATTGGACCGTCGTCTTCCAACGGCCAACTGTCGAAGACGGTCGACTTGGCGAAAAACCCGCTGGTGCTCCACATGGCGGCTGCCACGACGATCAACAATCGCCCTCGCAAGACGTGCGGAGAAGTTGCGGGCGATGTCTTTTCGGGCGGCGGCACGGCGGCGGGCGATTTCGTGTCCCATTGGTCTTGTTCGGCGTCCCCCTCGTCCTGTTCGGCGGCCGCTCTATCCGCATCGGCCCGTGCTTCGCCTGTCTCCGCTTCCCCTTCATGATCGATAATCAGCGGGTCCCGCCCGGCGCGCTCGCGCAGATAATCGACCGAGCGACGAACCGGTCGCCAGGTGATCAACCATCGCTCGAGTTGAAACTTCCCTGGAAAGTCGAGCAGCAGCAGACCGAACACGATGGTCAGCAAGCCTTGCCCCGGCAGCAGCAGCATCGCTAGCCCGGCCACGACAAAGACGATGCCCAACGCGTTCTTGCCGAGCGTCAACAGCCACCGCAGCGGCCTAGGGAACTGTTCCCAACGTCGGTGTCCCCGTGCGCTCTCGGCAAAGTAGTCGGCCGGTATCCGGACCACGATCCAAGGCACCAGCAGCAGGCTGCCGAAGAACATGACCACGGAGCCAACGGCCAGCCAGGTCAACAGGACATCGTGCGATCGGATCCAGTCGAAGAGTTCAGTCATACGGCGGACATTGTACCGCGACGCGCGGCACGGGTCGCCCCGCTACTCTTCATCGGAGAACAAATCGATATCTTCGTCATCTTCATCGCCGGAGACAACTCCACTTCCTGTAATGATCTCGCCTCCCCGGTGGGTGAACAGCGCCTTGAGGACCTCGTCTCCTCGGAACTTTTCGACTTCATCCACATGGCCATCGACGAAGTAGGCAACGAAGGCGTCCCGGCCCGTATCACCCAGCCCACGAGCAGGCCGCTGGGGGTCGAACACCCAATCGACCGGTCGCGTCCACTCCACGGGTGTCGCAGCCTCGATCATCATGATCGTATTCGACGCGCCGTCGGTCGCGCTCGCCGAGGCCGGAGCCGCTTCGGAAAACAGGGTTCCCTCTCCCGTGACCAAGAGATAGTTTGTCTTCGTGACTTCATCGCTCCTGGGGTTGGCGAAGATCGCAGGCATCTTCGAAAGCAAAGCCTTGTTGTGCTCACTGTCCCAAGGTTCATCGAGATGAAACTGCTGGTAGAGGTCTTTCTCTCCAAGGTAGGGCAAGATGCTCACTCGCCAACTCAACAGCGGCTTGCCATCGTCGCTGGTGATCGCCGCCGCCGGAAATTGTCCGTTGGCAGCTTCGGCTTGCATCATCGCCATTCCGAGCTGGCGCAACTGGTTTTTCGAAGCCATCAGACGTGCGCTTTCCCTGGCCGCGGACGCCACCGGCATCAGTCCCGCAACCATCATCCCCATCGTCAGGACCCCCGAATCGACCTCGGCCTGAACGCTCAGCTGGTTGCCTTGCCGCTTGGGAACCAACATCTCGAACAAGGTGTCGGTCATTCGTCGTGTGTATTGATAGATCGCCTCGGGAACCTGATCGTTCGAGTCCATTGGTCGCGCCTCACTAACTTTCGCCAACATCTGCTGCTTGCAGATTGCCAGGCCCATGTTCAGCAGGGCCTCCAAATCCTCGGCCGCCTGATCATCGCTAGCCGTCAACAGCAGCCGGGCTCCAACGTCTCGGCCGAGATTCACATCCAGCTTGAGCGACTGCAGTTGATCGGGCACCTTCTTGATCCCTTGCAGCGGCGGGGGCAGGGGAGGCATGCCAGCCATCGCCTGTTTGGAAAACTCGCGGACCGGTTCCATGGCGAACACCAACTGCACATGGCTCGAAGAAGTCGACTCGCGTAGCAACTGCAACAGCGGACTGTCGCTCGTGCCGTCGGCTTCCTGCATCGCCTCGCCCAAGCCAGGTTGCGCCAACAAGATCGTCCGCCTGTCGGGCATCGAACCTGTCGTAAAGCCTTTCCGCTTGATATTCCGAAGTAGTTTGGCGACGATCTCGCCCTTCTCGTAGTCCTTCGTCAGGCGGATCACCACACCCAGCTCCGGCGGTCCGGCTGGCGAGGGTGGGCCCACCAACAGCATCACCGAATCGACGTCGAGCGGGTCGATTCCCAGCTCCTGTATGCCGGCAGCCGTTATTACTTCCAGCGGCATCATCTCAGCTCCCGGCTGCGTGAGCAGCGACCGCGGTCGCACGATCACCGCCGCCACGGCCTCTTCCGGCACGTACTTTAGATCGAGTGCCTCGGCCGCATCTTCCGCTTGAATTGCCGGCGTGCTGATGAATGACACGGCGGCCACCAGGCCCGCCAACAAGGCTCCGCGAATCGATCTTGAAGAGTCCATGGATATCCCTGCCTAATAACAAGAGGAAGAGGAAACGAAGCCCGCGTGAGAAACGCCCACAAACGCCGGAAGCGTTTCGCTGATTATCCCACAAGCGCCGGCCGGCTGCAAAGTGACCGCCACCTTTTTTGTTAGCGATCGGGAACCCTCTGAAAATCGGTCAGCTCACAAAAAAACCCCGCCATACTCGGCGGGGTTTCTTGATCTTTGTCGGCGGTATGGGCAACAGCGCGACTCTACTCCACGGCGTTGATCGCGTCGCGAAGCTTCTTGACCATATCGGCCGGATAGGCCTTGGTATCTTTATTTTTCTTCCAGGCCTTCTTGTCGAACTTGTAATCGTCTCCGCCAAGCGCCGTTCGCAGCAATTTGCCGTAGTCGTTGCGAACCTTCTTCTCCTGGCCGTCGACATGACAGGCATTGCACTTATTGGCGACAACCTGGGCCTGCAGCTCGGTCTCGGCCGGCGTCTGGGCGTCCATCTTGTCGACCACCTTCTTATATTGAGTCCGTCCGTCCGCGTTCATCGCCGCCACGACAAACAACGACACGGTCGCCATGATGACAGCCATCTTCTTCTTATTCATTGAGTATCTCCAAGCGGTAGATTACCAAGCAAAAAACAATCCCTAATATTTTAGCTTAAAAACGAGCACAGAAAAGTGCGTCGATTGCCTACAACGGGGTGGTTCATTTCCACCCCTTGACAGGATATATATTCTTTTGTACACTATTCGACGATCGAGCCAGACGCCGCGAATCCTCTTCACCATTGTCGGCTCAAGCTCTCGCCGTCGTACCTAGACAGTCGAACCGAGAGGTGACCGCCACAACCGCACTTGCCGGCTAGCGAACGCGCAGCGAACCTGTCGTCAACAGAATGTGAACACCCATGGAACATTTGCGGAACATCGCTCAGACAGAACCCCAACGGTGACCAAGACCTGACGCAAGAGAACGAGCAGACCGCCAATCCCTGGCAACCTGCTCGCATGACGAGTGATTCAGACGGGCGGATGTCCATCGCGCTATCGAGGCCTATTTGGCCGGCACGCTCGGCTCCGCTTCCGTGGGAGCGATCGCCTTGGCCGGGGCCGATCCTTCCGCCTCCGGAGCCAACGGCGCCGGACTGGCGGCCGAGCTCACCGGCGGAGAATACGATTGAACGGCTTTGACCGAACCGCGACGGACACTTGCTGGGGCACTGGCCGCGGCCGGTGCCTGCTTTGTCGCCGCCGGCACCGAGGCCTCAGGCGGACTGTAGGGAGCCGGCGCCGGAGTTGGAGTTGGCATCGGCTTCGCCTCCAGCGGGTCCGCCGGAGCGCCACTCTTGGCTTTGGCGGGAGTCGGCGGTGTGGCCGCCTTCGTTGCCGGAGTCGACGGGGCGCGGGCCTGCATCTCGTAGAACAGCGTACTCTCTTCCGCCACCAGACGGGTATCGAGAGGCTTGCAGCGAACTTCAGCGTGGAAGATGTGAGTTCCACCCTTCTGGGCCTTGGCCACAATTTTCAGCACCTCTTCTCCACCAGCCGGCAAGCTCTCAATCGTGTCGAAGAGAACCTGACCTGGACTCATCTCGCCGGTGCCTTGCAGAACCTCAACAGGCTCCAGCCCTTCGGAGAAGAAACCAAAGACATCGACGCCTTGCGCTTCCTTGCTACCGCGATTGCGAATCCGTACTTCATAGATGAGTTCTTCGCCGACGGCCACCGGTCCCGCCGGATCACTTACTTCCAGCTTCAAGTCCGCGGTCGCCTCGACATGGGTACTGACCCTGCCCTTGGCCACCAATTCGTCAACCGTCTCGGCGGCGATTTGCAGCACGTTGGTTCCCGCCGACTTGACCACATAACGCAGCTTCAACTCGCGGCTTTGACCCGCTCGCAACGTATCGATGGTCCACTCGACCTTACCGCGACCCGCATCGACCCGACCTTGGTCACTCGGCATGACATCCGACACGCCCGAGGGGAGCGAGGCCACAATCTTGACTTGCTTGGCGGTAGCGGTTCCCGGATTCGAAACCTGAATCGCGTAGCTGCCGAGCGTGCCGGCATACTTCATGGGCGGTCCGGAAACAGCCACCTTCAAATCGGCGCGGCGTACCAATACCCGCTCATCGACTTCCGCTCGCAAACTGCCATCTCCTTGAACGATGGCATGGATGCGAACCTCACCAGCCTGCCTGGCGGTCAATTCGACCTCCAGCATCTTGCTCTCCCCGGCCGCAATCGTGCCCAGGGTATGATCCGCGGCCGGCTGATTTCCACCATTGATGGGCATCAGCTGGATATTCACATTTTCCGCGTCTCCCGTTCCCGGATTGGCAACCGTCAAACGGTAGACCTTGGCATCGCCGAAGATAACTTCATTGGGGCCTTCCAGGTCGAGCGTCAACTTCGGTTCCTGGACCTCGATGCGGGTCTGACTGCGAGAGGCGGTCGAGGACCAATTCACGGCCAACTCGAACTCGCGGCTATCGCGAGGGATCATCTTGAGAACCAACTGCTCATTGGAGCGGCCGGGCAAGCTGTCAATTTCCCATTCCAGAAAATCGGCCGCGCCCCTCGCGCCATTCACCGCGCGGGCCGAGCCGTGACTGGGAGTTGTCGAAACCACGTCGGCGTCCTTGGGCAACTGCACCTTGACCACCACGCCATTCGCGCTCACCTCGCCCAGGTTCTGAATCCTGACCGTATAGCTCGACTCCTTGCCCACGACGATCCGCCGCGGGCCAAGTGTCTCCACTCGCAACAGAGGGCTACGCTGAGCGAACAGGATCGCCTCTTCACCGAGGTCGTCGACATCTTCGGTCGATTCTTGGGCAGTCGGCTCACTCTCCGCTTCCGCGCGGGTGGCCGATTTGCTGATCACCGATTCGCGACGAGGACTGGGAGAAGCGACCGGGGGAGTTCTCTTGATAACCGACGAACCGGTGCTCGCCGCCGACCTGGCGGGAACAATCCGCTCCCTGGGCTGCGCGGTTACGGGCGTCGCCGGCTCCGCTTTCACGGTCCTGCTCGGATTGGCCGCGGTACGAACCGCTTGACTGCGCGGGAAAGGCGATGCCGCTTCCGACTGCGGCACGAGTCGACGAGCCGTATTGGCGCGCCGCTCGGTCGGAGCCGACGCCGAAGTCGACTCGGAAACCTCATTGCCCACGCTCACATCCAACGGCGCAGCCCCACCGGAATTCGACGACTTGGGCTGCGCGGAACGACGGTCGGCGGTCCGGATACGGCCTTGAGAAGCCCGACTCGCGGACGACGCTGGCTGACTACGGGCCGCGGAAGATTCGGGTTTCAGCTCTGCCGGCGGCGAATTTGGCTGGAACTTAGGCGCTTGGGTCTCTTGCGCGGGACGACGGGTCCGACCGCGACTCGCGCGGTGGGCGTTGCTGCCGGCTCGCGAGGGAAAATTAGACGGCCGCGAACTGGCGCTGCCGGCGGAGCTCTCTCGATTGCCATTTTGCGAATTGCCAAAGATATCCTGCCGCAACCGGTCGAGGCGATCTCTGAGCTTGACGTTAGTCCGAGTGCCTTCCGAGGTCTTCTCCGACGACTGAGCTTGTGCCAGCGAGGTCACACACACAGCCATCCACGCCACCAACGTCAGTCCCGCTACCTTGTATCGCATAGGTCCTACTCTGTTAGGAGATCTATTTGGGTTCAGTCCTGTCAGCTTATATCGACGTTATGGGATTTGACGGTTAAGGGAACTTGCGCGATTTTTTGGGCCGCCGAGAGCCCCGCTGAGCCACGTATCCGGCCCTGGGTTGAAATTAATCTCGAGGCTTGGCATCCCCGCCCGCGAGCCGCTGAACGGTCAGAATCACGCCATATTTTCCTTTTCTGGACCGAGCTTTGCCGTCACAATCAACGAGAAGCAGGTGACGCTTCTCGGGATCCGCGGCGACTAATAGATAGAACGACACAACACCCTGACACTGCTGTCAAAGCAGTGAAAGCAATGGACCGATACCCGTACACTAAACCTCCGCAGTGGTGGTCCCCACGACCCAGCCGGTTCTTTATGCGGCTCTGGGAACCGGTCCGCCGGTTGCAGCAGATCCGCGGGCATCGGGTAACAGATATCACGGTCGAGGGCCTGGAGCATGTCTCCGCTAGTATTGCAGCGGGCCACGGAGTGCTGATTACGCCCAACCACGCTGGCCATGCCGACTGCTACCTGCTCCTCGACGCCCTACTGAAACTGAAGACCGATTCCTACTTCATGACGGCTTGGCAGGTGTTTGCGCTAGCCAACCCCATCATTCAGCAAGCCTATCGCCAGCATGGGTGCTTCAGCATCGACCGCGAGAGGAGTGATCTGGCCGCCTATCGAGAGGCCGTGCGTGTGCTCTCCAAGACATCCTGCCCGCTGGTAGTTTTCCCCGAGGGGGACGTCTACCACCTGGCCGAGAAAGTTCTGCCCCCGCGGGATGGCACCTTTACCATCGCCATGAACGCGGTGCGAAAATCGGGCCGTCCCGTAGCCTGTACTCCTTGCGCCCTGAAGTACACCTATATCGAGGATCCAACCGCCGAACTTCTAACCGTGATGGCGGATATAGAACGGAAGCTGGAAATTGGCAACGGCGACAGCCTTTCTCTAGCGGATCGCGCGGAGCGATTGATTGAGTCGACGATCTGCTGGCGTGAATCGCAATACTTGGAGCGACCAGGTCGCGGCTCGCTGGAGCAGCGGTTGGAACGATTGCAAAACGCCGTCCTCGCCCGAGGCGAGCATCTGCTCGATCTCGACCGAGACCGGCGATCGCTTCCGGAGCGAGTTAAGTTACTACGTCAGACAGTGATTGGTCAGACGAAGGAGGACAGCGCCAAGAATCAAGGTCTCAATAGCGCGGAATTACTGGAAGACGCCTTCATCGCGATTCAACTCTACAGCTATGTGCCGGGCTATGTTGCCGAGCGACCGACGATCGAGCGAATTGCCGAAACCGTCGACAAGCTGGAAGAGGACGTGCTTGGTCTTCCGACTGCCAATATCCGCGGTAAACGCCACGGCACGATTCGCTTCGCGCCGCCGACGGTGGTCGAAACCGCAGGAAATCGAGCCGAGGCGCAACAATTAGGTAAGCAACTGAGAGACCGCATGCAGGAGTTGGTCTACTCACAACCGACGAGCAAGACAATCGAACCGTGCGGAGCAGGGGAGTACGCGTGATCTTGAATCGATCCATTCGCCGCTGGCGGGATGCCTTCGACAGGAACCCGCTCTCGCCTCGCCTCGACTTAACGAGGCGCCGCCACGGCCGTCTCTTCACCTCGCGTGATCTCGAAGCCCAGCTCCTGGATCATCTGGTAATCCGCTTCCGGAGGCTGTCCCTGGGTCGTCAGGTAGTCTCCCACGAAAATCGAGTTCGCGGCATACAAGGCCAGCGGCTGCAAACTTCCCAGATGCATCTCACGCCCGCCCGCGATACGAATCTCGCGATCGGGATTCACCATGCGAAACATCGCCAGCGCCTTCAGGCAGAAGCGAGGATTCAGTTCTTCCGTTCCGGCAAGCGGCGTCCCATCAATCGGATTCAAGAAATTGATGGGGATCGAGTGAGCTCCCAGGTCGCGCAACTCCTCGGCCATGCGGACGATTTGAACCGGCTCCTCGCGCATGCCGATGATCCCACCGCTGCAAATCTCCATGCCCGCCTCTCGAACCGCCTCCAGCGTCGCCACGCGATCCTGATAGGTATGGGTCGTGCAGATCTCGTCGTAATGATCCTCACTGGTGTTGAGATTGTGATTCACACGATCGACGCCACAGGCCGCCAACTCGCGGGCCTGATCTTCGCTCAGCAGACCCAGGCAGGCACAGATCTTCAAGTCATGCTGCTCCTTCACCTTGGGCACGATGGTGGTAATGGCCTTCAACTCGCGTTCGGTGGGACTGCGGCCGGAAATGACAATGCAGTAGGTCTTACTCTGCCGCTCCGCGGCCAGCCTGGCTCCGTCGAGAATCTTCTCCTCCGAGAGCAGGTTGTACTTGGGAATCTCCGCCGACGAGAGCTTCGACTGCGAGCAGTAGCCGCAATCTTCGGCACAGAGCCCGCTCTTGGCATTCATCAGGAAATAGAGCTGAATCGTACGACCAAAATAGCGATGCCGCACGCGATAGGCTGCCGCCAGCAGCGACAAGATCTCTTCATCCGGGCTTTCCAGGATCGCGAGTCCCTCATCCGTACTCACGCGATAGCCGTCCAGAACGGCCGTCGCCAAGTCATCCCAACGGCCCGTGCCCATTACCGGCGGGTCGGAGACAGCCGCCGCATCCTTACCATCCATTGTGCCACACTCGCTTATATGAAGTTGTCAGTGATTTGAAGATTCAGAGAATCGAAACCAAGGTCATAGTATCCCCGGACGGCCCCATGCTCGACAAGCGGGTGCGTTCCCCCATCATTCAAGGGAGGCTTCCGCCCGGAGAATGCTTGGATTCTCCCTCCATAAGTGCGAGAATGGCGAAACGCCAGCCCTCTCTCGAACGCGAAGTGACGAACCCGGCAAGCCCATATCAAGATAGCCTCGCGACAGGGAACATGAAAGATAACTCTGAAGGTAGACAGTCACGATGAGCGCGCAGCACCTGGTTAGAATCGGTAGCCTCGGGCAGATCGGCCGCTTCGCGGCGGCCGATGGGACGCATTATCCGCGGAACTGCTCCGTCGTGGTGCGCACCGCGCGAGGCCTCGAAACCGGTCAAGTGCTAACAGCTAGTGAAGACGCGAAGGATGTGGATGGCACGATATTGCGTCGCATGACCGTTGAAGATGAGCTGCTGGCCGCGAGACTGGAACACAACAAGCATCGCGCGCTGGACGCCTGCAGCCAGCGGCTCGACGAACTTGGCGCTGAGGCGACACTGCTGGACGTTGAACCCCTCTTCGACGGCCAGCAGGTCTACTTCTATTTCCTCGGCTCCGTGCCGGAGGAGATCGAGCAGGTCACCGAAGAGCTCGCCGAACTCTACGAAGCGAAGGTGGAGTTTCGTAAGTTCTCAGAGACACTCGTCAATGGATGTGGCCCTGATTGTGGAACTGAAAAAGCCGAGGGCGGTTGCGTCACTTGCGTGACCTGTGCGGTGGCTTCCGCTTGCGGAACGAAGGGCCCTGCCACTTGATAGAGCATGGCAAGAAGGACGACCGCAGCCGTGGAGATAATCTGACAGGAGAGAGCAAGAGTACTGGCCGAGAGACTCTAAGATCCGACGGCACGCTATTCGCCAGCCGCGCCCAAACTGACCAAGAATTCGCTCATCTCAGCGGCAGCATGAGCGTCGCCTTGCGCCCTGGCGGCCTCAATCCCGCTACGCAATACTTCCCGCGCTTCGACAAGCCGATCGAGACGGGCGAACTGTTGGCCAGCCATAAAGAAGGCGGGGACGTAGGGTGGCGATTCCGAGGCCAATTCGTTGAAGAGAGAGAAACTGGCGTCATGCTCTCCCTCCTTTTCCAATTCCATCGCCAAACTGTAACGGAGGAAAGTATCCTGAGGGTCTTCCACCAACATCGCTTCAATCTTTTCTCTTCGTGACATGCTGATCCTGGAGCCTAGAGACCACTCTCAATTTTCAGTAACTTGCCCGATTTTTTTGAGTCACCATCCGTCGACGATCCCTGGACAGTTACAAACAGAGCACCGTTGGGGGCAAACGCCAGCGAAGTCGGCTTGTCGAGCCGTGTAATTAGAACCGGATCGATCTTTTGCGAGCCATCCGCAAATCCTTGGTCCAACCGGAACAGACCACCCTGGGCTGGGTCTTCAAAGGACCGATCGATGGCGTAGAGTTGCGGTGTGCGGGTGCTGTAAGCAATACCCGTCATGTCGCGCAAGCCTGTTTCAATACTTAACAGCAACTGCTTACTTTGAAGGTCGTAGAATCCGATCACGCTGTCCGGCTTGTCGTCGGCCTCGCCCATCTGGGAAACAACAAGATAATCGCGTGGAGATACGGGACCGAGTGTTATGGCTGTCGGCATTCCCACACCCGTCGCAACCTTGGTGGCGACAAAGGGCTCAATGCTCCCCGGCAACTGTTGTCCTGTCCAACGAGTCCGACCGACCCACCCTCTCGATCCATCTCCTTGGCAGACAACGAAGATCGACCAAGTCGCCTTCGCCTTATCGGGTACCGCCGCCAGAGCAACAAAGTCGCCCTCACCTTCCTTGGCCGTCGCGCCAGCAACCCAAGGGCCAAATCGTCCCGTCGAGTCCTCGGCAGAAATCTCTGTTCCGATCGGGGGAATGGTATAGACTCGCACCGTCTCTTCGCCGATCGGCGAACCACCACCCCCGACCAGCAGGGTCTGTTCATCAATAAAGGCCAGACTCAATGGTCCAACGCGTTCCTGCTGTGCCCCTTCACCTCGGGGCTCGACCGGAAAACCGGCGACGACTGGCTCCGACTTGCTTCCGACGACGCGAAGTACTCGTCCCGCGGCGCTTTCAGCCACGAACACGTCTCCGCCGGGGCTAATGGCGACGTCCGTAGGATTGTCCAGACCATCAAGGATGACCTTCACAGCAACCGCCGGGGCCTCTGCCGATCTCGGGTCGTCGGCCCAAGCGCAACGACATGCCCCACTGACAAACAAGCACAACAGGCCCATTCGACTCAAAATTCCCATAGACTCCCCTGCGACGACACATCAGGTCGTCAAGCCACTGATCACTAGTCGCTCCACCATCGCCGTCGGCAATTATGGGCGACGGTCCTCGTAAGCCGAAATCTTCTCCTCATGCGCGAGCGTCAGCCCGATATCGTCGAGGCCATTGAGTAAGCAGTGCCGCCTATGCGGATCGATCTCGAAGGCCTGCTCAAATCCATGATTGTCTGAAATCACGCCTTCTCCCAAGTCTGCCGACAAATGATAAGGCCTATGTTTATTAGCCCGCTCAAACAGCTCGTCAATAATCTCATCCGGCATCTCGACCGGCAGGATCCCATTTTTGAAACAGTTGTTATAGAAGATGTCCGCAAACGAAGGAGCGACCAGTACGCGAAATCCAAAATCGTCGAGTGCCCAGGGGGCATGTTCCCGACTCGAGCCGCTCCCAAAGTTCCTCCGTGCCAGCAACACGCTCGCATCTTGTGCGTGAGGATGATTGAGCTCAAAGTCCGGATGGAGTGAACCATCGTCACGAAATCGCCAGTCAAAGAACAAGAACTCCCCGAAGCCAGATCGTTCCACGCGTTTCAGAAATTGCTTGGGGATGATCTGATCGGTATCGACGTTGGCGCGGTCCATTGCCACAACCACGCCGGTATGTTGTGTAAACGCTCGCATCGCGATCTTGTTCCTTCGGCTAGCTAGACTTACGAACGGTAGTTCCACTCGCGAACATCGACAAAGTGCCCCTCGATCGCCGCGGCAGCGGCCATCGCGGGTGAAACGAGGTGGGTTCGCCCCCCTTTGCCTTGGCGGCCCTCAAAATTCCGATTGCTTGTCGAAGCGCACCTTTCGCCCGGTTCAAGCCGATCCGGGTTCATTGCCAAACACATACTGCAGCCTGCTTCGCGCCAATCGAATCCCGCTTCGCGGAAGATCTTATCGAGTCCCTCTTGTTCCGCCTGGCGCTTCACTTGACCGCTTCCTGGCACAACCATCGCCCCCACGCGACCTGAAACTTGATAGCCACGCACGACTTCAGCCGCGGCGCGGAGATCTTCAATACGTCCGTTTGTGCACGAGCCGATAAAGACTCGGTCGACCGCCATTTCGGTGATCGGAGTGCCAGAGCGAACGTTCATATAGTCCAAGGCACTGGCTGCCGCTTTTCGGTCGTCTTCATTTTCGAAGCTCGACAGATCGGGAATCGCGTCGGCCACCGAGACAACCTGCCCCGGATTCGTTCCCCAGGTCACTTGCGGCTGAATCTGAGTGGCATCAAAACTCGACGCCCGGTCGTACGTGGCACCTTCATCCGACGGAAACTGCTTCCAACGTTCCACCGCGGCTTCAAAATCCCTCGGCGCAAACTCCCGCCCACGAAGATACTCGTACGTCGTTTCGTCCGGAGCAATCAAGCCGGCGCGGGCACCCGCCTCAATCGACATATTACAGACCGTCATTCTCTGTTCCATGGAAAGCGAACGAATCGTGCTGCCGGAGTATTCAAAGCAATACCCCGTACCGCCATGGGCCGAGATTTGTCCGATCAGAAAGAGCACCAGATCTTTGGCCGTTAGTCCGCGAGGCAAATCGCCCTCAACATTCAATTGCCAGGTTTTCGGCTTGAATTGCAAGAGCGTCTGAGTTGCCAGCACGTGCTCGACTTCACTGGTCCCGATACCAAAGGCCAAGGCGCCGAAGGCACCATGGGTCGATGTGTGGCTGTCGCCACAAACAATCGTCTGTCCGGGCTGAGTCAGCCCCAGTTCCGGGCCGATGATGTGAACAATGCCCTGCTGTGGGTCGTCCAGATCGTACATTCGGATACCGTACTCCCGACAATTTTCTCGCAACGTGTCGATCTGCTTCTTGGAAACGGGATCGGCGATCGGCAAGGACCGATCGGTTGTCGGGATGTTGTGATCGGGCGTCGCGACCGTCAAGTCCGGACGCCGCACTTTTCGCCCCGCCAACCGCAGCGCCTCGAACGCCTGGGGACTGGTAACTTCATGCACAAGATGAAGGTCGACATAGAGAATCGTCTGCTTGCCTTCTTCCGCATGCACTACGTGCTCATCCCAAATCTTTTCAAAGAGGGTGCGAGGCTTGCCTACTGGGGAACTCGATGCTGACATGGCTCTTCTGTTAATCTCGATTCGATCCTGAAGAAAAGGATCTGAAACATGCTCGTCAGTTAAGGGGCATCCAATAACAATCGGTCAATTATATCGGGGAACGTCGCTACCGAGTAGAGACTAACTGGACGGCCCTGTGGGTTCGACCAGCTGCCCAGGCGACCATCGTGCGGCTCCGCCTCAAGAGAGTCGAGCAATAGCTTCGTGCCACAGAATCATACAGCCGCCACGACGGGCTCATGAGTCTCCAGCTTAGCGTTTTGCCCCCACCACTCGTTCGCCTGCCGACTGGACCACTCCCCGGCGTCGGCACAATCGGCAAGTGCTTCTTCGAGTTCCTCCACCGATTGATAACGGTCCCCGGGCGCCTTTTCGAGACAACGTAAAATCACGCGTTCTAAGTCTTCTGGAATATCTTTGGCATATTCCGAAGGTGGAACGACCTGCTGGCTGCTGTGCGCAATGATCACCTGCAGTGGCTTGTCGCCCTCGAACGGTGGACGCCCCGTCAGTAAGAAATAGGCGACAGCGCCTAGCGAGTAGATATCGCTACGAACGTCCGGCTTCGTTTCGCCGGTCGCCTGCTCCGGTGACATGTAAAGTGGCGATCCTGTGATGGCACCTTCCTGAGTCAAGTCACTCGAATCAATATCCGAGAGTGGCTTGACCAGACCAAAGTCGAGCAACTTCGCGACGTCATGAACGCCGCCACGTTGAGCCGAGAAAATATTGCCCGGCTTGATATCGCGATGGACCAATCCGGTCGCATGGGCCTCGGCCAGCGCGTTACAGACCTGGCGCAGCAAGTGGATCGCGCGCGCCGGACACAAAGGGCCAAACTTCGCCACCAATTCCCCCAAGGTCATGCCAGGAAGATACTCCATCACGTAATAGAAGGTTCCGTCCGCGGCGCGACCGTAGTCGAAGATCTCGATCGAATTCCAATGCGACAATTTGGCGGTGGCGCGAACCTCACGTTCAAATCGTGCCAGGACCTTGGGATCTCCCGCTTTCGCCGGGTGGATGATTTTGATCGCACAGGGGCGCTTCATCATCTGATGCTCGGCCAGATGAACCTCTCCCATTCCTCCGGTACCGATCAGTTTCCGCAAGTGATACTGACCAAGCTGCCGGGCCTCGAAGGCTTCGCGGCGCAACGCTCCGATTGTCTGTGTGCCCACGGTGCCCGTCACCGCACCCACCATCATCAGCAACGATGTCGTAACGAAGGTCTCTTTGTTACCGGCCATGACATAATGGCAGGCCTGGTCCATCCAGTAGAGCCCAAGCAGTGTTCCCACCGGCAAAATGGCCAGCATCCCCAGCACAATCGCCGCCCGACGGGTCGTGTTGGGGATGAACATGGCATAGGTAAACAAGAGCAAGAACCAAGGGCCGCCCAAGTGAGGAATCGTCTTATGTTCCGTAGCACACTCACTAACCGCGTAGGCGTTCATAGCAATAAAGAACATCGCGGGAACGCCAAAGATGATCCCCTCCTTGATGCGCAGATTCAGCATGCTCGGCCGACACTTGCGACACATCGCCAGGCTCATTAACCCCAGCAGCACGGTGACTGCCGCAAGAAAGGCGACCATCCATCCCGAGTACGCCTTATGGAGAGTCAGGAGGCGATACACAAGGAAGACCGAAAAGCCAGCGCAGAGTACCAGCGAGGCGATGCGGAGCCGGTGTTGCAAGAGCCGCCGCGTTTCGCCCGACAACTCCGGACCGCTCCCTTCGATCAGGGCGATTTCAGCAGCCGGGCCATCATCGACACTGGCCGGGAGCGGGGTGGACTGAGAATCGACGTCCAAGGTCGCCTCAAGGGAGGTATCATCCCGAAGGTCAGACATGTTCGCCTCTCAGGCATGCGGAGTTGAGGGCCATCCGAAAGAGGAACCCGCACGCCCATCAACGCACATCGCCGGCGAATCCCTTTGCTTTCAGTACGCATCTCCATCATATACGGTTCGCCCGGTCGAGGCGAAGAGGCACGGATTCTCGTGCATCGATGGGACTCAAGAGCGCAAGCTAGTCACTCGGTTGCCAGCAGCAAGATCGATCCCTAGCCACACCCCTTCAAAGGGGGATCGACGCGGGCGAGCTGTCCCTTAGGCCGCGCGCCGCGGTGCCGCCACTTCAGCCAATTGGCCGATGTCGTCTGCCGGCAACTCCTGATAGCGCGATTCCGCGTCCGGGCCGTCTCCAATATGCTCCACGAGCACCGTCGAGTTCTCATGCAGCATACGGGGAACGTAGAACCAGGCGCGCCTCAGGGATGCATCATCCTGATCGGCACTGATGATAAGCAGATCGGTACCCAGCAGAGAGTTCGCCGCTCGCGCCAGCGCTGTGTAGGCATCCCCGGGAACGAGTTGCAATCGCGCACCGGCGGGCGTCAGGAGCTTGTACGCCCGTTTGAGAGGCAATAGGGGCCGATCTTCGTCCCGGGCTTCGAACAGATCAATTCCCGCGTAGGAGACCTCTGTGTCGCCCTGGTAGCGTTGACTCACCGCAATCATCCGCTGGGCACGAGATGCATCGCCGATGCCAAGCTCGACAATTCGACGGACCCGTTGACGACGAATGAGTCGATAAATGTTGCGCTCGGCGACGGGCTTGGCAACGTAGGCGAGATAGCAGTATTTTAGCAAGCTAGCGGCTGACACAATTCAACTCCTCGATGCACACGGCGGTATCATGCTCGGCTTCCATTGAGTGTCGACCAGATGAGGCATGTTGATCGAGAAGAATTTTTTTCACTGGCAACTTTCATCTTCGGTCCACAACTGCGAGCCGAACTTACCCACCGCTAGCATCCGAAAGAAAATACATGAGCTTTGGTCCGGCGTGGCATCTCGAAATGGAGGCCCATCCCGAACAGGCGATCGATATTGCCCGCTCAGCCGCCACAGATCTTCTCGAAGCTATTGAGGAGGGACGCCAGCAAACGGACCGGTGGCGGAACATGCCACTGGCGGAAGCCTGGGTCGACTCGGCCATGTCGCAGTGTCTTGCCAGACTGGCTGAGACCGGCCTTCTGGGCAGAGCGAATCAGCTCCCTTCCGACGCGTTCTGGAAGATTGCCGGCTCGGTGCTGTCGGTGGGCAGATTACAGCACCGCGCTCGCGATAAACCGTTGGGTTACGCTGGTGACCACCAAATGCTGTCTTGGATTTTCGACGAGACTGTTTGCGACGATCCGTTGGGCCGCCATTTCGACCGTTTCTTCCTCAAGCAGGCGGCGCCCGCCTCTGTCAGAAATCGAACCGAACAGGTCGCCGGAGCTCTGGCGCAGCACTGTCTCAGTTCAAATCGCTCTCCTTATCGTGTGGTGAGCATCGGCGCCGGACCTGGGATCGACATTCAGCGCGCGGTGCGCATGATTTCACCCGCACGTCGTGAGAAACTGGAGGTCGTCTTGCTGGACCTGGACGAAAAGGGGCTCGAGTTTGCTCAAACTCGTATCAGCAATGCGCTCCCCGCCCAGCAGATCACCTGTAGGCGCGAGAACCTCTTTCGATTGCCAAAGCGAAGTCAGGCGATGCCGCACCATGGAGAAACTGATTTTCTCATCTGCACCGGGTTGTTCGACTATCTTGAAGACGCATCGGCCGCCACGATGCTGCAGCTCTTCTGGCAACAACTGGCCCCCGGCGGGACAATGGTCGTCGGTAACTTTGCCCCGCACTGTTCAACGCGAGCCTATATGGAATGGATCGGCAACTGGTACCTGATCTATCGCACACCTGCGGAATTGGCCGCTCTGGCGGCGGCCGCGGAATTACCAACAGGGACTTGGTCAATTGGCGCCGAGCGCTCTGGCACCAATCTGTTCTTGACGGCCAGGAAAAGTTGATCGCGAGTGGGGAAAGACCGGCAAGCCCGCTCCGTGGACTGGCCGCAAACTGCCAAGCAGAGCGCGAATCGATTACGCCGCTTGGGCGCGATACGTTGCCGGCGACCAATCCTCCGGCTTCTTGGCGACCAGAAGCCAGGAATCTCGCCATCCGGGAAAGACCTTCGTCAAGGCGACATAGAACGGTCGCACTCTCGGCGACAATACCCTGAGCATGTGGTGGCAACTACGCAACTCCGCCAATTCCAGTCCGGTATATTCGGTGAAGCGGACCAGGTCGTCCTTTACGTATTCGCGAACATGGCCTCGCCAGCGGCCGGGGCTCCAGTAATAGGACTCGTAGGGCGGAAGGTTCGTCCTGCCAAAGGCGACCGAGATTCGCTTTCTGATATTCACCGCGTTGGGTACCAAGATAAATAGGTATCCGTTGGGCTTGATCAGGCTGATTAGCTGGTTCGCCAATTCGCGGGGAGAGTCGTGAAAATGCTCGATCACGTCGTGCAGCATCACCATTTCGAACGATTCTTCTTCAAATGGCATCTCGCTTCCGGTGGCCAGCTTGAAGTCGATCCCCACTTCGGAAGCAAAATTGATGATTTGCTCACGATTGTCTTCCTGCATGTGCCATTCATCGGACAGATCGTCGTAGGCGGTACATTGAAAGCCGAGAGCTTGAACCACCGCGGTCTTGTCACAGGGCCCCGACCCGAAATCCAAGATGCGATCGCCCTTTCGCAGGAATTTCAGCACTGTCTTGGCCACGGTGTCATAGGAATCGGTGGCATCGTCCATGTACTGATAAAATGGAAATCGATCGTAGACATACGCCTTCGCTTCATCCGGACTCATCCCGGTCGCCTCCATGACTTTCTAAACTCGCCGCTGGTTTCCTTTCACATCCGGAACTTCCACTCTCCGAACATGATCCGGCGCTCAGGCCGCGTACTTCTTGAACTCCGCCTGAGTCACGGTAGCCTGTCGGACGCCAGGCTCCGACTCGAAAATCCTCAGCAGTGACTCGTTGTAGATTGTAGTACGATACTTAAGAATTGCTTCGTGATAGTTCCGCTCGGCACAACTTAACAACTCGCCGGGATCGTCGGCGATTTCCTCCAGAGTTTTCAGAATGGACGCCGGCGATCTCTTGTCTACTTCGTAACCGTTTTGGGGGCTCGAAAATACGTCGCCGATGCCGCTGTGATCGGTGGTCATCACCGCACACCCGGACGCGTACGCCTCGAGAATGCTGATCGGCTGACCTTCGTAGGGGTAGTAGGTCGGCAGACAGAAGACGCGCGACTCGTTAAACAGTCGTTTCTTCTCCTGACCGTGGACGATGCCGTGATAGACAATGTCCTCATGGCCCTCGATACGTCTCAGGAATTCCTGCTTGGCCGTCTCGGACTTGAATCCGCCCGCCAGATTGAGCACGAACTTCGATCGACGCGGCTTGTCGAGGGCCAGGTAGGCGTCGAGTAGCTCTTCGTGGCCTTTCCCATAGATCAAGTTGCTAAGAAACAGCAGCTTGATCGGACCCCGATCTCGAAACTTCTTCTCGACATCCGCCTCATCGATAAATAGGTGATCTTCGGCGAAGTTCGGCACGATATGCATTTTCGCCGGATCGGCGATCCCATCAAACAGCGCATGATGCGTCTGACCGAGGACAATGACACCTCTTAGACGGCGGATGAAGAACCGATTTATGCCAGCCCACAGTCGACTCCGACCTTGCAAAATGCGGGCCATACCGGCACCACCATGGAGGTGGATGAACATCTTGTCGAGCTGACGGAAACAGAGCAAGTAAATCGCGATATCCTTCATGTTGCCCAAGAAGGATTGTGAAATCGTCAGGTAGATGGCATCCGCGCGACCGCGATAGCGAAGGACCTGGCTAAGAAATCCGCCCACATCGACGAATCGCTTCAGCCGATCGACCAGCCCTTTGGGCCGCTGTTTGGCCGTGTCCACAACATCGACATCGTGTCGCTCTCGCAATTCGTCCAGAAGCACCTGAGCAGCCAACGACAGCCCGTGCATCGGCGGGGGGAGCGGCGCCATGAACAGGATTCGCTGACGCGTCGTTGGCGAGAGAGGTATCTTCGCGCAGAGGGTACCGCCTGGCATCTGGCTGTCAGACGAATCGCCGAGCGGGCGTTTCTTCGATTCGATGAGCGTATTCAATGGGGCGTCCATGCCTGCCAACACAAGTGGCTGAATTTGCTAGCTGCGGGAGTATCGCAGATGCCATCGAAGAGAGGCAACCCCAAGAATCTCACCCCTTTCCCAGAAAACTCTGGCCCGGAAGACTATGGCCCCTTCGCACCTGAGAGCGACAACGGCTCGCGAAACTAGGCGACCAACTGATCCGAAGGGGCGAGCTGAGAACGATCCGTCGCCAAAGCCTTGTCGTAGAAACGGCAGAGCGCCCGCATGCTAGCATCCACGTCGAAGCAATTCTTGGCTCGCTCGTAAGCTGCTTCCGAAAGCCGCCCTCGCAAGTTCTTGTCTTTGAGCACTCGCGCGATGGCCGCGGCAAAGCCAGCCACATCGCCAGGAGGAACAAGCAGGCCCTCCATATCGTCACGCACCACAGCGGCGGTGCCTGGAATATCGGCGGCCACAATCGGCAGTCGGGCCAGCGAAGCCTCGATAACCGAATTCGGCAAGCCCTCGGTTTCGGAGGCGAAGACAAACGCATCCGCCATGTTCAAGAGTTGAGGAATATCGTCTCGCGCGCCGAGGAACTGAACGTGATCGTGTAGTTGCAGGCGTTCGACGAGACTTGAGAGGCTCTCGCGTTGGGGGCCGTCGCCGGCGATCAGAAACTTCAGGCGTGGATGGTCGGCGACGAGTCGCTGCGTTGCTTGTATGAGCGTCGGCACTCCCTTACTCGCAATGAGCCTTCCACAGAAGAATAGGACCGGATCGTCGGTTCGTATTCCCAGCTTCTCTCGCAGGGCCGAACTGTCATCCTGAGGAACATAGAGCGTGGGATCATGCCCGTTCGGTATGATATCGATCCGGTCTCGCTCAATTCCCATGGCGATAAATCGATCCCGAGAATCGGGGCTATTCGCTGACCAAGCATCACATTCACCTCGAATGAGAGGCCGATAGCAGCGATCTTTACGAGTCCAGTCGTGCGACGAACTCCCGACATAAAAACAGAGTCGGCCGCGCCACCCGAATAGTCGCTTGGCAAGAACCGCATAGGAGAGGGCCGCGGAATGGAAGACATGAAATAGCTCGGCGTCACTCTTCGCAACGGCGCGAGCCGCTCTTAACGCGAACAGAGGACTATAGGAGCGACGTCGACCAAGATCACGAACCGGGATGCCGGCCGCCCGAAGTGACGATTCGTATTCACCACCGCCGTGCAGCACCCACACCTCCGGCTCATAACCGTAGCGTGGCAAGCAACGGGCATAGGTGGCGACATTCCGTTCGGAACCGCCGACTCGCAATGAATTGGAGAACAGAACGACTCGAGACATGGATTCGGCTTCCTCTGCCTGTGAGCTAACTTCCCTGGCGGAGCTTGGCGTTGGTCTGACGACTGCCTTCGGCCAACAAGACCAAAATTCCGAGAACCGGTCCAATCGTCATATCGTGTAAGAGCGTGTGTGAGAACAAGCTATTAATAAACAAGAAGCAAATGAGAGCCATGGAACAAGTTCGAACCGCCTTGATGCGGTGAGCCGCGTTCAATCGGAAAACCACGAACAGGAACCACACCAGTCCCAGGGCGGCCAAGATACCGGAATTGCCCCACACCATTAAGTACAGATTGTGAGCCCCCATGCCGCCATGAACATCGGCGATGTGGTCCATGTTTTCGTGGCCGACACCAAAAAACCACGACCGAGAGACCGCGTCCCAGGCTTGTCGCCAGACTTCGGTTCGATTGTCCGCCTCGCGAATCGCCTCGGTATCGCCGGACAACAGTGAGGTGACCGTCTGCAGGCGTCGATGCTGGCCGTCGTCCAAGCGGCTCTCCAGCATGACTGCCCCGACGAAGAGTGTTGTTAGCAGCGCCGCCAACAACGTCGCGCTTCGATAGTCTTTGCGCAAAATGCAGTGTAGAAAAATAGCCGGCAGAATTCCGAGTATTGCACAGCGGCTGAACGTAACGAGCATTCCTACCCCGAGCATCGCTCGCAGCGCGAGCTCCGTCGGCCGGTTTCGTAGTGGAAAGTCCAGGGAAACGATGAGCGCTGCACCGAGATAGGTACCACAGGCATTCGGATTGACCCACAGCCCCGACGGGCGATGAACGGCCGCCATAATCTCCTCGAAACGATAAGGCGACAGAAACTGCAAGAACGCCAGAACGGCTCCCACCAGACAGCACACCTTAAAGAGTTGAATCACTTTACCGATCG